>JAEIGA010008036.1_pt1 | contig 16001 bp, 5 predicted proteins | sample 9270691 | NCBI WGS metagenome assembly JAEIGA01 (sample SAMN17057246, study PRJNA624740) | gut metagenome | biome: biome; isolation source: fecal sample | host: Bos grunniens | place: China: Xizang | collected 2019
CTATTTTGAGGGGTAATTTTCACATAATCCGGTCATTTTTGAGCCAAAATTTCACATTTTCCGGATTTTGGGCCGGTGATATGCATGAGAAAAAGCCCGCAGCGGAATAAACCGTTGCGGGCCTTGTCAATAAGATTCGGCGGTCAGAGCGCCTGCGGGATTACCCAACTTCACAGTAGCGAGCATAACACTGGGTTGCATAGCGTTGCACCATGTAGCAAGCATCTACAATCTCGGTGACATTGGGACATAAAATATGGCGGGGTAACCATTTAGGTACACCAAAAGTGCAAGAAAACCGCAAAAAAGGATAAACACAGACAAATGAGGGGTATTTCCGCCATTTATCTATGTTTATCTATCTCAATTATTTATAATCGTTTATTATAAGTATTTGTAAATCAATTACTTGCCGATACATTATCTGCTAATCGACAGATAATCAATGAATTGTAATCCGGATTCCAACAAAATTGTTAAAAGTCGATACAAATATCGTATTATATCAAAATCTTGTAGACGACACGATTTTACAAATATAGATAGATATCGTATTATATCAAGTGTTATTTTGGTCAAAATCTTGAATATTATAACTACTGATATTTGTACCGAATTTCAATTAAATGCACGCATCTTTACTCTCTACTCAATAGGAATCTGAATGATCGAGAGTCATTTCTCAGGGTCTTCCTGATTCTAGATGCCGTCTATATAGCAGGTGCGAGGATGATCTGCGACTTTGTATCCCTGTTCTTCCATGTAGGCATATGCTTCAGTGAACGATTCATAGAAACGATCGTATGGACCATAATGTTTCATGCAAAGCACCTTTGGAACTGCAGGTAATTTCTTAGTTGTGTAAAAAGCATAGTCTTACCGATACCATACTCCTGTCTTACCTAACCCCTTACTCATTATTATAGCTCTCTTACCGTCTCCTATTATTGTCTTACCAAAGGTAAGGTAGGGATAGCCATCGAAGAACTACACGCCTCTCTTTTCTCTTACCTTCTCTTATTTGGGTCTTATCTTGAGTTACATGGTATTACTTCGTTTTACCAGTATACACATTGGGCGGAGAATTTTCTCTTTTATGATATTTGTTCATCAGACTCTTCGCTATTAACCGCTCAGAAAGCGAGGTTGATGGGCCAACCATATCTCCACATTCTGATAGACATCGTTATTTAATTACCAATCATAGGAAGTTATCTCCGATGAGATGTTGTCAATGTTTAGAATGAACTGTACTCGGAATCTTCTCAATATGATATATTCGAGTTGAGCAGCTATATAAACTATTATAAAATACGTTTTTTTTCTTAACATAGTTATATTTTCATTTGTAAATTGTAAATTAGTGGTCATGTTATTGACTTGCACCATAAGATAGTTTTCGATTACACCGATAAAATAGGAAATAATGGATAAGAATACGTTTAAGAGATATTTTCAAATCGGAGAATTCCTAGAAGTAGAAACGAACAAAATCGTGGCTGCTGGAGTTTTAGTTGAAATTTCAGACGATTATATTGTAATTGAGGAGCAGCCTTCCAATCCAGTAATTGTTTCGATATTGAATATCGTTTCATGCAAGAAACAACTTAAAGAAGACTCTACTACAGATAGAGATAATGGTCAAGAGAAGGAGAAAAGTAGAGAAGGGCTAATCTCTGAGTGTGTTTCTGCTCTTGATGCGATATTTGAACAATGCTCCATAGATAAAACTGAGTTTGTCGAAACAAATGCTACTGTAACAGCCATAAATAATTCAACAGTAGAAGCAATAACAGACGAGGGCAACATAGTTTCATGTGCAAAAGCAGCAATGGTAGGATACAGCCGAGAGAACGCTGCAGTTGGTAACAGAATATTTTGTTGCGCAGGCAAGGGAAGCGTATCATTCACTAGTATCACTTCAATGGATTTAGAGGAGTTGTATAACCGCTTTATAAAAGCCCTCAATACAACCCCTTCGCCGCGTGCTGCAATTATAGGTTCCATCTTATTTTACTTAAATAAGAAATATGGTAAGAGCGTTGATGCTTATAAAAAAGAAATACGACGAAATCTAAAGAAACTTAGTTCAATTCTTGAGACCTCTGGTGAAAGTTCCAGCAATAAGAAGATTAACTACGAAGATCTTACGGACGAGCAATTAAAGCAGGCTCTTGATACACTTACATCTGAGAGAACGCGCTTATCTACAATGGAGGGAAGAGAGTTAGTTAAAACCGTAGAGTTGATTCTAAAAGACAAATTGGGAGTATCTGTAAAGAAGAAAGCAGCCAAAACGATTATCGGTCAACTACACCTTAATGCCCCATCTGATGACTTTGACTCAAACGAATACATCCCCGCAACATGTGAAGTAGTAAAGTACTATCCAAAGTTCAAGAATGGAAGTGCACTAGATGATCAGTCTAATGAAATTCGATTCAAAGAAGAGGCCGTCCTTGATAGCGACCTTAAAGCTTCTTTGAATACCTGTTGGGGAACTCCAATACCGGTGGTGTGTAAATATAAGGCAGGAAAACACAACATAGCCGTCTTCTTAACAAAGCCTGGAACACTCGGAGAATTTAAGGCAAGGATAGTTAAGTTTAAATCTGAAGGGAATAATATTGGAGCAGATATGTTACAAGAATTTCTGGAAGACTTAGGTTATGTAGATAGTCAGATCAATCTATTGGACCTCAAAATGGGATCAAAAGAGCTGTTATATGAAACTAGAAGACAACGTCTCATAAAGAACTTTGAAGAGGCCGAAAGAGGATTCCTTGAGCTAATCAGCCGTAATTATGAGTTTGATGCAGTTGTCAGGGATTTGGCTATGATGTATCAAGAGTGGGACTCACCACAAAGGGCTATATCCTTTATTGAACACCACTTACCTAATCTGCTGGAGAAAATCAAGACATATAATTTGTTATCGCTTTTGTACCAGGCTATTGGTAAAAGGGATAAAGCAATTGAGGTAATGGAAAAGGCATTGGCCTTGATTCCAGATGTGAGGAAATCCGATAAAACCAAAAGAGAAAAGTTAAAGATAAGAATAGATACTCTTAGGGTTAAAGGAGGAAATGATTCTTCAGAAAAGAAGGAGGAGAACGAACTGTTTTCTAACGGAAGCATAAAGTCCGCGCTCTTAAGATATGATGTGAGCCATGGAAGTAATGAACTACTTGTATACGTCAAAGACAAAACAGCCGAAGAGAAGTTATCATTTGTAAATCAAAAAATCGGTGAACTTCAAAACACACCGGAATTACCGTCTTACTATTTAGCTAAGCTACAGTTGTTGGAAGATTCAGGAGAAGATCCTAGTAGTCCTCAAATCAAATCATTGCTGGCAGATTATTGTAAATCAAAAGCGAGAAATTTTTTCAATGCGGGCAATGTGGCTTCTGCAAGAGAATACCTTTTGCAAGGTATGGAAATTTATGAGAGAGAAGACTTATATAATCTCCTCTTCCTTAGTCTATGCACTGATGCGGAAACAGTCTTAAAGCATTATCAATCTCCGCTTACATACGAAGAAACAGTAAGTCGCTTCAAGATCATTGAGAGCGATGATGTTTTCTATGTCCTAATCAAAATCGTACGCATACGCAGTAAACTATCAAGGAGGTTAATTAAGATATTATATAATGAGCCTGAACTAAGAAATTGGATTTCTGATGAGATGGAAATAGAAAACCCTTCGGAAACGGATTTTATAAAACACCTATACAAAATAGAAAAAAGAGATTCAGAACAGCTAGCAATTTATCAATCGCAGATAAATGGACTTCTGACCAGGGCAGACATTACTGAATTATGCAAACAATTCCTTCAATTGTCTGGTCTAGGTCAAAAACAAATTCCGACAGTAGATTGTCACAATATTACGTCTTTGCATGACATTGCAAATCTAGCCCTTGATTTAGGCAAGAAGACTGGGTTTGAGGATTTCGAAGATACACGCAGAGTCACTGTTTCTAAACTTGAAACAGTTGAGACATCTATGCAGAAATGTCCTACCGAACTCTCCACAGTAGTTCTAATGCCGCTTGCGCTAAAGCTTAAGGACCTTCTTGAGAGAGAATTCAAGAGAATGCACGCAGAAACCAAACCATCATTATCCATTCAGATAACAGATGCTAGATATGCCAATGGGAAACTAACCCTACATATTTCCATATCTAATGCAGTAGGCTGCTCAAGGGCTGACAATTGCTATATCGAGATTAATTCCATTAATGGAGTTGAGGTAAGCCATGGCTCCCTTCAGTATAGATTTGATATATCCTTGAGGGGTGGAGAGAAACTCAGTACTACTCTCAATTATCCGATTAAAATTGAAAATGAATCGTTGTCCCTCAAATATGAATTTACGTATACTGATATAGATAATGAGGTTCATACTAGTGCAAGCATAATAAAAACGAACATAGATAGCGGAGAAGACTTTGAAGATTTTCCCAATCCTTACATCGCTCATGTAAAGAGTAATGCAGTTAAGGATAAATCAATGTTTAAAGGTAGGGATGGCCTAATAGATACGATAAGTAAATATGTACTTGAAGATTATAAAGGCTATGTACTTTATGGTCAAAAAAGGTCAGGTAAGTCATCTGTATTATACCATATTACTCAAAAGCTCAGGGAAGAACGCATTGCTTTTGCTGTAGAGTATACAATGGGAAATAATATTGTTCATAACTCACAGACAGAGGAGGAAAGCCTCGGGAATCTTTTTTACTTCATCGTTTCCGAAATAGGTCGAGCTATAAAAGAGGTCAATCGAGAAGTATATAGAGAATGTATTAAGAAAATTGTGAGGAGGAGCGAATTCGAAAAGTATCCCGACCAAACATTCAGAGAATATGTGGAATATTACATGGATATTATAGTTGAGAAATTAGGATACAAACAGAATAAGATCGTTCTGATTGTTGATGAGTTCACATATCTATACTATCACATTGTAGAACGAAAAATATCACGCAATATCATGGAATTCTGGAAGGGACTTGTAGAGTCTAGAGTATTCTCCTTCGTTTTTGCCGGCCAGGATGCTATGCCCCGATTTATGAATGAGTTTGAGAATGTATTTGCTTCTATGCATCCTCAAGAGTTGACCTATATTGATGAAACCTCTGCCAGGAGTTTGATTGAGGAACCTACATGGAATAGCAAGACAAACTCAAGTAGGTTTCACCCAGATGCGGTATCTGAAATATTGAAGTTATCAGCATGTAGTCCATTTTATATCATGATCCTTTGTAATGAATTAGTAGAGTATGCAAAGGAGAGAAAAAAGATGAAAATATATGCTAATGATGTAGATGATGTAGTTCAGAGAATGATATGCTCTGAGAGTTCTATAAGCAGAAAAGATTTTGACAATTTGATATCTTGTGGAGAATCCAGGATTGACCCTATTAGCAAGGAAGAGTCAGTAAAAGTACTTAAAGATATTGCTATTAAGACAAGACATGTAGAATATTGCGATACTTCTGAGATTAAAGTGTTTGATAAAGAGACAGTAAAGAATATTGTCGATGATCTCCTCAGGCGAAAAGTCCTTGAGCCACGAGCAGGCGTAGGCAATAAAGTGAAAATTAAAGTGGGATTATTTAAACATTGGTTACTTAATCATGAATAATAGCTGTAATCCATTTGTTTCTGTTGGAACAATTGTTTCTGGAAACTCCTTTATTGGGCGTGAAGTAGAGATCCGCAAAATACGAGAAAGGGTTTTAGGCCAAGAATTTGGTAACATGTCCATAGTAGGCATTCCTAAGGTCGGCAAATCAAGCCTTATGGAAGAGGCGTTGTACAGTCAAGCTGAAAAACTTTGGGAAGAAAATAAATATATTGTCATTTGGCACACCCTTAAAATAACACCAGAAGACGAGGCAACAACAAAGACAAAACTCCCCGTCTTTTTGAATTTAGTTGAATCTGTCTACAGATTCCTAAAACGTCATGGTCAGAATGACGTTATTGATGCCATTCAAGAGTATTATGAAGTCATAAAAGATCCATCAATAATCTGGGCAGAGTTCGAGCAGAATGTATTGTATTTTTTTGAGGAACTAGTGTATTCCAAAATAAGAGTTATCTATTGTATCGATGAATTTGATTACAGTAAAGATGTTATGACCGAGACGGAGTACCAGTTTATGAGAGAACTTTCATACAGGAACTCAAACAAGATAGGAATAGTAACAACATCAAGGCGCTCAATATATGACATAGAACACTACTCTGGTGGTGGTTCAAATTTTTATGGCACTTTTGAATATGTTTATTTAAAGCCCTTTTCAAAAAGCGAACATCAAATCCAGAGCGGACTAGCGCTGCAAGAAAAAAGCGAAATAGATCAGCTATTCAAGTTACATGGTGGGCACCCTTACTTGAACGCTCTAGTTCTTAAAAATTGCTACCAAGGAATGGGATTAGACGAATCTAACAACAAAGTCAATCAGGAGATACTGCTTTATTATGAAGATCTATTCTATGTCTTAGATAAAGATGAACTTGCGGATAAAGTGGACAAACTATACTGTGGATTTAATGACGGAGTAACGGAGGCACAAGAAAACTATATCTACAATTGCTACGGAATATTCACGGAGGAGAACAATGGTTATATGGCCCCTTACTGCTCCACTTTTGCTCAAGTGTTAAGCCAAAGATATAGGGAGAACCCATTTAGCCTAATATGGCCCAATGCAGAAAGGTGCATAAGAAAAAGCATAACCTACGCCTTGACTGAGGAGTATGGTGATGAAGATATGTCTTTATGGGTAGATGAGATAAAGGATTTTCCAGGCGTTTATAATGACAATTATAACCAATGGGTTTATCAAATGTCTCAAGAGCAAAAATTTTACAAAGGGCGAGCATCGCATAATATTATTGATCAACTATACCCAAAGGATTATATTATCTTCTTTAATTACTTCTGGACAAGCTATCTTGAACCTATTTTTGGACATACGCTTAAGTATTGGGAGACAAATTTGAGATTTATTGCTCAAAAGATACGTAATCCAGAAATGCATAGTCGAAAGAATCTAATTTCCCCACAGGATCAAGAAAAAGCAAAGTTAATATGTGAGGAAATTATTGATTGCGTTAGAGAAGCAAGGATCTAAGCGACTATAAAGCAGTAAATACACCATGAATACAATAAATACCCTCAAAAGATTACGGTCTGCATATCGTTATGGAGAATCGGTTATTGGCACAATTACGGAAGTCAATAAAGGAGGATGGATGGTTGATGTTAATGGCGTATCCGCATTTTTACCCAAGTCACATTTCAAAAGAATAAGGATACCAGAATCTATTATAGGAAAACAATATTCCTTTAGAATTATTGATCTAGTATCTAGAGCCGCTCCATTAAACGGAGTAGTTGTCACGAAATTCGTCGTGTCTCATTTTGCAAATCAATTTGATTTTGCAAAACTCGGCGACACTATGGTTGGTACCGTAAAAAAATCCAATGAAAAGGGCCTTCTTGTTGAAGTCAAGGGATATATATTTCAAATATCCTATGATTTACTGCCAGTATCAGATCCGTCTGAGATAAGAATAAAATATCCTGAAGGTTGCTCAGTTAAAGCAGATGTAACCTCTATTGACCTTGATTTGGCTAAAATCAGGCTCAGTATTACTGCCTACGAAGAAAATCTAAGAGCTAAACAAGTTGCCGTAAAGGAGATTGCGGCGAGATTAGAGCCGGGTTCTGTATGTGAGGCTAAAGTAACTCGCATTGCAAAAGAAGGAGTTCATGTTCTTTTAGGTGATGTGCCAGGTTTTATTCCTAACAAAGAGATTCGTTGGGGTTACACTGATATTATTAATGAGGTCTTCGTTGGTGAGGTACGAAATGTGGCTTATCTATATGAAGAAAAAGGTGTTCTAATTTGCAGTGCTAAAGTAGTCGAAGAGGATAAATATGACAACAGATTGTACGATTTGGGCACTAAAGAGTTGCTGTTAAATCTCGGAATACAAAATAATGAGTTTATTGGTGCTGTTTACCACGGGGTAAATGGTATGATGTTTATAAACCTATTAGCCTCTTCTGATGAAGATGATGGCAAACTGCTTGTTGACCCTGTTACGGGAGCACCTATAAAAATTATTATTCCTAGAAAGGCACATAATCTATTTGAGCATGGAGTATATTACAAGTTATCCATTGAGGCGTCGCCTTCTAATATTAGGAGAGCTGAACGTGCCCCTTTCCGTTTCCAGATAACAGACAAAGATGCTCTTATTATATCTCGCAATAAGACGGGAGATCCTTACAGGAAACTTGTAGAAAAATCATTTTATAAACACCCTTCGCCAGAATCTAATCTCAACCAAGTGAAGATGTTGGAAGAGTTTGGATTAAATATGTACGATAGCAGAGATAGAATGTTTTTTGAGCTTCTTCAAAATGCTGACGACTCAGCTGCGTTAGAGGGAGTAAATGTGTTTCTTCAAGCAGTAGATGGTTATCTTTTACTGTCACACAACGGAATTCCTTTTGATAGAAAAGATTATGCTTCAATTACTTCTGTCGCACGTAGTACTAAAGGAGGCAAAAAGGGAAAGACCGGCTACAAAGGAATTGGATTCAAATCTGTTTTCACCAATTCGCCACAGGTATATATAAAAACGGGTGGTTTTAACTTTGTCTTTGATAAGGAGGACCCTATATTCTCAGATTTTGAAAGGTTTTATTTCCAGGTAAATAGATTAACCAACGCCACAGATCAAAAGGATTTCATTGATAACTTTAGAGATGAATATCAAGAATTTGATGGCGTTGAAAGCATTCCGTGGCAATTGCTTCCATTTTGGAGAGCTAACATTCCGAGTGGTTTAGAAAATACAATATTTTCTCATCACTCAAATGTTAGCATTGCACTAGCAATGAACAGCCTAAATAAGGATAAATACGTTGATACCATACTTGGAGTTCTAGGTGATCCTAAATTTATGCTTTTCCTGCGCCATACAAATCGAATTCAGTATAAGGACGAATTTAGAAAATTTAACTTGTCAAAAAAGAACGATGATGGTATTACAATATTGCAATCAACGCGACAAGGTAGGGAATTTATACAGAAATACATTGTAAACGATGGGGCAGAAGTTATCATAAGCGATGAAGCTTTTGCTTCTGTTGGAGTTGACATTCAAATCAAGAAGACAACGAATGAAAAAACAGGTAAAGATGTATATGTGTTCGTTGATTCTAACGGGCAAAAAATTCCATCAATTCCCAATAGAATTCCTGAGTCATCATCAACTCTGATTTCATACGCAGTTTATGTAAACGAAGAAGGAAACATTGCGCCAGTCAAGTCGAGGCATTCAATGTACGCATATTTGCCTATGATTGAAACGCGTTTTCCTTTCCCAATATATCTAAATGCTGACTTTATTTTGTCATCAAACAGGGAAGGCATTCAAAGTGACAATGTATGGAATCATTTCCTAATGTATCACTTAGGTCGCAACTATGTTAAATTTATTAGTCAGGTCGCATCTGTTAAACATGAGCATTATCTATCCCTCATGCTGGGCAAGTACTTTGATGCCGTTGATAAAGACATGGAAGATTTGGCTCATTATTTCAACAAGGGTTATGCGGAAGCGCTCGCTACAGATTCATTTATTATTAATGATAAAAATGTTCGGGTAAAACAGAGTGAAATATTATATGATCTAACTGGCTTGTCTGCAATTATCTCATGTGACGAATTTTGCTTTTTAGTTAATGAAAAGAATAGACGATTACCACACCCGGCACTCGATTCATCTATACTTAAAAGTGAGGTTTTTGCCGATATTTCACGTATTTCATCTGTTAAAGAGCAATTATTACAAAAAAGTATTCTGAAATATATCCGCAAGTGGATGTCTTCCGCTGACCAGACTCAACGTGACATGGCGTTTGAATGGTTAGTTAAGCAAGATGATTCAGAACTCATAAAAAAATTACCACTATTCTCTTTTGCTGGAAGATATCGTTCAATAGAAGATATTATTGAGAGCAAAAGATATTTGTTTTTACATACTTCTCTGTCTTGTGTAAGACACATATTGTGCAAACTCGGATTTGTTTGTTCGGATGGTGATATACAATCTCATCCGCTTTATAAGCCATACTTAAGTGATAATATACTCTCGGGCTATAAATCAAGAGCTATATCGTTAATTGTCTCCAAGAGTCAGGAGTTGAGTGATAAACTCACACCTGAAGACAAAGTCTTGCTTTATCAAACTATTGCACAAAGGTGTTCAACGGATAAACTACAGAATGAATTAAGAACATGGAGATTGTTTAATAATACAATTGGCCAATCCAAAGAACTACACAAACTCATGGCCTCAGGTACCGATGTCGATGAAAACAGTCTTTTTTCGTCCTTCATTATTGATGAGAATGAGTACCAGGCAATGTCAATTGATCTGAAAAACAAAATGATGTCTCGTGATAATATCTACGAGCATTCTATTGTATCTGATTGGGGGGCTCTTGTCGGTGCTTGGTGCGCCATTGGTAGTGCCTCGCATTGGACTGAAAAAGAGTATGCAAAATTATATGAAATTGTTCAAGGACATTATAAAGCCTATTGTGTAAATCATCCGGATCAAAAGATACAAACGATTTCTCATAAGGAAGATGCAGAGTATATCTTGGTTGGTTGTTCTTTTAAAAAAAGAGATGAAGTGTTCTATTCATCTAAGTTTACTGAGGTTTCGTTGAGAAATGCTGCTTTGAAATTGTTAGATGTAGAGATACCTTCATCATATGCTCTACAGTATTTAGGAAAAGAGCCATTCGTGACCGCACCTAAAAACTGGACAACTCAGAGCCATAAGGAGGAAGTGTCGCTTACAGATGACGAGTTATTAGCAGTTGTCTCTTTTTGTGACGGTAACAAAGAGAATTTCTTTGAAAAATATATTGTAATAAGTTCTGAAAACGGTGTTGTCGTTTCTTCAAAAGGGAACAATTGGCAATTCTATTCAGCCGACAAGATTTTTGCAGACTATGTGGTAGCTAATATTGCCACCGCTAAAGCATTGCCATCGGTAGTCAACGGCTTTAGAAAAAGTAGCGGTGTTATTAGTGAGGAAGATCTTTATACTAAAGTATTTAACGAGATAGACTGTCAGGAACAAGGTGTTAAATTGCTTAATTTTGTCAATACTCAGTCAACAAATATTAAGATTGAGTATCTGAAGAGTATAGGTAATATCTCTGTCTCATCAGAATCGTTTGATGATGATAGTTATATGTCCTCATTATTTAAACTTTGTAGTTTACTTTTTGAGTCGTCCGAGGTAACTGATGACAATGTCACATTGCAGAAACAGTTATTTCCTTCTAGAGATCATGTCATTATTGAATACACCAGTGAAGACGCTCAGAAGAAGTCACAGGAGCTTGTTGATATTCCTTTGCAGGGCCGTGTTTTTACAGGCCAATATTCTTTCGATATGGATGATTTGAATCCTTCAGGCCTTCAGGCCTTCCAGAAAGCAGCAAGGGATGTGTTGACTTCTATGAGAAAGTTAGGTCTCAGTGAGGATTACTTAAACGCACTCTTTGAACTTGATGCAGAAATCAGCTCGAAAGATGTATTTGATTCATTGAATGATCATCATCAGCTTGAAAATGGTGCGCAGTTGGCTTTTGTGTTAAGATATATGTCTAATCACCGCGAAAGTACCATTAAGTATAGCTTAGAGGCAATAGATGGAAAATCATATCATGGAAGTGTAATCAAACATTGGTATATTTCAAGTTATCCATTTATAATGGAGAAACGAACATTAGCTGTTAAATACCAAGATATAACCAAATACATTTCTCAAGAGGAGTTTGACAAGTTGCCTAATGGTTATAAAATCAATAGTTCCGCTGATACATTTGAGTTCATAAAAGAAGAGCTTGAACTTAAGGAAATTCTGAGTCTTCTTGATTATATGTTCAGCAGATATGAAGAGGATGTTAACTATTGGTCAACCAACCAGGCAGTTGAAAACCTTTTACCAATACTGAAAATATCAAGAGATGATATTGTTGTATCTCAGTATTATTCCTTAGTGGATGAAGGCCTACCTGCTAATATTATTGCATGGGTCAGATCTGTATCCGATTTGGAAAAACAAAACTCTAGGCTTGATTTCATTAAGAATGTCTTTTCTCTTTATGGTGAAGACTCTGACATTGTTAAATTCCGCAAATATTTGAATGGCGAAATTGCAGAGTTTAATTTAGACATTGTTACCAGTCTGTTACAGACCAAAGCTTGTAACTGGATAAGATTAAAGGAAATATGGCTCACAGAATCTCAATACGACTACATCAGTTCCCATTTTGATAAGGATAAAATACAGGATATTGTAGACGTTGATATTATAAATAAACAAATACAGGGTACTGATGCTGCAGTTCATATAAACAGTTTTCAAGTATATAAATTCGATGGAATAATTCCTCGATACGTGTATATTGCGTCGAATCCTAAATATGTATGCTATAAATATCAATCCGGAGATTACTTTGTAGATAATTACCGCATAATAGTTTCTACGAACAGTTGGAATAGTCTTGAATATATCTTGATGTCCATAGCTTCTGATTCGAAAACCGGATTCACAAGCGCCGATTTCCTCAAATATATGCAACAGAAGGGAGCTATGGGTGGCGATAGTATAAAAGAAAAAGATATTTTAGATGAGCAACTAGAGGCAACAAACAATGAACTTCGTAGGTTAAGGGAAGTTATTAGCAATATGAATGTTGATATGGCCTCCATGGATGATTCATACAGAGATCTCGATCCGGAAAGAAAGAAGGAAGCTCTCTTGGAAGCAAGACGAGCTGTTTGTGCACATCTTCGTAAACAAGGATTTGAAGTTCCAGAAGTTGAAAATAATTCAGATGATTGGACGAAGATATCTGGCGTGAAAAAGGGGGCTGATGAATACACGGTGATAGTACGTAGTTATAGAGATTCAGATACTAGGAACTTTGAACTTAATCCTTTTGACTGGGTTAACTTAATGAAAGGAAATACCATGCTTTGGGTGTACACAAAACGTGGTCCTGAATGCTTCCCATTTAAAGACCTAGTTAAAAATAAGAGTAGAATATCATTAAGTTTCAGTACCGTCAATACAGACTATGTAATGCGCATGAATGCGTTGGCTGAGAGTTTAAGGTATTTTAATAGCGTTAGATTTGACTTTGGACCAAATTTATCTAGAGGGCACTCAACTGCAGAGCGCTTTATGAAACCTGAGCAAAAGTTATCAGAGGTTTTATCTCCAGATGATCCAAAGGGAATGTTTTAATATGTATGTGTATGGAAAGAAGTCACAGTCAGCATTGGCAATTCCTAGAGGATGAACTGATCGCTGAAATACAAAATTTTGAGAAAGTGTTTTCTTCTCGTGCTCAGAAGTTGTTGCTTGAAGATGAAAAGATGTACGTCGGGCAGTTCGTTGGTTTCAAGAACGGCCAGATGCTTATTAAATTTCCTAATACGAGGAGTGCTCCTAGAAAACGAGAATTCCTTTTCTGCATGCTATTGCCTGCAGATTTGAGAGTTTATAGAAATTGGGGGGATAAGACATATGAGGATCTTTATGGGTTGCGATATAAAGGATCTGATGCTGTCTGTATCTGGCATGATTCCTCAGATGATCCAAGGTGTACATTGGTAGGATTTAGTGATATTGAGCTGGATTTTGCCAAGTTTATTGCAGATACCCCTGGCTTGCTTTTGGTGTTTGCTCCCAAGCGCCCACCTATTGAATATCTAGCAAACTTACAAGCTGTGATTGACGATGTCAACAACCTTGAGGTACAAAGTCTAATCAACCCTGCAACCTTGAAAAGGATATGGTCTCCAGAACTCATTAGGGAAGAGGAGACGGATGTGTTTATCAAAGCCAATATGGAGAATAAAATAACGACTATTCTCCAAGGTCCTCCAGGCACAGGTAAGACATATCTTATAGCAAAGCTATGTCATCAATTTTCATGTGAAGGTAAGAGCGTCCTTGTGACAGCCTTAACCAATCGTGCTCTAATGGAGGTTGCAGAAAAAGAAACTTTGTGTAGCCTATTGGCGGAGGGGAAAGTCTCGAAGACTAATTTGACAGCAAATGAGATAAATGAACTGCCTACCTTGTTGTCTGCAACTGAGATTTGTCCTATTCCAGGTACAATAACACTTGCAACATTCTATAAAGCTAGTGACTATGCTAGAGATATGGACAAAGACTCTAAATTCGACATTGTCATAATGGATGAGGCCAGTCAAGCTTTTAGTGCCATGTTCGCAGCTTGTTGTAAAATGGGTAGAAGACAGTTATGGGTGGGTGATACTAAGCAGATGCCTCCGATTGTTCTTCTTTCTCAAGAGAGAATCCTGAGGAACAACTACATTCCATACATTGAGGGATTTCAATTCGTGGCAGATCATTCTAGTGAGCCTGTATATCAGTTGACAGCGACTAGACGTTATGGTAAGCGTGCAGCGGAATTTACGGGTTTGTTTTATAATGGATCACTTGAAACAAAGGTGGAACAGCAAGATATATTAATACCTGAAAAATTAAAGACTCATTTGTCTCCTAGTGGCGGACCAGCATATATTCCTATCGATATGAATGTTGGCGATCTGAGGCCGTCGAATGCTATAGATTACATAGTGTCTATTGTGAGAGATTATTTAGCTATCAATCCTAAAAAAGAAATTGCAGTTTTAGCACACCAGGTGAAAACTGTAAACGCAATTCAGATGGAGCTATCAAGAAATGGTATAAATAACCCTAATGTGATAGCTGATACCGTGGCTAGAGTACAAGGACTTACAACCGATATAGTTATATATTTACTAGTTAACTCTTCATATATGTTTAGCCTTGAGCCAAAACTATTTAATGTAGCAACTAGTAGAGCACGTGAACATACTATTATATTAGGAGATAAGACCATGTTCGCAAGTGCTAAATCCCAAGAAGTTCAAAAGTTTCTTGAAAAACTCAATCCACACATGTCTATTTAGCGATGACTATAAAGGTGCCCAGGAGGTAGATGGATACACCCCAAATGACTCTAAGTCGATTATAGATAAGTGTAGACGTTATTTGTCTGTTTTGTCATTGTCAATAGATTGCTATTGATTTTTATAGTTGTTTATCAAATCTATTTCCCGATGCAGAAATTCCTAAAGATGTTGCCGAGGACTTCGTCAGTTGATATCTCTCCGACGATCGAGCCGAGGTGATAGATGGCTTCTCGGATGTCCTGCGCGGCGAGGTCGGTCGGGAGGCCGGAGGCGAGGCCTTCGCGGACGCGGAGGAGGGATGTGCGGGCGTCGCTGAGGGCCTGGACGTGGCGCTGGTTTGTGACCAGGGTTGTGTCGCTGTCGGCGAGGAGATCGCGCTGGGATGCAGCTAAAACTGAGCGTAAATTCTGGATTCCGGAGCCGGTTTTTGCTGAAATCGGGATGATCTGGACGTTGGAGCTGCAATTTTCTGGGTTTTCAATAGTGGTGCAGCTAATGTCTTCTTTTTCAAGTAAAGAAACAATAAAGTTTATAATGTTAACATTATTGTTAACCTCGCAGATGTCGGTTTTGTTGAGCAAAAAGACCAGTTTTTGAGTATCGAAGTCGACCTTGTCGATGATCGAGCGAACGGTCTCGCACGAGGTCTCGAAGTCGCGTGTCAGGTCGACCATTCCGAGTACAATCGAAGCTTCGGTAATCTTCTTGAAGGTCCTCTCGATACCTATCTTTTCCACGACTTCTGTAGTCTCTCTCAGGCCTGCTGTGTCGATGAATCTGAAGAGGACTCCGTCAATGTTGAGTGTCTCCTCTATGGTGTCGCGAGTGGTTCCGTGAACGTCTGAAACGATGGCGCGGTCTTCGCCGAGGAGGGCGTTCAACAGGGTGCTCTTGCCGGTGTTTGTA
>JAEIGA010008037.1_pt1 | contig 16001 bp, 12 predicted proteins | sample 9270691 | NCBI WGS metagenome assembly JAEIGA01 (sample SAMN17057246, study PRJNA624740) | gut metagenome | biome: biome; isolation source: fecal sample | host: Bos grunniens | place: China: Xizang | collected 2019
TAAGCAAATCGCCCTTGTTCGTTATATTCTCCCGTAACTGTTAAATGTCCGTCTGAATAGGTTGCACTTCTTGTTACTCCTGAATATGTTGAACTTATTGTGTAAGTCTGTACCAACTGATTAACTCCGCAAGTTCCGCCTATAAGGGTTTCGTAGCCGTAGCCGTTGGAGAAAGAGGGGCGGTAGAGGTATGGGGTTTTATCTAAAAGACGAGGACTTTCTTTTAAACATTCGGCTTTTATAGGATGTCCTTCAATTTTTGAAATATAATCCATAATAAGTACCCCCTATTATGTTGAAGGATTTACAGTATAAGCCTCTTGTGTGCCTGTAAATGTCTGTGCCGCCGCTGTTGCTGTTCCAAGATCCGTAATAGCGCTTGCAGTAGTAGGAGTATCAAGACCTGTTGCAACTTCTGCTCCTGCTCCATCATTTGCTAATGCACCTGTAGCTACTGTCTTCTCTGTTCCAAGGGTAGGTACGGTGCCTGCACTCCAAGAAAATGTAAGATTTTCATTCTCTACTGTTGCAGACCAAGCAGGCGCCGTACCTACAGACGTAACATTAGGTACAGTATCAGTTACAAGCTTAGACTTTGTTGCAGTCTGAGATTTAACAAAAGTATCTGTTGAACCACCTGAAAAAGTTACTCCACTTGAGGAATTAGATCCCTTAGGCTTAATTGTTACTGTACCTGTATCAACAAATGCAAATGCTTTGAGAATACCAATACTAGCGCCAAACTGTTGCCAAGCAGTTCCATTAAAGATGAACTCGGTGCTTCCATACTGAACAATGTCACCGTTCTTTGCAGTTACACTAGAACCATTAATAGTAATAGGGTTAGTGGTAGCACCATCAGTAAGTTCTGTTGTTGTAATACCAAGCCAATGAGTAGCATTAGATAATGCAGTAATGGCACTTTCAGCATCAGACAGTCTCTTTTCAGCACCGCCTGTGGAACCATCACCGATCCACTGTCTTACCTCGTCATCCTTAATATAATATGTATTACCCGTAGGTAAAGTAATTGTCTTAGTTGTAGGTACTTGAGACCAAGTTATTGCTGACATATATCATTCTCCTTTACTCTGTAGTAAATATAATATTTTCTTCATCATTCGGATCTACAAAACATCTAACTTTACTATTCCAAAATTCTCTTTCTGTACTAGTTACATGTTTTATAGTATCCACAATATGGTCGTCAAGTGGTTTATCTGTAAACGGCATGTCGATAAGATATGACGTACCATCACCAATTTTAATTCCAGGAATATCAACACCTTCAGATTGCTTATAATCAGAATATACGTAAATACAACCCTGTTTTGCAATCAAAGTAGGTCTGGAATTCCAATATGCAGTTGTATTATAGAATATCTTATCGGTGCCGCCATTATATATAGTGCCAATATCTGCTTCTATAACGCTTCCTCTTGAAACAGAAATATCAGCATCAATGGTGGCGACAATGTTAGGAGTAGTCATTGAATCTTACCCTCCTTATATGTCTCATAAATATCAGCAGAAATTCCTTTAATACCAAGAGCAAGTCCATTGTTTAATAATATTCTAAATTGAAAAAAAGTATCCATATCTGCTTTAAGAGCAAGAGTATCTTCCTGTGTTAGTGGTGCAAGAATTTGATTATTTTCAGCGTCCAAAGTAACATCAGTTACTTCTTTATCAATCTTGACTACTTTCTTCTGAGTAATATATACCCAGACCTGTGTGACAGTAGTGAAGTCAAGTTCTTGCTTTAATTTTATTGTAATTGTAGGGGTTGTACCCCTTATAATTTCAAGTTTTTCGTCCATCATTGACCTCCACTACACCATTTGCATTTACACTTGCTATCGATAATAAAATAATTATTATAGTGTTTGTACTTAATATATCTATGTCCTTTACGAATTTTGTAAGAAATAGAATTAAAATACAAAACATTATGCGGAATTTTTCCTAATTTTATGTCTCGATAAGCAAGTAGTATAGCAAGTTGAGCTTTTTTGTCTTTTGCCGAACCAGCTCTAGTGTGTTTCACATCGTAGAACTGACCTGGCTCGTTAATAACCTTAATTACTGAATTTCTGAATTGCTTACAATGAACTCTGTTAAAAATAACGGCAGCAACTAATACTTTATCTTGCATTTTTGGTCCTGCTTCATGGTTAACTACCTTAGTCATTTCCTTAAATGCTTTGGTTGAGAGGTGCACTAGTTTAGCTTTCTTTTTAACAGAGAGTGCATTAAGTTCAGCATCGGACATAGTATACAATGACTTAACTTCTGGCTTTTCTTGCTGAACTACTATATAAAACCTTTGTACCTTCGGTGTAATTGGCACTTCAGGTTTTGATACAGTCATTGAAAACATTGTAAGCAATAAAAATGCTATATTATTCATTATGCTTTATTAATTAAATACTCTCTAAGTGAATTCTCCGCTTCTTTAAGCTTATCTATATCATTACCATTTATGGCGTGTGACATTAAAGCCAGAAGCGCCTTCTGTGTTACGCGATTTCCTTCTTCTATTGCTAGAAGTCTCTTGTTGTCGTTGTTGAAATACTCCTCGTGCTTCTTTAGACGATCTTCAAGATGTTTCATTTTATCCTCGATATCACGTATCTTGTTGTTCTGAACATTCTCAGGTTCTTTAAGTTTTTTAACGGCACTAATAATTATCGAAACCGCAGCCGCAATAGTTATTAGTGCCGAGCAACAACCCATCAAAATAGTCCAGAACTCCTGAATGGACAATTGTCCGTCACCATTTAACATGGTATTTTCCTCCTATTTTGAATTGTTGTATTAAACTTTAACAAGTTGATTAGTACCAACAGCTAAGTAAGCACCATCTTTCAAAGAGACCGTATCTCCTAAAGCGACTGTTGTGCAGTCGTAGATAGAAGTTATATCAAATTTCTTTACTCCAGAATCTAAATATGCAGAACTCTTTACATAATCTACTTCTCCAGGAGGACATGCGTATGAGAATCTAGAAGTGAATGTTCCAGAATCACTTCCATTTATCTCATGAAATGTACGACCAGAAATAGAATAAAGATTGGTTCTCGTTCGCCAATCTAAGTTAGTAACTGCGGACCAATAAGATTTTGTTCCGGATGATCCAGCATATATAATATTATTATTAACTTGCTCTGGTTGATTGCTGTTATTTCTTTTGGTACTATTTATAGATAACAATACAAAATTGTCATTTATTAAATAAGAAACAAAGAAACCCCTATAATGCTCTGCCGAATATGCAACTGAATCAGGCCATCTAATGTCGACAGAGGTTGAAGCGCACGCTAAACTATAAGTGTTAGAATTAGTATTTAAAGCAGCACTTCTAGTGAGAGTAAATGCTAATTTTCCATCAATGGAAAAATTAAAAGTAGGAACATGAGTTAAATCACTATCTGAAAATTCAGTATCGACACTGCTAGAACAAGTAATTTTTGTATCCAAACCAGTCAAATAGCTAATAAAGTCAGACATGAATTCTTTTTCTGTTCCATTAGATGCTCTTTCATTCCAATATGATACACTCATTCTTCTACCTCCTCTTCTTCATTATCAAGAGGAGCTAAACAATGAGCTCCTAATGCTACATAGTTTCCATCCGGAAGAGACGCTGTTGATTTAAGTGTAATTGTAGAGCATTCTCTTAAAAAACTGGACTGAAACTTTCTTACACCACCATTAACAAAATACGACTGACCTAAGAAATCGATTGTCCCACCAGCCGCAGTATAAGGGAACATATCCGTGTAGGTATAACTTATTCCTTCTATATTACTTATATCCTTAAATGTTAATGCTGAAATATCAGCAACTTCATAAGTAACTTCGCTAGCAACATTATACAAATCCTTATAGCCGACCAATGTTTTTGTTTCCGATAATTTTAATATCATTACTTCAACTCCGCCATGTTGCTGTTGGAGATCTTTTATAGCAAGATAAATACAATTATCATCAATATAACTATTAATTGCAAGATTTGCAGATCCCATATAAGAATGAGAAACAGGAGCTATTAAATTTGTATTTTCTCCAAATTTTAATTGGCATCCTGTATATGGTAAAGTAAAGTATCCAAAAAATCCGGAAATATCAGTACCAGTAAATGAAAAGTTAACTCCAGTATAAGTATCACTTCCAATAGTTAAAGTTCCCTGTTCAGCAGAAATTACAGTAGGATTCTCAGGATCTGGATTTAAGTCATTTAAAACTGAAATTAAATTTGTAATTCTTTCTGATTCATCGGTGGTTGTTATTATAGATCTATCATAAACTCCCATGAATATCAACCTCCTTAATTAGAATATTCAGAATTTGAATCCTGATCGTCGAGCGGTCTATCAACAATTTGACTTGACGAAGAAGTAATAACAAATGATCCTTGAACTGTTACTTTTCCTGGCCAGGTTCTATCGTCACCTATAAGCTTCAATATAAATCCACCACTTTGATTAAGACGCCCAACTACAACTGAATTTGATCCAGACGTTATGTCGTAACCAATAAGATGTGCCACATTAGCCGGCAAAGGTCCACCAGAAAGAGTTCCGACAATACCGTTTTCTCCGCCAGAAACCTTTTTACTATTTCCTGCAAAAATGAATTGTAGATCAATAACGTTTCCAGTTCTAAAAACAGTAATATTACTCATACTCCATTTTCCAGAACTCCTAGTAAAAGTATAGGAATTAGAAATGTCAGTAGTAGTTAAACTATTTCTAAGACTTGTAACTTGTCCATTAACTCTATCAATATCTGTTGACAAACCAGGAATTCTTGTATTTTCAATAGTATTTAAACTAGCATTAATAGTGCTTATCTGTGAGTTAATACCATTAGTTCCATTAATTGCGGTATATGCAGAATCAGCAGTATCTTTAGCATCCTGTATTTTACCGTCAACAGTATTAATGGCACTATCGACACCAATCCAAGAAGTCCAACCGTTCGAATAGATTCTTCTATATTCCCAGCACTCATAATCAGCCTGAACTAAATAAGCAGTCTGCAAATAAGTGCCATTTCCATATTTTACAGTTGTAATAAGAAACGTATTTCCAAAATTGTTAGGCAGTTCTCCTCCGCTAATCTGAGCCCTATTTACCAACATGGCTTTAGAAAGCAGATTTGCATCTGAAATTTCATCAATATTTCCTGTAAACACCGTTGGAGCAGGTGTGGCAGCATAACGATAAGTCTGCCCTTTAACATAACTTCGGTCTATATAACCTGCTATATTTTCAGACATTTAAGACCTCCTCAAAAGTGTAATGTGTAAGTTTCTGCATCCACGATATAGTAAATCTCAACATTGTTCGTACCTACAGCTGGTGCAGTTTCTAGTGTTACTGTATAGGTTTCTGAATCGAAATCATAGTTATATACCATGTCCCCATCCACCAAAATATCAGCAACACTCTTAATTATAGCAGTAGTCGTGATAGTAAACTCAACTGTACTGCCATCGCCATCAAATTTAGCTACTTGTTCGTCAACTTTAGGATAGACTCCCTTAACGTAGTTATCATCATTAATAGAATCTAATTCGTCAACCATTTGCTCATAAGGATCTTCATTTGGATCAAGCATTCTTTGCATTGAATCGAACCAAGAAACAAATGGTGTTGTAATATTTCCTAAAGCTGGCTCCCATTTTGAATAAAGTTCAGCAACTGAAAGTCGCTCACCGAGCCAAGCAAAGTAAGGTGTTTCTATTCCAACAACATACTCAATGTTATAGTCCTTAATTGCAGTAGAATTAGCAGGAACTGTAACATACGCTATCGGAAACTGATCAATACCACCAGAATGAGTCATTGTAGGTTTACTTGGAGTAGAAGCTGGCGTTCCTTTAACAATCTTAAGACTGTTGAAACGCTGTGTTGGATTATTAGGATCATCGTATACTCCAATCGTATATTGAGTATTAACTTCAATAACAACTGCATCAATTCGATCATATGTTGAATTGGCTGTGTCAATAGCTAATGTCTCATTAGCAGTTGAAATCGTATATGTTCCAATAAACCATGCTCTTCCAGGAGCTACTACGACATTCATTCCATTGCCATCTGTTGAAACCATAAATTGCTTATTTGCAGGATCATCATCTCTATTCGAAAGATAGACACCATCCAAAATAAGACCATTAAAAAGCTTAGACATCTGCCCACTTTCATATATTCTATCATACTCACTATTAGAGTATAAAGCACTGTAAAAACCATATGAGACTGCCATAATTAGCCTCCCGTTTCAATAGTTCCAGTGTAAACTATACACTCATTAGCATTAGGATTAGGATACATTGAACCAGTAACGAAACCAAAGTTAATGATTACTGGAGGCATCTCTGCTTTACTCGGTGACAGATAGAGGCATCCGTCATTAGTATAAGGATACTGTCCTGACAAATAGCCTGTACTGTAAGTGTTAGCGACAACCTCAGCAATCTCAATAACCTGATCTGCTGTTACTGTTCCGAGGTTATCTTTAATATCGTTAAACCACTTATCAAATGAATCTGAATACTGACTCTGATAAGAATCAAACTGACTTTCAAGATTCTTAAGAATTGTAGAAACAGTAATATCTGGATCTGTAACCAATGATTCAACATATGGTGCTCCACCAGAAACTCCGATCATATCAGTTATTTCAGTTCCTATTATCTGGCTATCAGGATTATCGTTAGGATTAACATGAACTGTAGCTATAAGATAATAAGTAACATGACCAGGAATATTAGTAACAGGTTTGAGAGACGGGGCAACTGGTACCTCGTCTCCCTTTTCAACATGTATACTATTTTGTCTGGCATCTTTATCGACTTTGATGTAAACGCCATCTAATCGATGCTTATTAGCATCTCTAGAATCCAGTTCTTTTGTATAATCTTCATCGATTAAAGTCCATGTCTTATCAAACCATGCTCTTCCAGGTTTAACAATTACTTCAAGATGACCGGTTGAAGCGTTGTCAGAAGCAACAACCTTAAATGGTGTATCACCATATTTTTTAAAAATACCGTCAGAGATAATGCCATCAAAAATGGCACCAAAATCCTCAGCACTATAAACTCTATCTCGTCCAGAGCTAGACTGACTAGCGTTAAAAAAGCCACTACTTACTGCCATTTTGAATTTTCTCCTTAAATATTAGCTAACAGAATATTTCTATACTGTCCAGCATCTACGTTTATAGTTTTTACCAAACCAAGGTCAGTGCCGTAAGGAGGAGCCCATGAAGGGAATAGAACTCCAGGCATAACCAGTTTAGGATTACCATTATCGTCAACTTCGACATCTATATAGAACAATGGTTCACCTACAACAACCGGATGCTGCTTAAGCATTTCTGTATCAGACTGTTCTTGGTAATCTGTCCAGATGTCATATTTTCCCTCTTCGTCCTTAGTAATCCATGCAACCATATGAATATTTCGTTTAACTTTCTTACCCTTCTCAACGTCAGAATCAACAGTAATTTTCTTAACAAATGACATGAGATAGTAAGTTGTTTCATCTTTTTCAGCGGTTGCAATAACAGTTGGTTCTGTAAATCTTGTTGATTCAGGAATCTTAACCAAGAATGTGTTTCCAAGAAGCTCATCATTAACTTCAAGATACCTTGTAGTAATTGTACTTGCTTCTACTGATTCGAATGTTGGATAACACTTAATTCCAGTATTGTCATGAGAAATTATGAATTCCTTAACACGAACTGAATCATAGTATCCGTAAGCATCACGAACCTCAACAATATCACCAATGTTATAATCATAACGATACTTAAAATTAGTGTCATAACCAATCTCAGCATCAAACTTCTTAGTCATTCTATTTGCAGGAATTGTAAGTTCAGCAAGAGCCATATCTCTTACAGTTGCCTGCACGACACCATCATCAACGAGCCAATCTACAGTTTCCTGCTTCTTGTTATCATAGAAATAATTGTATGTAGAAGGCACTGAAGAGGCGTCTACAAACATCTCTCTACGATCCAGACCACCGGCAATATTATCCTGAACTGTTCCATAAATATCGTAATTCTCAGTAGGAATATCTTCAAGAGCTTCCCAATTCTGAGCATTAAATATTTTGTATTTGTCTTTAATTTTAGTCCAGTATGTTGTATTAGATGGAGCTTTACCTTTAACTTTTCCAGACTTGTATTTCTTACGAACATACATGAAACCATCACTATCTTTAGCAGTTCCTTTTGGTTTATACCAAACTACTTTATTTTCAGTGTATTTGGTTTTATTACTATATGTAGCATCTTTTTCAGTTTTTCTATATATAGTAATCTTTCCAGTTCTACTGGCATCGTTAAAAGTTATAAAGTTACCTTGATTATACTTTTTAGTCTGTTTCCAATCTTCGCATTGCTCAAATAATGAATGCTTTGTTGGTTTATTCGACTTTTCTTGCCAAGATGTATTGGCAAATATCTGTTCAGTAACATCTAGGTCATGAGTATAGGTTTTCTGTGGATTACTATTATCTTTATAAGTATAACTTGTTATCGTTGGAATCCATTTAGTCTGATCAAAATTTCCAGTAGACTCATGTTCTTCAATACAAGTCCAATAACTAGTAACATTATCAACAACTCTTTTTACAACTTCATCTTCTTCATGTTTTACTGGTTTTTCCTCGGTTCCACCATCATATTCTTGAAAATATGAAGAAGGCTTACCCCAAGAAACACGAATATCAACACGATCCCATCTTGCAGGGTCCCATACATCTCCAGAATTTTTATAATGATTATCTTTAGCTTTAAAATAATAAGTTTCGGCATCATAACTATTAGAATAAAGTAAAACAGATGAATACTCTTCTTCACTTCCAGGAACTGTTTCAGGTTCTGTGGAAAGATAAAATTTACCATCTTCTGTAGTTATTGCTCCACCTATCTGGTTTCTAGAGATTAAATCTCCTTGAGCATATTTATCTGGATAAATCCATTTTTCTTCATTATCATCATAATAAGCATTCTCATTAAATTCATCCGGAGCCCAAGTAAGTGCATTTATATAATGTCTAGTTTGCTCCAAATCAGTATATGATCTTTGAGGATAAATATGCTCGTCATCACAAGTACCAAAATCTATCTTAACGGCCCATACTTTATTATCTCTAATCCTTACATTTCCAGTTTCAAGCGCAATTTCCTTATCATCAAACTCTTTAACAATATACTTAGTTCCTTGACCTTTGAAATATGCCATGTTCTTGTATGTAGACATGTCTATTGCAGAGTCACTTGCTAAAAGATTGTCAAAGTCATTTGAGAAACATACATAAGGATTTACGGTCTGACTTGCAAGATGGCTAACACCTTTGTAAAGATGAAAATACATCTTCTTTTCGTCAGGGTCCATTGTCATTGCAAAACTAAACTCATACATGTCACAAAGAGCTTTTATGGCATCGTATAAGTTTTCTCCATGATAAGAACAAGGAGACATTTCTATATCAAAAATAGGATCATTTGTATCTGGAACAACAAACTCTACATTAGGAATCTTTCTCTGAGGTTTATTACCGCAGTTTTCAGGTTCAATAACATATAGTCTTAAGAGATACTGAATAGCCATCCAAACAGGAAAGTCTGATCCAGCATCATCAGCATCTGATAACGGATCAAGTATCTTAGTTAAGTTTACTTGAGTTACTATATCGCCTTCGTAATTACCGTCATCATCCTTTTTAGTATCGTTCCAAATAATCCTTCTTTTTAAAATTGATTCGAGAGAATGACCAGATATGATTACGAAATTGCCATCCTCTAAATCTGTTTTGTATTCTACTTTTTCAACTATCATTGTTCTATTAGATTCAGAACATTGAATATAATAATCTTGATGAATATTCGCTAATAGCTCAACAGCATCAGCAGGGATATATAATTCGAAGTCACCAAGATCTTCATATCTATCATTCCAAATAAAAGATTTATAAGAATCAACGATAGCTACTTTCTGCATATTTGTATTGAAAGATATGACTTCCATTTTGAATTATACCCCGTAATAATAAGTTTTATTCTTTACACTAGCTGTAATTTCTATAGCGCCATCCTTTTTAATAACAAGATAGTTAGATCCAGTAGTCAAATAAACCCATTCTCCAGTCGGTTCAACAGCACTAAGCATGTTGTATTCGACTCCATCATGTGTATAAATTAAACCCTTTTCTCCTACAATCGTAGAAATGGTTAATTTGTCTCCTGCTGTAATTCCATTGTAATCTTCTATTTGTTCGGCTGCCAAGTTAACAACCTTTTCAAGAGAAAAGATGTTAGCTGTATTAGTTAGAGAGTTATTTATTCTAATAGTTTTGTTTTCAATTGAATCCAAATCTATATCGGATTTAAAAACCATTTCAACAACAATTCCAACGTCAGCATCTCCTTCATAGTAAACATCTGTTACTACGTCGGGAACAACATCGCCCATTAAGAGCTCAGTTCCATCTTCTGGAACTTTAGAAAATTCGAATGAAAATTCAGGATTTGACGAAATACTGAATCTTTGTTCTTGTGACGATGACTTATAGAAAAATGGCTGCGGACAAATGACCGAAATTGTAGATCCTTCCTGAGAAGAAAAGATTGCAGGTTCATTCGATTCGACATAGCCATCTATATAGAAATCCTTATTAGTCTTTCCATCGCTAGTTGTAATTTTAAGTTTAACATGTTTTTTAAGCGGAAAGTAAACATAACATTTGCGTCTTATGTCCTCTATTGAGAGTGTATCATGGTCTACAAATATTAAGTTAAGTACAATATTTCTCGTGCCTTTTCTGGCAGAATTGAACAAACCACCATCCATCGATGAAATATCAGCCACGTTTATGGTAGCCTGTCCAGGACCTAAACCGTCAATGGAGGCGACGGCCAACCCCTCTTTCCAGGGATTGGCCAATTCGCACATCATTGATTTGCCAGTGTGGTTTGTAACTGTAAATGACTGAATCATCTTTAGAAACCTCGTGACATAGAGAGTTGCCTCTGAGTCTGTCTGTAAATGTCGATACGAGACAGAGCCTTTGGCGAGTAGTTGTTTTGTGTGAAATTATAGACGTTTTGCCATCTATCTTTCATGAAAGGATTGAGCTCAGAATCCTTATTGATGTAATCACCAATAGCTGCATTCTGTGCTGCTGAGAGTGAAGACATTACGATACCATTTGCCTTATTTGCATCAGATGCAAGTTTATCAAGGTCAAAGGTTGGAGTAAGGTCTGCTTTGTTCTTTTCCAAATTCTTTTTAAGATCTTCGGCTGCTTTAACTTTATTCTTATCATCTTTAAGATTATTGTTATTTTTGCCTGTGTTAAAATTCCAAGTATTAAGTTTTGGATCACTAGGAAGTCTGCTTGTTACATCTTTCCAGAAATTCTTTAAACCATCAGCAATACTTGTTTTTGATTTCTTTCCTTTAAGACCAAGCTGTTTGATAGCTGCTTCATAATCAGCTTCAAACTGTTTAGAACTAAGTGTTCCATCTTTTGCCATATTAGCCGTTGTATTCTTAACAATGGCATCCAATTGAGCTTTAAGATTGTTAACTTTAGCATTTTGTTGCTCAAGATCTTTCTTAGATTGAATATATTCTTTATAGTTACTTGCATTAACTTGGCCTGTTTCAGCCTTATGCTGCCAATCAGCAGCATTAGCTTCCATCTTAGCACGTTTATCAAGTTCTTTCTCAAGAGCAGCTGTTATCTCTTTCTGAGAAGCTTCATAAGCATCTACTTCAGCTTTCATTATTGCAACAGATTTCTCTAAGCTACTTGCTTCGAGCTTCTTTTGCTGCTTTTGTTTTGAGAACATAAGAGCAACCATTTTCTTTGATTCCTCTTCTGCTTGCTCTTCAGACATTCCTCTATATTTTAATTCATTCTTAATAATTTCTTGAGCTTGAGATTTAGACTTTCCTACTAACTGCTTCTTTTTATCTTCGGCAACATCAACAAGAAGACTATTGGTTTTAAGTTGCTGTTCCAAAGCCATCTTAGAAGCTTCTTCTTCAGTTGAGAGAACTTCGCTCCAACTACGAGTTGTAGCTTCTTCTAATGACTGAATTGAGGACCATAATATTTGTTCTTTATCTCTTTGAACACCAAATAAATAGTCAACAATTTTCTGAGTTTCTTCCAATCTAGCATCTTCGTCATTAAGTCCAAGTTCTTGAGCCTGATGATAAGCAAGATTATCAATATAAATTCTTGCCTGTTGTTCTGATAGTCCAAGCAATGCATCTTTTTGTTTAAGAATCTCTTCGGTCAATGCCTTATGGAATGATACTTCCTTTTCTTCTCCACTACCATATTCTGTATATTTTATACCTTCATAAGTATTAAGACCTTCTCTCTTATCTGTTTCAACACCCATTTTACTATATACAGATGCCAAATTAGTCTCTTTTGTTATTTTCTTTACTCCGGCTATAGCTTCTTTATTAATAAGTTTATTATTCTTTTTTACAGCATTTACTAATTCTTTTCCACCGTTAGAAAGAGCATTTTTAGCACCAAGAATATAATTCCAATAAATTTTGTAAGAAACTTTTGAAGGCGAGGCCTGATCCTGTGCTTTCTTATCTGCTTCTATAACTGCTTTATCATTAGCAACAGCTGCATCTACTAGTTCTGGTTGTCCGTCTTTTAATGCCTTAACTTCGCCTTTAACATAATTCGTTCCTATTTCGTTTCCGGCTCCGCCAAAAGCTTCTCCCCAATCTTTTATAACATATTCCCAATCTTTATTTATACTTTTAAAAGTATCGGCTGTAGCTGCTTTGATAGTTTTTGTCCAATGGCCAACGTATTTATTATTCCAGTTTTCCATTGCTTTTCCGGCATCTTTATTAAAGAAGCCAACAACTTTTGAAATTCCGACAATTATACTATCTATTACAGCTAATATTGAATAAGCAAAACCGGAAAATACTCCTATTATCGAATTAACTACTGACATAAAAGCAGTAAATATAGTATTAGCAACTTTTTTCCAGCCATCTACTAAAGCTTGCTCCATTCCTTTCATGGACAATAATGGAGCTTCATAACTGTCTTGTACAACTCCAGCAAGTCTTTTAAAATAACCAACAAGAGCAGTTATGCCAGTTATAATTATTCCTATTCCGCCAATAAAAGCAGCAGCTGCCCAGCCTGAGCCCCCAGCTACTAAAGCTTGTGCTGCCCAAACTTCTTTCAATCCAGCAGCAATTTTTGCTATAATTGGTATTCCTTTAAAAGTAGTCCATGCTGCATCAAAATTCTTAACAGCATTTACTACAGTATTAAAATTGGCTAATATTTTTAATATTAAATTACCAGCACCTAATACAAGACCACCAATGCCAAGCCACTTCATAACTTGCTCACTAGTAACAGCAGATTTATTATCCTTACTAAAGAACGCATTAATAGCTGCAGCAATTTCTGTTCCAAGGAAATCGACAAGATCTGTAATAATTGCAGCAATATCTTCTTTTCTAGATTTTAGTGTTGTTACTACTTTTTTAACAATATCTATTATAAGATTTACAAATTTCTCAGCAATATCTTTATATGTATCGCCAACAGACATTACCATATCGATAAAACCAGTAGCGAATGAAGTGAAAATCGTTCCAAAAGAATTACCTAAACTATAGAATAATTTCTTAAGTTCTGGTAATGCTTTATTTAATATTTCAGCTATTCTTCCTATCTTTTCAACAATATTACTCGTAGCTTTATCTGAGTCAGAGTTTGAAATATCAACCGCATTTATTGACATTATTAATGCGGCAACTGCGGCAGTTAATACTCCAAATGACACTACAATTGCAGATATAGCAAATGCGATACCTTCTATTATTTTTACAAACTTAGTAGAGAAATCGCTTTTTGCATTTGCAGTAATTGCTGCCATAAATATAAGCAATAAAGTTGTAGCTCCTGCTAATATACCTATAGTTGTTACTATTGATGCTGGGATAGATCCAGCTTTACTAAGCGCATAGAGCCCTACTGCTATAGCTAAAATAGAACCTGTTATAATAGTAGAAAGCATTCCAAGTTTTTTAAATACTTTTACATCTTGTATACTAGAAGCGACGCCAACCATAGTTGCCGTTACTATACCGAACACAGCCATTGTAGATAAAACAACAAGTAATGCTTTAGCCCAGGAATCACTCTGATCTTCACTAATGAATTTAACAAGTAAAGCAAATGCTGCCGCTATCGCAAGCACAGCAATGACTGCTCCAGTAATGCGAATACTTACTTTTTTAAGTTTACTATCATTAAAAGAACTTGAAGATATGGCGACTATTGCAGCGGAAAATAATCCCAAAATTGCAATTAGACCACCAATTGCAACAAAACTTGTGTGTAATCTATCCGGCTCTATTTTAGAAAGTGCTGTCATAGCACCAACTAAAACTAATACAGCCAAAGACATAGACACAATTATTCCAGAAACTCCAGCAAGTTTTGCAAATTGAGAAAATGTTCCTGCAAAATTTGTAGCTGTTTTAGAAAACAGATTCATAGCAACAACTAGTACGCCTACTGAAACCGCAAGTATTACTAATATTTTAGCTAAAGCTTTTATAGCTGTTATAGTATTATCTTTATCTGCTTTAAATAATAATACTAATGCTGCTATTGCTCCGACAAGTATAAATATGGAAATAGCAATGTCTTTAAACATTTTACCAAGGCTTTGTTTATTAAAACCTTTGGCTAATTTCATACCAATTTGTCCAAGTTGTGATGTGAGGTTATTTAATACATCAAATTGTGTTAATTCTTTTCTACTTTTTCCTAATACTTCGTTGAATCTAGTAAGAGCATTTACTACTGTTGCTAATGCGATAGATAATGTTGTAATAAATGCTATAAATATTGTTAATCCATCTTCGAGTTGATTATATGGAACAAATGATAAAGCAATCATTGCTGCAGCAAGAATTCCAACAGCAATGGCAATATTAAGAATTGTTTTAGATTGTGCTTGCTTTTGATATGCTTTCAAAACATCTATTCCACTATTGAGAAGATCGCTAATATTATTCATAATATTAATCTTCTTAATCGACTTAACAAGATGCGATATACTAAGAGCAGCTACAGCGGCTCCACCACTAATCAAAGCAAATTTCTTAGCAATTCCTTCTAATGTTAAATCTCCATTGCTTTTAATTGTTTTGAAAAAATCCGTGATTGGAGTAAGAAAGCCTTTTATCTTTTCCCATATGGAATTTACTTTCTTTCCAGTTGTATCCAATTTTTCGCTCAAATTAGTATAAGATTTATCCATCTCATATGTTGCTGTTTTTACTTTTCCAACAACATTTGATTTGTTAAAAATATTTCCTAATTTAGCTAAAAATGTGCCTAATACTCCGCCAATTTTCTTAGTAACTTGCTCAAAATTTAAAAGTCCTCTTCCATAATCACTTAATGCTTTTAAAGTATTAAGAATTACTTTCTTAGGGCCTTCAAGCCAAGACCAATCAATATTATTCTTTGCGTTTCTAAGTGCACCAAATATTGTATTAAGTACATTCCACAAAGAAGTTACTACCATTTTGAATAGTCCAAAGGCAGCACTCATTGGTTTAATATTAAGTTCTTTAAAATATTCTTTAAGATTCTTAATCGTCTTTTTTAGACCATCAAAGACAAATAAAATAGCACCCAATACAGGATACTTCTTACCAAGTGCGTCAATGTTGTCCAAAAAATAATCCATAACGTATCCAAAGATTTGCCAATCTTTAGCAGCATCTCTAAATACTGTTATCTTGTCTCCAAATTGTCCTAATTTCTTAATTATTCCTACTAGACCTTTATTTGTGTTACCAAAAAAGTCATTAAAAAATGGAATTCTTTTAATAATAGATTTAATCGGTTGAGAAATTGCCATCCAAGCAATATCTACTGCAGAAGCAA
>JAEIGA010008038.1_pt1 | contig 15999 bp, 12 predicted proteins | sample 9270691 | NCBI WGS metagenome assembly JAEIGA01 (sample SAMN17057246, study PRJNA624740) | gut metagenome | biome: biome; isolation source: fecal sample | host: Bos grunniens | place: China: Xizang | collected 2019
CTCAAGGTTGGTCAGACAATCTTCGTAGGTGACCTTAAGTTCGAGGGTCTTGAGTTCGTATCTCCTGCAACTCAGGCAGTATGTGCAGTTCGTGTAACACGTGCATCACGTGGTGCAGCTGCTGCTCAGAAGTAGTAAAACCGACTGCAGATGAAATATCTTGTTGTAGGTCTTGGAAATATTGGCGCCGAATATGCCAATACAAGACACAACATCGGATTCAAAGTGTTGGATGCCCTTGCTGCGGCATCCGACACTTCTTTTATCTCCTCTCGTTATGGCGATGTGGCAACTATTCGCCACCGCGGACATATCGTCACACTGCTTAAGCCCTCTACCTATATGAACCTGTCTGGTAAGGCTGTAAGATATTGGTTGCAGGAGCTTAAAATTGAGAAGCAGAACCTGCTTGTTGTTGTGGACGATATTGCCCTGCCATTTGGCGAGCTGAGAATGAGAACCAAGGGTAGCGATGGAGGTCATAACGGACTTAAGAATATCGCCGAGATGCTCCAGAGCACAGATTATGCCCGCCTTCGCTTCGGTATCGGTGGCGACTTTAGCCGCGGACACCAGGTAGACTATGTGCTTGGTGAGTGGACAGCCGAGGAGCGAGAGAATATGCCTCCACGCCTCAAAGTCTTTGGCGATGCAATTCTCTCCTTTGTCGCCGTAGGTCTTGACCGCACAATGAACGCCTTTAATAAGAAATAGAAAAAACCGACCACATGGTCGGTTTTTTCTTTCCCTTAACACTCCGCCATATAGACTCTGGTCGGAATGGCGTTATTAACCATCTGGCGGTACTCTGGACCAAGTTTATCGTATGGTGTATTGTATACTCTGCGAGATAGGTTTTGACGCAACTCATAGTATGCCTCTTCAATGGTGGAGAGCACATTCTGCATATCGCCAAAATCAGCATCTTTATCGCTTGTAACTGACACTATGCCGTTGCTTACGGGGCAGCATACCCTATCTCCGTTAGGCATAGTAAGGGCAGTTGTTGAAAAGTCCGAATACTCCTTATTCTTCAAATTGCCCACATGCAGTCGGCGGGTGTTCATTGCGTAGATGTGGTAGTTCTGCACAAAACGCTTCACCTCGCGCTTTAGTTCGCTCTTGCTACACTTTTCACCTCGCAGAAGGAGTGTTCCGTCTGCCGAGACCTTAATACTCAGCAGATTTCGCGCCTTAACAGTTTTGTTCTGCGGCTCTGGTTGGTCAGTTTGCACCTTAACATCCTCAACCTCCGCCTTTTTAACCTCTGACTTTGCGTAGTTAATCTTCAGGCGCTCAATGCCTCGGAGCGACTCTTTTACATCCACAACCTTGCCCATCGGAACATCATTGTCGGCGTCGATTGTAACCACTCTGTCGTCTGTCTGCTCTATAAGTACAGGCAACTCATTGAGAGTCACAGCTTTGCTGTTGAGCAGAATCTGCTCTCCGCCTTTGCGTATCTCAACAACATTCTTTGGCTCTGGAATCTCTGCCTTTGCAGCCACTGCACCAAAGGCAAGAACAATCACTACCACAACTGGAATTACTGCTGTCAGGCGCAACCACTGGTAGCGACCTCTCTTAAATTTAGTCATCATAATAAATCGTTTTTTGGTTAAACTTTTATTCAACCCGCAGGTAATATCCGGACTATACCCAAAGAGTTGGTGGAAAATGATTTGTCTGTACTCATGAATATCATACCCTGCACTAATAACATCTCTGTCGGCCTGCCATTCATGCACCTGCGAAATAGAGTTGGCTATCAGATGTACAAAAGGGTTAAACCACAACACCGCCCGCACAAGCTCAAAGAGTAGTCGCTCAAAGGTGTGGTTGTGCAATATATGGCTATACTCGTGCAGCAGCACCTGCTCCCGCCTCTCGCCTACATGAACAAATATTGTTCTAAGGAAACTAAATGGCTCTGTAACGCTTTGGCTCTGAGCCAAGCAAGTACCACGATAGCGACTCAGCACGCACTCTCTGCGCAACTTATATATCCTTGCTACGCTCAGCACAACTCTGAAAATAGAGAGCAACAGAACCACAACATATATTATCTGCAGTACAAGATACCAATCAAACGTGCGCTCTGCCACAACATCTGTCGCCGCTTCAGCAGCCACCTCTGCCATCACTATCGGCTTGCCAAGCAATGTTGTCATCTGCTCTGCTGGCAGTATCGGCAGCTCAAGCATCGGAATTATAGCCGACAACAATACAGACAGCACAAGATAGAGCCTTGCAACTCCGTGCGCTACCCTGCCCTCTAACAATAACCGATAGAGAAGATAGAAGAGCCCACTGCAAATAGTTACTTCAAGTGCATACATACTACTCCTTGTTTTGCAACATCCTTATAATCTCGTCTGCCTCGCTCACGGTTATCCCCTTGTCGTGCGAAAGGAAACTGACCATATTACCCACCGAACCGCCAAAAAAGCTATTCAGCACACCCGTCATAAAGGCGCTTGTGTACTCTTTGCGATTGACAACTGGATAGTACTCGTGGCTCTTGCCATAGGCACGATGTGCCACAAAACCCTTCTTCTCAAGTATGCGCACAATGGTTGATACGGTATTATATGCCGGCTTAGGCGTTGGCATAGCCTCAAGGATGTCGTTCACAAACCCCTTCTCTATCTGCCAGAGTATCTGCATAATCTCAAGCTCGGCGCGCGTTAGCTCTTGTCTCTTTGTATTCATAGCATTTTATCATTTTCCGACAACAAAGGTATAACTAAATATTTAGTTTTCCAACTAAAATCTTAGTTATTCTTGGGAAAATTTTGTTAGCATATATATTGTTATATATGCTACTTTTTCAGCATTGAAGCTAATGCAGGCAGAAAATCCGGGTAGGTATTGAGCGTCGTCTCGCAGCGCAAGTATAGTTCACGCGCAAGAGCTGCACGAGATGGGTGGTCCGAGTTTATATCGCTAGCATACGACTCATCTGTTGGATGGTCAGCAAGTTTTAGTTCGGCTGCAAACTCCTTATAACGAGCAAGCGCAGCTACTGTTGAGCTCTCAATTTTGCCACTCTCTACATGCTCTCTCAGGGCGCGGAGCAGTGGTGCGAGGGCTGTCTTATCGCCAAGGTCGGTCTCTATATCCTCAAGGCACTCCCACTCGCCAATCATAGCATAGCAGAGAGCAAGTATAGGCGTAGCCTCCAGAGGGTCCTCGTCGTCGCAATCAAGCAGAAGCTCCAACTGCGCAGCCGCCACCTCTCCCTCACCAGCAAGATAGCTATCCACAGCCGAGGCGAGAATTATCTCCATAGCCGCAAGTGTATTTGGGTGCGTGCGGTCAAGAGTCACAACGCTCTGCTCATCATCAGGTAGCGTAGCAAGAATATCCTCAAAGGCCTCATAGCGCATCATGCACGCCGCAGGGTAGTCGTCATTTTGCTCCGCCTGATACGATTGCTCCAGACGAGCCGCAAGATTTCCACGACTGCCATAGCCCATCAATCTAAACGTCTGATTTACTGTAGGTTGCAACTCTAAAAATTGTTTCATAACTGCTTGATAATCTTATATGTGCTCTGCAACATTGTCTTACCTATTTGCTCTCGCGACTCACACTCTCCAAGGATAACACTCTCGGTGGTGCAGTCATAAATAGTTGAGCCCGTGGTATCTACAACGCCAAAGCCATTGTTAAATGTATAATATCCAAATTGTTTGCTATTAACCGCAAAAATATCTCTACTCAGCGCAAAATCATCGTGGGCAATACCCAACTGACCGAGCAACGTAGCTGCCAGATCGCTCTGCGAGCAGTAGTTGTCAATCTGTTTTGCCTCACGAACAGCGCCACCAAGCCACAACATTGGAATACGATGACGCTCAACAGCGCTCGCACTTACCCCATACGGATATAGATAGGCATGGTCGGCAATAATTATCACAAGTGTATTCTCCCACTGTTCACTCTGACGTAGACGCTCCACAACCTTTGCTATACAACTATCAGCAAAGTGCATAGAGTTAAGCATCTTGTCCTCAAAGACCGATGTTGGCACATCAAATGGCTCATGGCTAGATAGGGTCTGCCAAACCGTAAAGTATGGCGCACCTTGTCCGCCCAAATTATCTACATGCTCAACAAAATAGTCCGCTAACACATCGTCTGCATACCCCCATTTAGATGTGGGCGCATCAAACTGTAAATCCTTGTATGCCACCAACTTATCAAAACCAGTAGCATAGAGATAGCCAGACATATTAGTAAAGTTCAAATCTCCACCATGAACATAACTTGTGCTATACCCCACATTGCGTAGTGAAGAGGCAATAGATGGCAGATGTGACGCCTTCTGTGGATCCTTCATTATAGACATTGTCGGCTGAGCACAGAATCCACTAAGTGTAGCCAACACACCTCTATCTGTACGGAACGACGAGGCTATCATATTCTCAAACCAGAGACCCTCACCCTTAAGACGGTGTAAATTGGGCGCAACAGCAACCCCACCGACCACCTCATCTGTAGTCGAGCGACCAAAGCTCTCGGCAAGTATAAGCACTATATTCGGACGCTCAGAGCTGAGCACACGCTCTGCACTCGGCTCGCCTTCACACTCCATAATTGTCGCAAGTTGCTTTTCACACTGCTCCTCAGGGTAATAGTCATACCTATCAAGCACCTCACCGTCAGAAATTGAGGATATAAGCGAAAATGTCGGATTGACAGCAGCATGGTTAAGTATAATCTTGTCGCTAAAATATACCTTCGAGACATTTGCCACAGCAGTCGTCACACCTCCGCGAATAGCAAGAAAATCCACACCGGCAATAAGTAACAACACCAATGAGTAGAGTAATTTCTTACCCCAAGTAGCCACAACATCAATCTTAAAAATCTTTAGCACTGCGCGATAAAAGAGAATCAGCACCGCGCAATAGACCACCGCAACAAGGCTCTGAACGATAAACATCCCCACCGTAACGCTTGCCATCGCCTCCTTTGGTGTTGCAAGATACTGAAAAATTGAGCCATCAAGAGGGAAAGCCCAATACTCATAAAGTCCCAAATTTACCGAGAATGTAACCGCTACAATCACCGCCGCAGCATAGCACCAAAAACGCTGCAGCCTCTGCCACCAAACACTTGGCAGCCAGAGGCATAGCAGCGTAAGAAGTATCGGTATTGCGCAAATATACCCCGCCATTGTTGCATCAAGGCTTATGCCATGAGCAATCACACCCCACAACTCCGACGCCTCTGCCTCAGCGGCAAGCTCTGCATACCAGAGCAGAAAGATTGGCTTCTGAAGCACCTGCAATAGCACCGAGCCGACAAAGAGCAGTAGAATAAAGAGTATATTGCTAACCATCTCTCTACTATTTTAGAGCAGAGATAAGACCCTGCTTCTTATCAAGATGTAGCTTGTAGCACATTATAGCTACTATCGCAAGGGCAAGCACTCCGCCAAGGAGATATGCCATTGGTGTTGCGCCAAGACCTACAAACTGATTAGATACAAAGACAAACGATGAACAGATATAGGTCATAAATATTGCCGGAAGCAGTGCCACATAGTAGTTGCACTTATGACGGAACAGATAGACCACAATACACCACAGCACAACCGTTGCCAACGCCTGATTTGTCCAAGCAAAGTAGCGCCATACAACATCAAAGTTGATAAATGTCAGGGCAATACCTGCCGCAAATAGTGGAGCACAGATAACCAATCGCTTCCAGTGTGTGCGCTGCTCAATGTGCAACATATCGGCAATAATTAGTCGTGCGCTACGGAAAGCCGTATCACCAGATGTTATCGGTGCAGCCACAACGCCAAGGATTGCCAGAATACTACCCACAATGCCAAGTGTAGAGTCGGCAATAGTGTTTACCGCCCATGCAGCGCTATTTCCATGCTCTGCAAGAACCTTAGCCACGCCTCCATCCTCATAGAAGAATGCCATAGCAATTGCTGCCCAAATAAGAGCAATCACAGACTCTGAAATCATTGCACCATAGAATACAAAGCGACACTCACGCTCATTGTTCACACATCGCGCCATAAGTGGTGATTGTGTAGCATGGAAGCCCGAAATAGCACCGCAAGCAATAGTGATGAATAGCGTCGGCACAAGTGGTAACTTCTCGGCATTAACATGCAGATTCTCAAGGGTCATCGACGGAATTGTGTAGTCACCAAATAGCAGTACACCCAGCAATCCGAGCGCCATAGCAATCAGCGCCGCACCAAAGAGGGGATAGATTTTACCGATAAGCTTATCTACAGGCAGCAACGTTGCAATAAAGTAGTATGCAATAATTATTGCCAACCACCAGCCTCTGGTTATACCCTCAAACTTAGTTGCAAGAATATCTGCTGGACTTACGATAAAGACAACACCCACCAGAAGCAACAGAATTATTGAGAACAGACGCATAAAGGCACCTGCGCCCTTACCAAGATAGCGAGCGACAATCTCAGTAATACTAAGACCATCGTTGCGCACAAGTATCACGCCCGACAAATAGTCGTGCATCGCACCCATAAATATACCACCAATGGTAATCCAAAGAAAAGCCACAGGTCCATAACAAGCACCGAGGATAGCACCAAAAATTGGTCCGGTACCTGCAATATTCAGCAGCTGAATCAAGAAAGTACGCCAACGCGGCATAGGCACATAGTCCACACCATCATATAGTGTAGCACTCGGCACAGTGGCATTTTTATCAATCTTACACACACGCTCAAGGTAGCGACCATAGGTAAAATATGCCACCACAAGCAATACTAAACAGATAATAAAAGTAAGCATACGGTTAGGTTTTATAGGTTTATCTATGCGAAGATACGAAAAAAGTGCGGCAAAAAGCACATCCCACAGAAAATTTTACAAAATTTACCCCAACAATGCCCTATTCTCCAGCCTCAAGGCGCTTCACACCTCTCATTTTACAGATTTTGCACTATCCAAGTATCCCTGCTACCACTTTGGCGTAATAGAGAGAAATATCTCAAAATTGATACCCGGCATAGGGCGAGCAAGGACAGAGAGGTACTCCTCATTGAAGAGGTTGTTGATTGTGCCCTTAAGCGACAGGTCTGCCCACTTGAACGAAAGGCTCTTCTCAAGAGAGAGGTTATTCATAAAGTATGGAGGCAGAGTTCCTGAGAGGGTAATATCGTTGCTCGACATAGTATATCGGGTGCTGTAGTAGCACCACTTATATATCAGCGACCAACTGCGGTAGCTCAACCTACCCACTACATTTGAGGTCAGCAGTGGCACATAAGGTAGTTGCTTGCCAACAGATTGGTCGGCAGCAGATAGCTTTTCGCCCACATTTACCGATGGACACCAGCCAAATGTGCCGTCAAGAGCAAGTCGCCAATCCTTCGCCAACATAACATCAAGAGCACCCTTAATATTGACTCCATAGCTATGCACTCGCTTTACATTTCGTGGCGAGAAGAATCCCTTTGTTGTTGGCAACCACTGAATCCAATCATCAATATAGCTGTCAAACCACGCCACAGAGCCTGAGAGTGTGTATCGCTCAGCTTTACCAACCTTAAAACTCAGCTCGGCATCGTATGTAAAACCCCTTTCTGGTCGCAGGTCTGGATTTCCACCTGGCAAGAAATATCTATCATTAAGCGTCGGAAAACGATAGTTTCTTGACACCGATGCCTTGAGGATAATATTTCCGCGCTTTGATAACACACCATCAAGAAACAGTGCAGGTATTAGCGGTGTAAATTCATCTCCAAACATCTCCTCACGCAGCGTCAGCGCCACTCCAAATCGCTCTACAGGCCGATATTTAGCACTTACAACACCCGAAAGCTCAATGCGTGCTTTGTCATACCCCACAATGCCCGTACCACCCTGCTGAAGGATGATGTTCTTGTCACGACTTACGACAAAGTGCTGATGCGCCCCCACATTTGCCGTAAAGAGCCACTTCTCACCTGCATGATATTCACCATCCGCCTGAACATAAACAGTATTTATATTGCTACGCGAGCGTGTCATGGCAGTCATTACTCCATTGCCTGGGTCGCGCTTGTAATCATATGCCATCCACGAGTATATATAGCCCGCCTTTGCGCCTACTCTCCAACTACTGCGCAGGTGGTCATAGCCGACAACGGCTCTGAGGGTCTGCTCGCGCTGTCGGTTGTCAAACTCTGTAGCCTCGCCATAGTCTGTGGTGAGCATCGCCAACTCACGATTTGAAGATATATACCACGCATTGAGCGAGAATCTATCACCCTTGCCGTTGTTGTAATATACCTCCTGCAGAAGATGCAAATCGCGATACTCTCCGCTACGGTTACGCTCTACGGGGTAGTACTGACCGATGATATTCATCTGGTCGTCATAGATGTTCTCCTTTTTGTCGTGGTTACGATACTTGTAATCATTCTTCGAACTCATATATACCACTCGCGTAGATGCCTGCCAACGCTCCGAGCCGTATGTAAGCCTAAGAAATTCGTCAAAGGTCTTAAACGAACCGATACCCTGAATATACTGCACCCCAAATCCTCGCTTTGTCGTTGGGCTGGTAGAGAGCTTCACCGCTCCGCCAAGTCCTCCGCCCGTCTCGCCCACAGATGATGTGCCTGCAAGTAGCGAGGCATCGTCTATAAAGTATGAGGGAATCATCGAGAAGTCGGTCATTCCCATCATCGGATTGTTAATCTTCATGCCATTCCACGACACCTGTGTGTGCGATGGGGAAGTTCCGCGAAAACTCACCGTTGAGAGGGTCGCACGACCATAATTTTTGACAAAGATAGAGCTGTTGAAGCTCAGCACATCGGCAAGCGACAGAGCTACATTCTCCTTAAGGGTTATTGAGTCGAGTTTTGTCTGCTGCACACCTATCTCCTTCATCGGGCGGTGACCCAAGACGGTAATCTCTCGTATAGCCACAGTACGCTCCTGAGCCACAACCGCTGCTGTGACAAAGAGTAGTAGTATGGTGATTAATCGTCTCATTTCCAACAAAATGCACCTGGGATAATACCTACATAAAACTCATCAACAAGCTCCCCCTCTGCCGTATAGCGGTAGACAGCCCCCTGCTGCTGATAGTCAATAGCATCGGCAACATAAATATCGCCATTTGTCGGGCTTACCGTAAGTCCATAGTACTTCGTTCCGCGCGACTCAATCACTGGGCGCACAGGCACTCTTTCAGCCGTGACATCCATCGCCCAAATGTCGTCATTAATCCAGTAAAGGGTCCGTCCGTCACTACTTATCTGAAGTTCTGATGGGTCATTACCGAGCTTAAAGGAGAAGTGCTTCTCAACGGTAAAACTCTCTGCATCTATACGATATAGCGCAGGTGCCTCATATCCATAAGGCGAGCCTGCAAAACCGCCATCGGTAACTGTCCACAGCTTGCCGTTGCAGTCAAGGGCAAGGGATGTAGGCTGTATGCCCACGGTCAGTTCCGCCACTATACTATCTGAGCGAGTGTCAATCTTCAGTATGCGATTCTGGTAAGACCAGCAGTTTACAAACAGATAATCTCCATACTGCACCATCTGCTCCGTAGAGCCAGCCTCCATGGTCATATTAGGGCAGACAATGTGTCCGGTAATCTCAAAAGTTTTTGGATTGACAATAAAAATTCGGTTATCCCAAATCTGCGTTACATACGCCTTTGTATCAGAGACAAAGTGGATATATCGCGGTGAAGAGAGGTTTGTAATGCGCCCCACCTCTCGGAAGGTAGAGATGTCTATGGCAAAAACCACATGTGAGTTATTGACCACAATCCACCCCACACCGTCACGGATAACCATACTCTGCGCCACATCACCAAGCTTCATTGCATTGGCACGATAGAAGACCTCATTCTGCACATCTCCCGTCTCAGGGTCGTAGTATGTCAAAGAGGCATTACCATACTGAAAGTTTCCCTCGTTACAGATGAACAGCCCCGACTCTGACACCCTAAACTCCTCCATAGTTCCATACTCCCACTTCATGCAGCTTGTAAAGGCTACAGTGAGCATTATGGCAACAACCATAGAGATTATCTGTCGGGTACTGTTCATATTGTTTTCTGCTATTTGATGTCGTAAATACCGAATACCTCGGTCGAATTTTCACCAAGCCAGCCACTACTTGTGTTGCAGGCGGTCTGCACCTTCACAAAGTCCACAAAGCCGAGCTCAATACTCTCTCCCCGGTGGTCTATCGCCTTTGAAATGTCAAAGCCATTTGGCATTGCCGTATTCTCCGAGCCCTCGCCCTCTGCAAGGCGGTCAATAGAGGAGTAGTTGTCGGCATAACCCCAGTCGTATGGCGGCTGAATCCACATTGCGCCATTGCCATACTTGTCATAGTTTCGCGCCTCAAGGCGTGTTCCGCTGAGGGTGTAGCTCTCGGCAGCAATCCACTCCGGGTAGTAGTAATCCTGCTTGTGGTATGTCGGCAGGTAGGCAATCTCGCCACTGCCACCCATATTATCTACCCACTGCACACTCATACCCGCACCACTTGGGCGGTAGTATGTCACAGCGTAGTTGCGTATGGTCGTACTCTTTCCCGTCTCGCTACCAGCAAGCTCGTACCAAGTATCATTGGGCTTGCCATCACCATTCTCGTCCTGCATAACCCAGACAATACCCGGCTCCGAGGAGCTATTAAATGAGTTTCCACCGACTGCAAAGTCATATCCCTCGCCGTTAGTAATACTATGGTCAAAGCCCACGACAATATAGCCGCCAAAGCCTCCAAGGCTGATGTACTGACCCTTCTGCATGCGCTGCAAAGCCACAGAGCACGCCTCTGTAGGGGTCGCGGCGGTGTACTTATCGCCAATAAACTGCCCAGGAGCAGGAGTGTAGTCGTAGACGCGGTTACACTCTGCTGCGCTCGCCGCTGTGGCTTCTCTGTAGAACTTACCCTCTACATAGACATCAAGGGTAAAAATTTTACTCACCACCATAGGCTCGTTGCCACGAAGCACAGATGCCGTAGCAGTAATGGTATGACGACCAGTGCTACGAGGTGTGTAGGCGTAGTAACTTTGGCGTGACGCATCCTCAGGCTGATTGCTTGAGCTCCAGTAGTAGGTCACATCTATGCCCTCACTAACTGCCGTTGGTGCGATAACAACCTCACGTCCAACAACTGTGTGCAACATCTCGCTCCCAAACTGCCACACAAACGGCATATCCTCTGCTGCAAGCACCTCAATCTCAACACTATCGCTATGCTCGCCATCGCTATTTGTAGCAGTTACAGTAAGAGCGTAGTTGCCTGTATTCTTCGCCTCAAAAAGATACCCGTATCCCTCGCTCACCTGCTCACCATTGAGTAGCCAGACAACCGTTGTTGGAAGGTCAGAGTGCTTAACAGAGGCACGGAAGTGGTATGTTGAGCCTACGGCAAGGCTCATCTGCTCTGATGCGGCAATTGTGACGGTTGGAATTTGTAGTTGGGTGACATCTACGCGAATCTCTTCAGAGGTTACACCATAAAAATTTGCCACCTCAAGCGAGATGAATATCTCTCCCGCCGCCTGCGGAGTAAAGGTGTAACTATCAGCCACTGAGACCACCACCCCATCAATAGCCCAACTATAGGCTGTACTGTCATCTACATTTTTGTATGTAGGCGCAATAGTCAGCTCCTCGCCCACCCTTACTGTATAGATGCCCGTTGTGCTGTCAAGAGTAATCTCTGGCACTCCACCCTCGGCCACTATCACGCCATCCCTATTGCAGGATAGCGCGATAAGTGCCAAAGTAAGTATTACAAAAATTCGTTTAACCATTATTATTTATCAAATCTAACTGCCACATCGTCATATGCGAAGTAAGCAGGTGTGTTCATTCCGTATGCCCCTACAAGGTCCTCACTCGGCGCAAAGTTAAAGACTACCTTTGCCACCTTACCAAGCGATGTAAGGTCCCACTTGACCCACTCAGTTACTGGAGTTGTGCCCTCGCAGAGAACAAACTCTGTTGAGCCTACTAGTTCATCTGCGCTGTTGTATCCGTACGCAACAATCTTTAATAGCGAACTATCAATCGCTGGTGGTGCAAAGCCGTCGCCAACAGTGAGCGAGTTGAGCACATAGCAGGTATTTGTCACATACATGTGGTCTACAACCCTCTCTACTCCATCTGCAAACTCAAAGCCCTGCATCTGCGCATCATATATGCCTGCATTATAGTTATCTACATAACCGTTATGCACGCAGAAGTTTGCCGAACCACTATTTCCACCCATTGGTGTTGCAAGCTGAAGCTCATACCAACCATAGTATCCCCCTGGTAGAGTCATATAGTCGGCAATAGCGTAGTTTGATAACGCCTGACCACCAGTCCAATATGGGATTGTGCAACTATGGGCAAGCTCTGTATTACCCTCGTCATACCAGAAGTATGTGCCACCTGCCATACTGTAGAGCATATCACCTCCATACTGCATCGGGTCAATAAGGTCACTCCAACTATTAATCTGCACACCACAATAGTCTAATGCGTAAGGGCTAAAGCGGGCATCATTATCCTCAAAGCTGAGCGTGCGAAGTTCATAAGTTACCTCCGGCTCATCATCCTCACCCTCAACAGCCTTCTGCAGAACTATCACACGACCATCCGCAAGGGTTATAGTAACTGTTGTTTCATCCTCAACCACCGAGATAAAGAACGAATCGCCATCTGTTCCATCTACACCATCCTTGCCGTCAGCTCCGTCTTTGCCGTTAGTGCCATCTACACCATCCTTGCCATCAGCTCCGTCTTTGCCGTCAGCACCATTGACACCATCTTTGCCATCTTTGCCGTTTGCTCCATTCTTAATAGTAACTTTGCTGCCGTCGCTAAATGTAAGGACCACGCCCTCTGCAGTCTGCTCTGTCGAGACGATTACCTTACCCTTGTTAAGAGCCTCAACAAGCGCCGAGAGCGTAGCAATATCCTGCTTATTCTGCTCGGTCTGCTCTTTTACCTCATCCATTGCCTCCCAAAGTTGAGAGTCGTCATAACTACACCCTACTACTAATAACATAGGTAGTAGTGCCACAAATAAAAATTTTTTCATTCTAATAACCTGTTAGAAGTTTAATAAAAAAGAACGCTGTAACCCTTAGGATTACAGCGTCTGTTTCAAAACCTCTCTTTGTCCTTGATTTGTGCACCAACCTCAGCCTCGGATGAGTTTTGATTTTGACCCGTTATCCTGCAGGTTGAAAAATCATATTTAGTAGAGGCAGGTCTTCTGACTTGTTCCGTTCGTGCGCCTTCTCAGTTTCCCAATGGCCTTTTGCCCGAACATATATCCTTAATGGATAAGAACTTACAGCAGCAGGTACTGTTTCGGATTCTCACCGAATTTCCTTTTCATCTTGATGCATCACTGCATAAAGACACCTTCTACACTACAAAGGTATGCTTTTTTTCGTTACGTTGTTCTGCTTAACTTACTTTTTTTCATCTACAGCAATAATTATGGTTGGATGCTGCTCATCTCGGTGCCACATATTGTCCACCTTGAACTTTGGCTCTGCACCATTTTTCAAAGTAAAGTTGAGCGTTGTGAATGGCTTAAGACGATGTATTGATGCACCACGACAGAGAGTAAAAGGTACTGAGCAACAATTAGTTAGACTATAGACTATCTCACCCGTCTTTTTATTCTTACTAACCACGCGACAGGTTACTGCCTCGTTGATAAATGCAGAGAGATGCTTCTCCTCTCCAAAAAGGTTGCCCGCCGTATAACCTATTGTACGACCAGCCTTGAGCGCCTCCTTAATATCCCTCTCTGTGCAGCTCTTTGCCATGATAAAGGTCATTGTACGGAAGAACTCGCCACCTGCCGGCCAATCGTGCGAAGTGGGCTTATGCGCATCTGTATTTGCTGTCATAAATAACCCTCGGTCAATGCATCGGCTGATAATTCCAGTGTAGAGAGTTGTGCTATTGACAGCCTCCACGCCATCAATCCACCCCTCACTGTATGCGCGCGCCTGCTCACCCTCGGCAATCTCACTCGTTGTGCGGGTATAACCAGGATGGTTGTGCATAATAAGGCCACCCTGCTCTTTGACTCTACGGAACGACTCAAAGAGGTCTTTGTGGCAAATAGCATTTATATCCTCGAGAAACAGAGCATTAAACTCGCCAATATTCTTGGTATCTCTCCAAATCTCCGTTCCGCGCACAATCATAATCGGCAGCTTCTCTCGCTCAGCATAATAGACCGCCTCGTCATAGCCGGCATTCAGATCTGCCATAACAGGATACTCCTTGTTCTTCTTGTTTGCAATACCGGCATGCTCATACTTGAACGGCTCGCCACCCTGACTATACGGAGCAAGCGCCTTGAGCATAAACTTCTCGTATGTGCGAATCTCCAGGTGGTCGGTAATAGCAATAATATCTAACCCATCATGCCACGCCTCACGAACACGCTGACGAGGAGTTACATCGCCATCAGAGTAGATTGTATGCATATGAAAATCCGCCTTGTAAAGCGTATAACCGTCAATGGTCGGCAGAATAATCTCTCGACGCTCTGCTGGACGATTAAAGAAGCGTATTGCACCCGCGCGTTCTTGGGTTGTATAGAACTGTGCCGCTGCAGTAAGAGCTACCAGCGAAAGGGTTGTAATGGATAAGAATCTCTTCATACTCTTATAGAAAAACAACCCCAAAAACAGTCGCTTTCGGGGTTGAGTTGTTAGATAGGTTTGTTAGAAGTTGTTAATTCTACTTATCTCTCTTATTTGCTCTTCTTACGAGATTTCTTTGCCTCAAGCGCCTTCTCAACCTCAATCTGGAAGTCTGAGAGGACATTCATATAGTTGATAAATGCCTCGTAAGATGAGCCGTAAGGGTTGAAATATGAGTGAACATCGCCATCAGATAGCCACTTAGTTGCCATATAGTAGAAGTGGTCTGAGGTCTGCATGAAGTTCCAAACATAGTTAAAGTCCTCGCTCTTAAGGCTACGAACCTTATCCTTAAGCTCATAAATCTTTGCAAATGCCTCATTCTGAAGGTCATTACCAAGCCAAGCGGTAATGTCGCGCTCCTCGTCAGCCCAAGACATAACGTGAGGGCAGTGGATAACAGCTACTGGCTGATACTCGGCAGCTGTCTCAGAGACAGTTGAGAACTTAATACCCTGATTAAGCAGAGCCTTTGGCAGTGCCTTCATAAAGTCAAAGATACCTGTTGTAGACTTCTGGTGCTCACCGAAGGTCTCATAATCCATAAAGAGGTTTACAACCTCACCCTCAGCCTCGCTAACCCACTGAGCGTACTTGTCTGCTGTGAGTGGATACTCATCCCAGCCCTGATTTGAGAAGCGGAATGCAATATCGTCAGAGAGTTTGTAGTTACGGAGCAGTACGCGAAGGCTCTGGTCGCCAGCACTTGCGTAGACATAGTCTGGAGACTTCCAACCAAGAACGTGCTTTGCACCCTCAGCAAGGATAGTCTTGAAGCCAAGCTCACCAACCATTGCGCCAATCTCGTCTGAGTAGATAAGCTCAGTATTGCGGAATGCCTTTGGCTTAACACCAAACTCCTTCTTAAGCATTGCCATGTGAGCCTTTACCTGCTCAGTAAAGTCCTCCTTGCTTGACAGTGCTGCAAGTGAGTGTGAATATGTCTCGCACAGAAGCTCAACGCAGCCGGTCTTAACAAGCTCGCGGAATGAGTCAAGCACCTCTGGAGCATAGAGCTTAAACTGCTCTACAACAGTACCGGTAAGAGAGAAAGATACACGGAAAGCACCCTTATTCTCCTTGATAAGCTTAAGGAGCAGTGAGTTCATTGGAAGATAGCACTCACGAGCAATCTTCTGCATAATGGCACGATTTGTCAAATCGTCCAGATAGTTGTGGTCCTTGCCGATGTTAAAGAAGCGATAGGTCTTAAGTCGCCAAGGCTGATGTACCTGAAAATACAAGCAAACTGTTTTCATATCTTTTGTGTTTATTTATTACATTCGTTAATAGCGTCCTCGTAGA
>JAEIGA010008039.1_pt1 | contig 15997 bp, 12 predicted proteins | sample 9270691 | NCBI WGS metagenome assembly JAEIGA01 (sample SAMN17057246, study PRJNA624740) | gut metagenome | biome: biome; isolation source: fecal sample | host: Bos grunniens | place: China: Xizang | collected 2019
CGACTCTGCCGATTGTAGCGACATTGCCTTTGCTGCTAAAAATATATATGTAGTAAGCGATGGAGTCACTGTCCCGAGACGATAGTCAGCAAAGGGACCGGGACCCTGAGCGTAGCAGTGGGTGAAGCGTAGCAGAGGGGTGAATGTCCCGTGAAGACGATGCTTTAGCAGAAAGTCTTATAGGGACAGAGCCTCGAGGCGTAGCAAAGGCGAAGTCTTATCAAAGACGAGCCTTAACTATATAGAAAGATATCTATTACTACTTGTAGGAATTAGATATAGCTCTCCCCCTCTCTTCCCTCTCTTAGAGGAAAGAGTGCGACTACCGACCACACCAATAGTCCAAACAATATGTCAAAGTAAACGCAGATTGTTCAAGTCCTCAGACGAGCAGAACAATTATCCGACTCCGGAGTCAGCAAGGATACCCATCAGGGCAAGATCAAACGACTTAAGCGAGAAACTGTCAGCCACACAACATCTCAGTCGACACATACGAGGGAATCACCGACGACTCCCGATTTCCGTTTAGAATCAGCGACATATCAAGTCGCTTTCTAAATTCGATTGCAAAGTTACAACAATATTTTGACTCCACCAAACTTTTAACCAAAAATATTTTCTGCATCCTCTCGATATATTTAAGTCACAAGTGTCCCACTTCCGACCCCGTGACAACGAAGACATCTGAGGACACTCGTGGGACACCTAATGTGTAATGTCCCCCATCCCTGTCCACAGCTGTACTCATTGTCCTCACCCCTACGGAGGGACACTTAATCTGTAGTGCTTGAGGCATAAGGTGTAACGAGCAGTGTGTAATGTAGCTGTGCCTGTTGGGCTTGTTGGGCTTGTTAGGTCTTTTAGCCCTTTTGGGCTTTTTCCATTCGACATTCAGCCCTCTGCTGTCCACCATCGTTGTCCCTTGCTGTACTCACTGTCCTTACCCCTGCGGAGGGACACGACATTCATCACCTCTAAACATTCACATCGTCACTGATACCCCGGAGGGGTTACACTTCGATAACCGGTGGTCAGTGAGCGCAGCGAACGCCACCACCGGATGCTACAGTCTCAGTCACCATACCCCCAAAGGGGGTTATACCCGAGAAGAGCAAAAACCAAGAGTGTGATGCTAACGCCCCATTCCACATTAAACCATAAACCTCACCCCTCTGCTGTCCACCATCGTTGTCCCTTGCTGTACTCACTGTCCTCACCCCCACGGAGGGACACGACATTCAGCCTTGCTGTCCCCTTTGCTGTCCCTTGCTGTACTCATTGTCCTCACCCTTACGGAGGGACACGACATTCATCACCTCTGCTGTCCCCTCACTGTCCACAGGTGTGCTCGCTGTCTCGGGGTAGAAGGAGGGACACTCAATCTGTAGTGCTTGAGGCGTAAGGCGTAATGGGCTGTGTCTGCCGGGCTTTTGGGGCTTTTGGGCCCTTTTCGCCCTTTGTCATTACACTTTAAACATTAAACATTACTGTCGTTTGATAAAAAAGTGTTAACTTTGGGGGTTGAAATGATTTTCACAAGGCGTCTCCGTGGTCGGCGACTCTCAGCGATAAGCGCAGTCGGCACGGCATGGCGACAGTTTGCAACTATGTAAGTATTAATTTAATCTGAGAATCCACAGCGATTCTCCTTCGACATTATGGAATATAATCACAAAGAGATTGAGGCCCGTTGGCAGCAGTTTTGGAGAGACAACGATGTGTATCGTGCGGAGATTGACAACAGTCGTCCGAAGTTTTATGTGCTTGACATGTTTCCTTATCCGTCAGGTGCGGGTCTGCATGTGGGCCACCCGTTAGGCTACATTGCTTCCGACATTTACTCTCGCTACAAGCGTCAACAGGGTTTCAATGTGCTTCACCCTATGGGCTACGATGCCTATGGTCTGCCTGCTGAGCAATTTGCCATTCAGACAGGTCAACACCCCGAAATCACTACTCGTCAGAACATCGCTCGCTATCGTGAGCAGCTCGACAAGATAGGCTTCTCCTACGACTGGAATCGCGAGATTAAGACTTGCGACCCTGAGTACTACAAGTGGACTCAATGGGCGTTCCAGAAGATGTTTGACAGCTATTATTGCAACGCTTCGCAGCAGGCGCGTCCTGTGGCTGAGCTTGTCGCTCACTTTGAGAAGCATGGCTCTGAGGGCTTGAATGTCGCTTGCTCTAAGGAGCTCGTTTTCACTGCCGACGAGTGGAATGCGCTGACCGAAAAGGAGCAACGCCAACGCCTTATGAATTATCGCATCGCTTATCAGGGCGAGACGATGGTCAACTGGTGTCCGAAGCTCGGCACTGTGCTTGCCAACGACGAGGTGAGCGAGGGTGTCAGCGTGCGTGGCGGCTATCCTGTGGAGCAGAAGTTGATGAATCAATGGTGTCTACGTGTGTCGGCCTATGCTCAACGATTGCTCGACGGTCTTGACAAGGTCGATTGGACCGACTCTCTCAAGGAAACACAGAAGAACTGGATCGGTCGCTCCGAGGGTGCGGAGATGCGCTTCAAGGTGGCCGATAGCGATATCGAATTGGAGATTTTCACCACTCGTGCCGACACGGTGTTTGGCGTGACTTTCATGGTGCTTGCTCCCGAGTCGAAATATGTCGACATGGTGACAAGCGACGACCGCCGCTCGGCTGTGGCTGAGTATCTCGACGCTGTGAAGCATAAGACCGAACGCGAACGCCAGATCGACAAGCGTGTGTCGGGTGTATTCACCGGTGCTTATGCCGTCAATCCGTTGACAGGCAAAAACATACCTATCTGGGTGTCGGACTATGTGCTCGCCGGCTACGGCACAGGCGCCATCATGGCCGTACCTGCCCACGACTCTCGCGACTATGCTTTCGCTCGTCATTTCGACCTCCCTATCATTCCTCTCATCGAGGGTGCCGATGTGTCGGAAGAGTCGTTTGACGCCAAGGAGGGCAAGATGATGAACTCTTGCGGCCCTGAACTCGACCTCAACGGCCTTGAAGTCAAAGATGCCATCGCCAAGACCAAGCAGTTTATCGCCGAGAAGGGTATCGGCAAGGTGAAGGTCAACTATCGTCTGCGCGACGCTATCTTCAGCCGCCAACGCTACTGGGGCGAGCCATTCCCTGTCTACTATAAAGATGGCGAGCCTTATATGCTCGATGCTTCTCGCCTCCCACTTGAGCTTCCTGAAGTGAGCTCCTACCTCCCTACCGAGTCGGGCGAGCCTCCATTGGGCCGTGCCCAAAATTGGGCCACTGAAGAGGGCTATCCTCTCGAACTCTGCACTATGCCGGGCTTCGCAGGCTCTTCTGCCTACTACCTTCGCTACATGGACCCTCGCAACAACGAGGCCCTCGTCGGTAAAGAAGCCAACGAATACTGGCGTAATGTCGACCTATATATCGGCGGTACTGAACACGCCACCGGCCACTTGATCTACTCTCGCTTCTGGAATAAGTTCCTCTTCGACATGGGACAGACCGTTGAAGACGAGCCTTTCCGCAAGCTCATCAACCAGGGTATGATTCAGGGCCGAAGCAACTTTGTCTATCGCATCAAGGACACCAACACGTTTGTCAGCCTCGGTCTGAAGAAAGACTACGATGTGACTCCTATCCACGTCGATGTCAACATCGTCAGCGGCGATGTGCTCGACCTCGAAGCATTCAAGCAGTGGCGTCCTGAGTTTGCGACAGCAGAATTTGTGCTCGAAGACGGCAAGTACATCTGCGGCTACGCTGTAGAGAAGATGTCGAAGTCGATGTTCAACGTCGTTAACCCTGACGATATCGTCGAAAAATATGGTGCCGACACGTTGCGTCTCTACGAAATGTTCCTCGGTCCACTCGAGCAAAGCAAGCCATGGGACACCAACGGTATCGACGGCGTCAACCGCTTCCTCAAGAAGCTATGGGGCCTCTTCGAAAAAGCCGACCTCGACAATCGTGTCGCTGCATCGAAGGAGGAACTCAAGGCTGTGCATAAACTCATCAAGAAGGTGACTCAAGACATCGAAAACTTCTCGTTCAACACCTCCATCTCAGCCTTCATGATCTGCATCAACGAGCTCACATCGCTCAAGTCGACCAACGCCGAAGCTTTGGAGACTGTCACTCGCGTCATCGCTCCGTTTGCACCTCACATCGCCGAAGAATTCTGGCATCGTCTGGGCAACCAAGGCAGCGTGGTCGACGCCGAATGGCCTAAGCACAACGAAGACTACCTCAAGGAGGACAATGTCAACTACGCCGTATCGTTCAACGGTAAGGCTCGATTCAACATCCAAGTCCCTGCCGGCACTGCCAAGGAAGAGGTCGAAAAGATTGCCCTCGCCGACCCTAACGCCGAAAGATGGCTCGACGGTAAGACTCCGAAGAAGATTATCGTTGTGCCCAACAAGATTGTCAACATCGTAATCTGATGACTCAACTCATCACCCACCATAGAGATGCGGCCCACACTGAGGTCGCATCTTTTGTTTATCAAGCAATAAAACGCCCCGAAAATCGTTAGTAACATATATGAAAGAGATAGTATTTGCGACCAATAACGCACACAAGCTTCAAGAAGTGCGACAGATAGTAGGCGACAGCTACAAAGTCTTGTCGCTATCCGACATCGATTGCCACGACGACATACCCGAGACAGCCGACACACTCCAAGGCAACGCCCTGATCAAAGCACGATGGGTCAAAGAAAAATATGGCTACGACTGCTTCGCCGACGACACAGGCCTCATGGTCGACGCGCTCGACGGCGGCCCGGGAGTGCACACCGCCCGATATGCCGGACCCGATTGCGACCCTCAAAAGAATGTCGACAAAATGCTCCGTGAACTCGACGGAATTGCCGACCGCAACGCACATTTCAGCACCGTCATAACACTGATTCTCAACGGCGAAGAACACGCATTCGAAGGACGAGTCGACGGCCGTATCGCCACCTCTCGCAGCGGCTCGGCAGGCTTCGGCTACGACCCTATATTCATTCCTCAAGGCTACGAGGTGACATTCGCAGAAATGTCGGCCGACGACAAAAACGCTATCTCCCACCGTGGTCGTGCGATGCAAAAACTCATCGACCACCTTCGCCAATCACAATCGATTTAATCCCCATCACCAAACCACTCTTCACGACAATGAAAAAGCTACTCACCATAGTCCTCACCCTCATCGCTACACTCTGCGCCGGCAACAGCGCAGCACAGACAGCCGTAGGCGACTGGAAGCTCCACCCTGCATTCGACTACTACTTCAAGACAGTCATCGACACCGACGACCGCACCTACGTCCTCGCTCTGGAGCAGAAATGCATTCCGACAGCCGTCGGCTACGAAAAAGAATTTGGAGGCCTATTCGTCTACGACAAGCAAGCCGACGAATTCCTATCCTACAATAGCCGCAACTACCTCTCCGAAGACGTGGTCAGCTACATCGCCTACAACCAAGCACGTGGCTATCTGCTCATTGTCTACGAAAACAGCAACATCGACCTCCTCTTCGACGACGACACAGTCTACAATATCCCCGGCTACATGTCGGCGGCAATGACCGTATCCAAAGACATCACCCATGTCACATTCGACGCACCCAACTCCCGCGCATACCTCGCCACACAATTCGGCTACTTCGTCATCAACGACCAAAAAGGCGAGATAGCAGAGTCACACATCTACAACACTCCCCTCAACTCCGTCGGTCGCGTCGGCAATCGCCTCATCGCATTCACCGACCACAAGGCCCTCTCAAGCCCCATCGACAACCCTCACCTCTCACTCAACGACTTCACCACCATCAACGGCATCACCACCCCATCGATGATGCTACCACTCAGCGACGACAGCTTCGCATTCGTCCACACCGGCCAAGCCAACCTCCAGAAAGCACAACTCTCCGAGACCGGCAACACAGCATCATGCACCACACTCTCAGGCGACAATGTGCAGTCGGCCCACACCCTCGCCGACGGAGCCTACTTCCTCCTCTCAGGCTTCAACGCCCACAAACTCGAGCGTGACGGACGCATCACATCAATCACCATACCCGAAGAACACTACTTGCAGAAATTCTCATCAGCCGACTTCAGCGAATTCTGGTTTGTAGCCCCACGCAAAGGCCTCACAAGCCTTCGCCTTGCCGACAACGCATGGACCATCACCCACGACTACTTCATGCCGTCAGCCCCGGCCGTATTCCGAGCATGGACCATCGAATACTCACCCAACTACGGTATGCTACACGCCAACGAAGGCATGAACCCCGTATTCACCACCAACTCCATGTACCTCAACCACCTCATCTCAGGCTACAAAGACGGACGATGGACCAACTACGGAGGCACCGTCATCGACAACCCCCTCTGCCAATACATACGCGACGGCTACGGCCCATCTATCGACCCAATCGACCCCGACATCTTCTACATCGGCACCTACAAACACGGCCTCTTCCGCATCAACATCGCCACCGAAGAAGTCGCTCAATACTCCTACCCCAACGACAAAAGCAAAGCCCTCGACGGCTTCCACCCACTATTCCCTGCCAGCTCATGGGAATACTGCAAAATCTCCGAGCCCGTATTTGATGCCGACGGCACCCTCTGGCTCACCCACGACACTCAGTCAGTCACCGACTCAGCCAACTCCCTCTACTACTGGACTGCCGACGACCGTAAATCCGACAACACATCAGGATTCAAATCCATGAGCGTCAAAACATTCGAGTCAAAACACTTCAACGTCATTCTCCCACTCAAAAAGACTCGCAACATCATAATGCTCGCCAACGGATACTACGAAGGCCCGATTTGGGCTCTCGACCACAACGGCACACTCGACGACACATCCGACGACCGAGTAGTCAAATTCAACAAAATCCAAGACCAAGACGGCAACGAGATACCTCGCACCTACGTCTACGGATTCCACGAAGACATGCAGACAGGTCGCGTATGGGTACACACATTCAACGGCGTGTTCACCATCAACCCCTCACAACTCTTCAATAGCGACTTCCGTGGACACCGCATCAAAGTCGCACGCAACGACGGCACAAACCAAGCCGACTACCTCCTCGACGGAGTGCCCGTCTACGACATGACAGCCGATGGTGGCAACCGTAAATGGTTTGCAACAGGAGGCGTAGGCATAGTCCTCACATCAGCCGATGGCACAGAAGTAATACGCCAACTCACCACCGACAACTCCTACATCCCCGACAACCTCGCATACACCATCGCATGCGACAACGAGTCAAACTCCGTATGGGTAGGCACCAACTTCGGCATCGCACAATACCTCTCCGACTCAACACCGGCAGAAGACAACTACGACAACGTCAAAGCATACCCCAACCCTGTCCGCCCAGACTACTACGGATGGGTCACAATCGAAGGCCTTGTCGACAACTCACTGGTCAAAATCGCAGACGCATCAGGAGCAATAGTCAAAGAACTCGGACGCTCAAGCGGCGGCATGATATCATGGGACGTTACCAACCTTGAAGGACGACGCGTAAAGACCGGCGTCTACTACGTACTCGCATCACAAAGCGAAGAAGGAGGCAAAATGGCCAACGTCACCAAAATCCTCGTCGTCAACTGATCCCCCGACATTGTGATCCCCCGACATTGATTGAAAGCATCGACAGAAACCTTAGCGAAGGCAAAGTCGCTGCTATCGTCGAAGTCGTCGGTGAGAATGCCTCTTGGACCTACCGTGCCGTTTATGCGTGGACTTCTTAGGCCTTTTCGCTTCCTTGCCACCTGCCCTTTTGCCCTGTTAGGCCTTTTGGGCCTTTCACTAAACCCGCTAACGCCCCATTCCACATTAAACCATAAACCTCACCCCCACTGCTGTCCCCTCACTGTCCTCAGGTGTGCTCGCTGTCCGTACCCCTACAGAGGGACACTCCATCACCCCATTCAACCCGGCCCCCTAAACATTAAACCCAAATAATTTGGGGATACGCTTGCAGATTGTGCAAAAAATGATTAATTTCGCACACTTAAGTGCGACTGCTCATCGGTCGGCACTTTTAACCGTAGTATTAAATTAGCATTAACACAATACGTTATGAATTTTGTAGAAGAACTAAGATGGCGTGGCATGATTCACACTATGATGCCCGGCACAGAAGAATTATTGGAGAAAGAAATGGTGACAGCTTACTTGGGTATCGACCCTACGGCTGACTCTCTACATATAGGTCACCTCTGCGGCGTGATGATCTTGCGTCACTTCCAGCGTTGTGGCCACAAGCCATTGGCTTTGATTGGCGGCGCTACCGGTATGATTGGCGACCCTTCAGGCAAGTCACAAGAACGCAACCTCCTCGATGAGGCTACTTTACGCCACAACCAAGAGGCTATCAAGCGTCAACTCGCAAAGTTCCTCGACTTCGAAAGCGATGCTCCTAACCGTGCCGAACTTGTCAACAATTATGACTGGATGAAGGAATTCTCGTTCCTTGACTTCGCTCGCGAAATCGGTAAGCACATCACTGTCAACTATATGATGGCTAAAGAGTCGGTGCAAAAGCGTCTTAACGGCGAAGCTCGCGATGGCCTTTCTTTCACTGAGTTCACTTATCAGTTGCTCCAAGGCTACGACTTCCTCCACCTCTATCAGCATAAGGATTGCAAACTCCAGATGGGCGGTAGCGACCAATGGGGCAACATCACCACCGGCTCGGAACTTATCCGTCGCAAACTCGGTGCTGAAGCTTATGCCTTGACTTGTCCGTTGATTACCAAGGCCGATGGTGGCAAATTCGGTAAGACAGAAAGCGGCAATGTATGGCTCGACCCTCGCTACACAAGCCCTTACAAGTTCTATCAGTTCTGGCTCAATGTCAGCGACTCTGATGCAGAAAAATACCTCAAGATTTTCACATTCCTCTCAGAAGAAGAGATCAAGGCCCTCGCCGAAGAACATGCTGCCGACCCTGGCCAACGCCCTCTACAGAAGCGTCTTGCCCGCGAAGTGACTATCATGGTCCACAGCGAAGCAGACTACAACGCTGCGGTCGAAGCAAGCCAAATCCTCTTCAGCAACTCTGCCAACGAGGCCCTCAAAAACATCGATGAGGCTACATTGCTCGACATCTTTGAAGGTGTGCCACAATTTGAAGTGTCGGCCGAAGACATCAAAGCAGGCGTGCCTGTGCTCGATCTTCTCGCTGTCAAATCAGGAGTCTTTGCATCTAAGGGCGAAGCTCGCAAGATGGTGCAAGGCGGCGGCGTAAGCATCAACAAGGAGAAGATTGCCGACCCTAACGCAGTCGTATCAGAAGAAGTATTACTCAACGGCAAATACATCCTCGTACAACGCGGCAAGAAAAACTACTATCTCCTCATCGTCAAGTAATCCGAAATTCTTGAAACAATTATAGCAAAGGGTAGAGAGACACAATCTCTCTGCCCTTATTGCATTCCACCCCACAACATAGATCATATCCTCCCCTCCCAAATTCTCCATACTCTCTATCTTCTCCAATCTCTCTACCCTCCCTAAGCTCCCCTAAGATGCTAATGCTCCATTCAACACCTTGCTGTCCCCTCACTGTCCTCAGGTGTGCTCACTGTCCGCACCCCTAAGGTGGGACACTCCATTCATCACCTCTAAACATTCACATCGTTGCTGATACCCCGGAGGGGTTACACTTCGATAACCGGTGGTCAGTGAGCGTAGCGAACGCCACCACCGGATGCTACAGCCTCAGCCACCATACCCCCAAAGGGGGTTATACCCGAGAAGAGCAATGAGTGTACCGCTAACGCCCCATTCTACATTAAACCATAAACATTACCCACTGCTGTCCCCCATCCCTGTCCACAGCTGCACTCATTGTCCGCACCCCTACGGAGGGACACTCCATTCAACACTATCGGTCTATTCGCCCTGTTGGGCCTGTTAGCCCTTTTAGGCCTTTGTCATTAAACTCTAAACATTCAACCTTAAACATTATTGAGCCGTTATGTTTGCTAATCTGACTGCCTTGCACTATCTTTGCAGTATATTTTTCAGACTATCATTGCAATGAACATCAGAAGATCACTCATAGCAGGCTTTTTGGCTTGCATCTCTTTGGCTTTTACGACTGTCGGCTGCGGAGGCTCTGGCGACACTGCTTCGACCGCAGACTCTGTCGCAATCGATACCGGCGTTGTTATCGACTCAGTCGAAGCAACCCCTCAATCGACTCCTTTAAAAGAGGGCCGCTATTCCAACGCTCGCATCAAGGTCAACTATTTCGGCAGTTTCCGCGAAGCGTTTAATGACAGCAACAGGTATCAATACGCTCATGCAGAGCGACTTGGCATCGACCCGGTCTACAATATCAAGGACTGCTACCACACTAAACGCCCTATCGTCAAAATCGAGTCAAACGAGCTGTATGAGGTCGACAAGCTGACCCACTCATTGCCTTTTTTGGTGCCTGAAGCTGCCACTCTGCTGGAGGACATCGGTCGCAATTTCATCGACTCGCTTGCAAAGCGCGGTGCTGACGGCTATCGAGTGAAGGTGACAAGCCTACTACGCACTCCGTCGACGGTGAAGCGTCTGCGTCGTGTCAATGTCAACGCTTCCGACTCGTCAACCCACCAGTTTGGCACCACTTTCGACCTCAGTTACAACCATTTCCACTGTCTTGATTCCACTCGCACCATCAATGGCAACGACCTCAAAGGATTGCTCGGTGAGGTGCTACGCGACCTTCGCAACCAAGGCCGATGCTTGGTGAAATACGAGTACAAGACAGCATGTTTCCACATCACCGCCATCCGTTAACCCCTCCTATGACTATCGACCTAATACACAAAGCCGTCGCAGACTATGAAGCGCGCCACGGCATCAGCAATTTCCACATCGCCGCAGCACTCATCGACATGGACGGAGTGCTCTATGACTCGATGAAGTATCACACTCTGGCTTGGCATCGCATGATTTCGGAGCAAGGCATCGAGTGCACTCGCGAGGAGTTTTACCTCTACGAAGGTATGACCGGCAAAGCTACTATCAACCTGCTATTTGAGCGCGTCTATGGTCGTAGTGCCTCCGATGAGGAGGTGCAGACTCTCTACGAGCAGAAGGCGAAGTATTTTGTCGAAATCGGTCGCAAGGAGATGATGCCCGGAGCCACACAGATGCTCCGAGTGCTGATGGACCACGACATCACTCGCGTATTGGTCACAGGCTCTGCACAAAACAGCCTTATACGCTACATCGACGAGGACTATCCCGGTGCATTCGACCCTCAGCGTCGCATCACTGCGCTCGATGTGAAGCGTGGTAAACCCGACCCTGAGCCATATCTGATGGGACTGCAAAAAGCAGCCACCCCTCACACCTCTACCATCGTCATTGAGAACGCCCCTCTCGGTGTCGAATCGGGACACGCTGCCGGTTGCTTCACTATCGGCATCACTACCGGTCCGATTCCTGCCGAGGAGTTGAAGAAAGCCGGTGCCGACCTTGTGTTTGACTCGATGCAAGACTTTGCCGACACTTTGCCGTTAATACTCGACATCACAGCAAGCCGTTAGACTATGCAGAAGCAGATACTATTCACCAACGAGGTAGCCGCGACACTCGATAGACTTGTCGATGAACTAAAACCATCAAAAGTCATCGCTCTGGTCGACTCCAACACTGCGACAGCCGTCTACCCTACGCTATCCGACAGCCGGGCACTCAAGGGAGCTCACTTAGTCGTTTGCCCTGCCGGTGAATGCAACAAGAATCTGAATTCGCTCACCCACATCTGGCAATCGCTCGTCGAAGTCGGAGCCGACCGTCGCTCGGTGATGGTCTGCATCGGCGGAGGACTGATTACCGACATCGGCGGATTTGCAGCAGCGACTTTCAAGCGCGGCATTCCCCTCATCAATATCCCGACCACCCTCCTTGGAGCTGTCGACGCTTCAGTCGGCGGCAAAACCGGCATCGACTTCCTCGGTCTGAAGAACGAAATCGGTGCATTCAAGTCACCGGTAGCGACCATCGTTTCCTCTCGCTTCTTTGCCACGCTGAGTCCGATGGATATGCTCTCCGGTTATGGCGAGATGCTCAAGCACGCCTTGCTCTCAAGCCCTCAAGCGACAGCCGAGATGATGCGTTGCGACATCACCGACCTTGAGACGGAATCGTTGTTGAAGATGGTAGAAAAATCAGTCAGGGTAAAGGAGCAGATAGTCGCAGCCGACCCTCTCGAGACAGGTCTACGCAAAACGCTAAACCTCGGACACACATTCGGACACGCCTTCGAAAGCCTCGCCATGCAGAAAGAGCGTCCCGTAGCCCACGGCATAGCTGTAGCCCACGGCATAGCCGCCGCACTGATTCTCAGCCACATGCTATTGCAATTTCCAAGCGAAACGATGCACCAAGTCTGCCGACACATCAAAGAGCAATACCCCTCACCATTGATTACATGCAAGGACTATGACGCACTCATCGACTTGATGCGACACGACAAGAAAAACGAAAATGGCAAGATTAATTTCACACTACTCAAGTCAGTAGGCGAGGCTGTGATAAATCAGTCGGTCGACGAAAGCGACATTCGCAACGCCTTAGACATCTTCCAAGACCTTCTGCAATGACCGACACTCCTCTGCCCCATCATCGTCGAAGCAACGACTTAGCATAATAGCCGGAAATAGTCGCTGTCAGCCAACCGATAAGCAACACCGGCACCAATACGACCACAATATCGCTCAGCAAGACCTTCACCGGATAGGCATCGATAATCAGACTGCCTTCGGCTCCGTTGAGTTTGATGAGACCGAACTCTTGTTGCAACAGACACAACACCAGTCCGACCACGATGCCACAAACAGCACCGACCAAGCTCACATAGCAACTTTCCCAACGGAATATGTTGCCCACAGTCGACTCCGTGATGCCCAGATTGCGAAGCACCTTGACACCATCAATCTTCTCCACGATAAGCATCGACATCGAGCTGATCATATTAAACGAGGCTATCAGCAATATGAATGCAAGAAGCAGAAATGTCACCCACTTCTCTATATTAATCATGCGGAAATTGGTCTCCTCTTGTTGCAGACGATCCTCCACGACATATTCCTGGCCAAGACGCTCACTGAGGCCTTGTGCAAACGATGTCACATCCACACCCTCACCAAGCTTTATCTCAATCGCAGAAGCCTGGTCATCATACTGGAATAGACGCTTTGCCATCGCCATATCGACTATCACAAGGTCTTGGTCATAGTCCGAATTGTCGGTTTGAAACACTCCCGCTATGCTGAGCGAGTCAGTCAGAAACGATGCAGCAGGATTGGCCATATTGACCTGTCCGAGACGACGCGGAGTGAAAATCGACAGTGTACGCGACGGATGAGCCTTCAGACTGACTGCGACACCCACGCTTATCAATGCGTGATGCTGCTCCTGCGGCTCAAACAACTCTTCGCCATACAATTCGTCGGCATAAGCGAAAAGCATATCGTCATCAAGCGACGCACCGCCGGCGATGTCATCGTCTGAAACCGAGCCGGTTGAGTCATCTGCGAGCGACACACCCTCCGACACACCATGCTCATCACCCCCCTCCGCTTGGTCATCGCCATACGATGTCAGCAGATACTGCCCGTCATCCTTGACGATACTCTCAATAGAGCTCATCAGCGCATACTTATCAGCGTCGACACCCTTGAGACGGATAGGCAATTGACGGCGATCATGAATAGCAAGAGCGTTGTCGATAATGGTCGGCATCACCAATTCGACACCCTCCATCGCCTCAACAACACTCACCAACGAGTCAACGCCATCTATCACCTTACCCTTGGCAGGCGACACCTTCACATCAGGCGACAGCTGACTCAACTTACTACCCAAGACATCTTGAAACCCATTAAAGACCGACAGCACACAGACGATTGCCATCGTGGCAATAGCGACTCCGCATATCGACACGATGGAAATGTAGTTGACTGCACTATAAGTCTTCTTCGACCGTAAATAGCGATAAGCTATCTGAGCCGACAATGGGAACTTAAATGCCATGAGTTTGTCTTTATAACCGATTAATCTTCAGACGATTCCGAGCGATTGTCAGAAGCCAAAAGACGATCAATGTTTTCGATGTAGTCCAACGAGTCATCGAGATAAAACTGCAACTCAGGACACTTACGCAACACCTGACGCACATTTTGAGCCAACTCGTAACGCACACTCTTGGCTTGCTCATTGATATTGTCTAAGATTTCAGCCGAGCGTTCGCTTGGGAAAATGCTGAGGTAAGCCTTAGCGATACCCAAATCAGGCGAAACTCTGACCACACTGACCGACACCAACACACCACCCAATGCAGCAGTCTGGCGACGGAAAATTTCACTCAATTCTTTCTGAATAAGTCTTGATATTTTTGCTTGACGCTTTGTTTCCATTTACTATTTTTTTAAATTAATACTATAATTCACACTTCGGTCTCTTGCGGATAAGAGTCAACCCGTCACGTATAGGCAGTATCACCTTCTCGACACGATCGTCCATAGCGACCATCTTATTAAATCGCACAATGCCCTGTGTCTGCGCATCCTTAAGGTGCGACTCATCGACCACATGGCCGTCCCAAAGTGTATTGTCGGCAATGATAAAGCCACCCTCTTCCAACATCGGAAACACCAAATCGTAATACTCACAATACTCGCGCTTATTAGCATCCATAAACACGAGGTCAAACTTCACATCACCCATCGACGCCAAAATCTCCTTAGCGTCACCGATATGAAGGTGTAGACGATCGGCAAACTCAGAGCTATCGAAATGACTGCGGATAAAATCCTCAAGCTCATCATCAATCTCGATGGTGTGCAACTCCGACGATTCAGGCATCCCCTCTGCTAGGCACAAGGCAGAATAGCCGGTAAAAGTTCCCAACTCAAGAATCCTCCGAGGACGAATCATTCTGACAAGCATCTTCAGAATGCGTCCTTGAAGATGACCCGAGCACATACGAGGACGCAAGTGGTAAAGATGCGTATCCCTATCGAGCGTATGCAAAAACTCAGGCTCAGCATCGATATGCTCCAAAATGTAATCATCAAGTGTCTGCATCATTGCTTCATTCTATCGATTAGCGACTGCACTGCCAAAGCGTAAGAGTTAAGACCAAATCCCACAATCACCCCGGCACACACAGCCGACAACATCGAGTGATGACGGAAAGACTCTCGCGCAAAAACATTGCTAATATGGACCTCCACCACAGGCACCTCAATCGACGCAATCGCATCAGCAATAGCGAGCGACGTATGAATATAAGCACCTGCATTAAGCACCACACCATCGACCCTACCCCACGCCATATGGAGCTCATCAATGATGACACCCTCATGATTAGACTGAACATACGAAAACTCCACCTCCGGGAAGCGTTGGATCAGCTCCTGATAGTAATCATCAAAGGACATAGTGCCATAAACCTCCGGCTCTCTTCGACCCAAAAGATTCAGATTTGGTCCATTTATCACTAATATCTTCATACACATATATATTATATTTTGCAAAGTTAGTGCAAGGTGAGCGAAAAAGCAAACTTGTTTGCAATTTTTCCGAACCGCCGCCTAACTTCGGCTTGTCCAAAGTTAAGCAAACGAGAGCAGAGTGCAAAACAAATAACGAAGTTTTTGGATTTGCCTATGCCGAGTGCAGCCAAACTTCGACATAGTCAAAGTTAAGCAAACGAGAGCAGAACACCAAACGAAATCGCAGATTTCAAGTATCGTACCACCGTTTCAGCATCACAAGCAGAGTCACCAGAGAGAAGGTCTAAAGGGGCTATAAGTTCCAAAAGGCATTGCTCATCAGACACTGCTGTCCCCTCTCTGTCCACAAGTGTGCTCACTGTCTCGGGGTCAGAAGTGGGACACTTCCTCACCTCATTAAACATTAGACACTACACTTTAATCATTAAATGTCCCACGAGTGTCCTCGGGTGTATTCGTTGTCTCGGGGTCGGA
>JAEIGA010008040.1_pt1 | contig 15996 bp, 16 predicted proteins | sample 9270691 | NCBI WGS metagenome assembly JAEIGA01 (sample SAMN17057246, study PRJNA624740) | gut metagenome | biome: biome; isolation source: fecal sample | host: Bos grunniens | place: China: Xizang | collected 2019
ACCTCCGCCTCAAGGCGATTGGCAAGGAGAACTCGCTCGTTCGCCAAATCATCGACCTTGCACTCCTCTCGAATGGAATGCTTAAGGGCAAAAACCTCTCTGATTTTATTCAGCGTTCAATCTCGTTGATTGGGACAAAGGAGTAATGGGCTTCGCAAGTTTTGAAGCGCCTCTTTTTATACAGATTTCAACAAATAGGGACTGTCACACTGACAGTCCCTATTTGTTATTTGTTCATTGTTGCGAGATACCAGCTAACGGTCTTTTTTATCCCCTCCTCGAATTGGAGTGATGGCGACCAACCCAACTCGCGTTGTAATTTCGAAGAGTCGATGGCGTAACGCAAATCGTGACCTGCACGGTCGGTAACATAGCTGATAAGCGGTAACGAATATCCCTTCTCGTTGCCGAGTTGGCTATCCACCTCCTTAATCAATAACTTTATAAGGTCGATGTTGCGCCACTCGTTGTTTCCGCCAATGTTGTAGGTCTCGGCAATACCCCCTTTGTGGAATATCAGGTCTATGGCGTGGGCGTGGTCCTCGACATAGAGCCAATCGCGTACATTCTCGCCCTTGCCATATACAGGTAGAGGTTTCCCCTCGCATATATTTTTGATAAAGAGGGGTATCAACTTCTCGGGATACTGATTTGGGCCGTAGTTGTTCGAGCAGTTCGAGATTACGGTTGGCATTCCGTATGTGTCGTGGAAAGCGCGAACAAAGTGGTCGCTCGAGGCCTTTGATGCCGAGTATGGCGAGTGCGGAGCGTATGGAGTATCCTCGCGGAACATACCTCCGTCTAACTCCAATGCTCCATACACCTCGTCGGTTGAGATGTGGTAGAATCGCTTACCTTCATACTTTTCGGGCAGGCTCTCCCAATAGTGTCGTGCCGCCTGCAAGAGCGAAAGCGTACCCAAGACATTGGTCTGAGCAAACTCGAATGGGTTTTCGATAGAACGATCGACATGACTTTCGGCTGCGAGGTGAATAATGCCATCTATGCGCTTCTCTTTGAGTAGCGACAATACCGCCTCGAAGTCGCAAATATCACCTTTAACAAATGTGTAGTTCTCCTTGTCGGCCACATCACGAAGATTGTCGAGATTGCCAGCGTAGGTCAATTTGTCGAGATTGATAATGTGATATTCGGGGTAGAGAGTGACGAAACGGCGCACTACATGTGAGCCGATAAAGCCAGCGCCACCCGTAATCAATATGTTGCGTTTAGCCATATATTATTCGTTATTAAGTCGTTTGATACACTCTGCGAGAGACTCTTGCCACTCCGGAATGGCGATGCCGAAGGTTGCTAAAAACTTGCTCTTATCTAGCACCGAATATTGTGGTCGTTGCGCCTTGGTAGGGTAGCCGGCAGTGGCACAAGGGGTAATTTTACACTCCTTATTGCCACTCAATCGTGCAATTTCAATAGCAAAATCGTACCACGAACACTCTCCGATGTTGGAGTAGTTATATGCGCCACATCTATCCTTCAGTCCACTTTCGATTATCGCTACAATAGTATTTGCTAAATCCCCTGCATAGGTCGGTGTGCCGAACTGGTCGGCTACAACCTTTATCTCGGAGCGTGTTGCGGTGAGGCTTCGCATTGTCTTTACGAAGTTGTGACCGAACTCCGAGTAGAGCCACGATGTGCGCAAAATGATATGTTTGCAACCAGAATTTACAACGGCTATTTCGCCTGCCAACTTGGAACGTCCGTAAGCGTTGACAGGGTCAGGGGTGTCCTGCTCGGTGTAGGGCTTGTGCTTCTCCCCCGAGAAGATATAGTCGGTGGAAATATGGATAAGCGTAGCGTTGTGCTTTTGGCACTGCTCGGCAAGATTGATAACAGCTCCGCAATTTATCTCGAATACCTTTTTTCGCTCCTCCTCGGCTAAATCGACTGCTGTATAGGCGGCACAATTTACCACCACATCAACCTTTTCGCCCTCGAAAAACTCCTCAACAGCCTTCGCTGATGTTATGTCCAACTCTTCGATATCGGTAAATATATAGCGGTTGTGGCTCTTGGCACTTGCCAAGCGCAATGCAGTTCCCAACTGCCCATTTCCGCCCGTTACCAATATCGTCATAATCTATTCAAAAAGTGTTTTACACTCGGCAAGAGTAGGGTGGTGCTTATCCTTCTCCGAGAGGATAATCTTGTCGGCTGCAATCTGCCAATCTATGCCCAACTCTGTGTCGCTCCACAAAATACCGCCCTCGCTCTGCGGCGCATAGAAGTTGTCGCACTTATACTCCACGATAGCCTCTTCGCTCAATACTGCGTAACCGTGAGCAAATCCGCGAGGAATAAATAGCTGACGGTGATTCTCGGCAGATAATTCTACCGCAACATATTTTCCGAATGTGGGCGAAGATTTGCGAATATCTACTGCAATATCGAGAATACGACCTCTTGTCGCACGCACCAACTTGCTCTGTGCGTGTGGCTGTTGCTGGAAGTGTAGACCGCGAACCACTCCATACGATGATTTCGCCTCGTTGTCTTGCACAAAGTGTACGGGGCATACTCGTTCTGCGAAGTCACGCTCGGAGAACGACTCAAAGAAATATCCTCGCTCGTCAGCAAAGAGTCGTGGCTCGATAATTACAACGCCCTCTATGTCGGTTTTAGTTACTTTCATTAGCGCTTTCTCTTTACGAGGTTTATCATATACTCGCCGTATTTGTTATGCTTCATAGGTTCGGCAAGGCGGAGCAAATCCTCATCAGTAATCCACCCCTTGCGCCAAGCAATCTCCTCCAAGCAGGCCACCTGTACGCCCTGACGACTCTCGATGACCTCGATAAAGCGAGAGGCATCAGCCAATGAGTCGTGCGTGCCTGTATCCAACCACGCAAATCCTCGTCCCATAATCTGTACCTCCAACTCCTTTGCGTGGAGGAACGCCTCATTTACCGATGTTATCTCCAATTCGCCACGAGCCGAAGGCTTGACACCTTTTGCCACCTCAACAACCTTATTCGGGTAGAAATATAGACCTACGACAGCATAGTCCGATTTTGGATTTGTCGGTTTTTCCTCAATCGAGATGGCCTCTCCATTCTCGCCCCACTCGATAACGCCAAAGCGTGATGGGTTTGGTACAGCATAGCCGAAAACAGTTGCTTTATGCTCTTGCTCGGCTGTCGTAACAGCCTTCTGCAACATTCCTGAAAAGCCTTGACCATAGAAGATGTTGTCGCCAAGCACCATACATACCGAGTCGTTGCCAATGAATTCCTCGCCAATAATAAATGCTTGCGCCAAACCATCGGGCGAGGGTTGCTCGGCATACTCGAAGCGTACTCCATAGTCTGCTCCACTGCCCAATAATCTGCGAAATGCAGGCAGGTCGTGCGGTGTTGATATTATCAATATCTCACGAATACCAGCCAACATCAAAACCGAGATAGGGTAGTATATCATCGGTTTGTCGTATATAGGTAGCAACTGCTTGCTTATGCCCTTTGTGATTGGGTATAAGCGCGTTCCACTTCCTCCAGCCAAAATAATTCCCTTCATACTTTTAGCTTTTAGCCATTAGCCATTGGCTTTTATAGTGTTTAATTTTTAATCTTCAATTTTCTCCATTTCGTCGGCGCTAATGCCCGAAACCGATACTGCAATAACACCTTCGATTGCCACCACAAATCGCTTTGCGCGTTTGCCTTCAATCTTTACCAACTTACCCTCGCACCCCTTGAAGGCTCCACTTGTAATGCGTACGCGCTCACCAACTTCGAAGCGAGCCTCCTCGCCAGCTAGAATCTCGGCTTTGTCGTCAATGTCGTTGCATACGGTGATAAATTGTTTCATCTGCTCGGTTGGTACCTCTACGGGGATATTTCTACCCTCCATAGGGCGGGTTATATAGTGCAGATAGGGTATTTTACTCTTTACCTCCTGTATTTCTTGTCGTTCGCCAAATACAAATATGAGGTCGCGTACTACGGGTATCATATCGGTTTTGATGCGTCTGCCTACCTTGACGGTACGCTTACGCATTGGTACAAAACTCTCGATTTTATGTAATTCGAGAACTCTATGCGCCATTAGGTTACGACCGTATGTCGCACGCATAGCAAACCAACTTGTATTTGCATTATCCGACATCATAACGCAAAGATAAGAAAAATTTTTACTTAAACGAAATTATATCCTCCACGCCATACTCCTTGTAATGCGCTGCCAGCTCGTCGTTGCGGTCGGATAAAATCAATAACTTATCTTTCAACTGCAACTCGGCACCTCCCTTTGGAACAAAGTAGTCACCATCGCGACACACCATCACCACAAGCGTATTGTCGGGCAATGAAACCTTGTTAAGGGTGTTGCCCTCCGAAAGCATCTGCTCCGTAACGGCAATCTCGGTAAATGCCGACTTAACCTTATCCTGTAAAGCACTTTCGAACTTGCTCTCCTTTTCGGTGTATGCCAAACCGAATAATTCGGCCATACTACTAACGGTTGTACCCTGCACAACGAGCGAGAGAATAGTCATAATGAATACCACATTGAAGATAATCTCGGCACCTTCGATTTTTGCAACCCAAGGATATGTGGCAAAGATAATTGGTACAGCACCTCGCAGACCAACCCACGAGATGTATCCACGCGCTTTTTTCGATAAGTTGCGGAATGGAGCGAGTGCAAGTATGACAGCCATAGGACGAGCCACAAACATCAGGAACAGACCTGCAATAATACCTAGCAATAGGAGCTGTGGTTTCAGAGCGTCTTCGAGCGTGACAAGCAGACCGAGCATAAGGAACATAATAATCTGGAACAACCAGGTAATTCCATCGAAAAAAGTCGTTACCGTACGCTTATTTACGAGCTTGTTGTTGCCGACGATAAGACCTGCGATATATACGGCTAAATAGCCGTTGCCTTTTATCAGCGAGGTGAACGAGAAGGTGAAGAATACGCACGCCAACAGCAATACCGAGTAGAGCGAAGCGTTGTTGATGTTTATTTTGTTGATAATCCAAACCGAAGCACGACCAAAGAGGTAACCGATTATTGCACCTGCGGCCATTTGCACCACGAACATCAACATCGCACCTCCCATACTAATATCTTCGCCATTTCCACCCAGCATTCTGATAAGCAAAATAACGAGAATATATGCCATAGGGTCGTTAGAACCGCTCTCCAACTCCAATAAAGGTCGTAAATTTTCGCGCAGGCCTTGACGGCGAGTACGCAGAATGGAGAATACCGATGCTGAGTCGGTTGAAGAGATTGTCGAAGCAAGCAATAATGCTAGCGGAAACGATAACTCCACCCCAAGCCATGGCGAGACTAGATAGATAAATCCTCCGAGCATTAAGGCTGTCATCAAAACGCCTGCTGTGGCGAGGGTTATGCCTTCGGCAAGAACAGGTTTAATCTCCGAGAATTTTGTATCCATACCACCCGAAAATAGTATGATACAGAGTGATACCATACCTATAAATTGTGTCAATTCGGGAGAGTTGAACGAGAGAATATCGTAACCGAAGAATAGTCCTACTGCCAAGAAAAGTAAGAGCGCAGGGGCATTGAAACGATACGCCACCTTACCTGCCATAACGGCCACAAATAGAAGTATAGCTCCGACGAGTAGGAAGTGTTCTGCATTTATCATAGTTTTCTCTAGCCATTAGCCATTGGCTTTTGCCATTAGCTTATTGTGGAATAAAAATATAGGTTATTGTTCCCTGTTGTTTTGCGGGAGCGTTATTGTTTATGTCGAAACGCGAATTTCGTGCCGACTCGACAGCGGTTTGTCGCATACACTCATCTCCGCCACTTGTTACGATGGCCGAAATAACCTCACCGCGCTGATTTACCACTACCGATACAACAACCTCGCCACCACCTTCGCAACGATAGGCTGGCTTGACTAAATGACGGCTATATCGAACTGGATTTTTGAACGAAAAGCTGACCGTAACACTGCCTTTGCGCTTGGAGTCTTTACGCTCGGAAGCGCTCTCGTTGGTTTGGCGATTTTCGCCTATGGCATTAGCCTCGCGCAGACCTCGCTCGTACGCCTCTTGGTTGGCCTTGCGCTCCTTCTCAACTGCCTCAGCAGCAGCGTTTAATTCCGATACATCAGTTCCTTTCTCGTCGTCGAGATTTTCGTTCAAAGCGTTTTCGTTCGAGGAGAGATTGCGGATAGATTTCCAGTCGATATCGCTCTTCTTGCGCACCTCCTCTTTAAGGCGTTCCAACTCTTCCGAAACGAGTCCTACCTCGCCCAAATCTATATACATTGTTTCGCTGACTGCGCGCTTTGATGTACCTATCTTTGCCGATACAAAGACTATTGCGAAGACTAAATATACTATGACTGTAACGCACAAACCTACGCGGTTGTCGTATATCCAGTTTACAGGATCCTCCTTGCGATTATCGAATGGTAATCGCAGTCTAGGCTTGCGCGTGCGAGGTGGTTGATTGGTCGGTTTCTCGCTTTTATCTCTGTTCTGTTCCATATATCTTCTAAAATCGTATGCAAAAGTAATAATTTTCAAAAAAAATTCCTATCTTTGTCGTAATTATATATACTTTGACAATATTTAAAACATTATGTCTGTAAAACAGAATACTCTTGGCGCTCCTATTACCTTTTCGGGTAAGGGACTCCATACTGGAAAGCAGGTTACAATGACCGTAAGCCCTGCACCCGAAAATCATGGTATCGTATTTCGCCGTATCGATATCGCAGGCGCACCTTCGGTACCGGCACTTTGTGACTATGTTGTGGATACTGCTCGTGGTACAACCATTGCACAGGGCGAGGCTCGTGTTAGTACTATCGAACATATAATGTCGGCACTTTGGACTCTCGGTGTAGATAACGCTTTGGTAGATATCAATGCCCCCGAAACCCCTATTATGGACGGTTCGGCACGCGAGTATGCTGCCGAAATTTTGCGTGTAGGTGTTGTAGAGCAGTCGGCTGACCGTCGCTACTACGAAGTTACCGAGAAACAAGTATATGCCATTCCCGAGAAGGGCGTGATGTTGGCTATATATCCGAGCGAAGACTACTCGGCTTCGGTACATATCGACTTCAATTCGAAGGTTATCGGTAATCAATATGCAACATTCAACCCAGAGGATAACTATCAGGAAAATATTGCTCCCAATCGTACCTTTGTCTTCCTTCACGAGATTGAGGCATTGGCAGCTGCAGGTTTGGTGAAGGGTGGCGATGTGGATAACGCAATCGTAATCGTCGAAAATCCAGTAACGGAGGAGCAGTTAAAGCGCCTTTCGGTGTTGTTCGATAAGAAGGATATTCGTGTTACAGGCGGATACCTCAACAATCTCGAACTTCGTGCAACCAACGAGATGGCTCGCCACAAGTTGCTCGACCTGCTTGGCGATTTCGCTCTGCTTGGTATGCGTATCAAGGGTAGCGTTATGGCAACACGCCCTGGTCACTACGCCAATACCGAGTTTATGAAGCAGATTCGTAGTTCGTTTCGTCGCGAGGGCGTAAAACCTCAATTTAAGTACGACGCTCGCAAGGCTCCTTTGTTCGACATTAACGACATTCAGCGAATGTTGCCACACCGCTTTCCGTTCTTGTTGGTGGATAGAGTCTTCCATATGGACGACACCTCGATTGCAGGAATTAAGCAGGTGACCATCAACGAGCCATTCTTCCAAGGACACTTCCCAGGCGAGCCTATTATGCCGGGTGTGCTTATTGTGGAGGCTATGGCGCAGTGTAGCGGAATCTACGGCTTGAGCAAGATTGAGAATCCCGATAACTATTCTACTTACTTCCTCCGCATCGACAATGTACGCTTCCGCCACAAGATTGTGCCGGGCGATACTATGCAGATTGAGTGTACTATGGTGACACCTCCTTCGCGTAATATTTCGTCGGTGGAGTGTAAGGTTTTTGTGGGCGATACCCTCGCTTGCGAGGCTACCATTTTGTTGCAAATTGCAAAGAATAAATAGAATTTTTAATTTAAAAGCCAATAGCTAATGGCTAATGGCTAAAAGCAAAAATAAAAAAAAGTATGATTAGCCCTTTAGCTTATGTTCACCCAGACGCAAAGTTGGGAAACAATGTGACAGTAGAGCCGTTTGCATATATCGCAGGCGATGTCGAAATTGGAGATGACTGCTGGATTGGCCCAGGTGCAGTTATTCACGATGGCGCACGCATTGGTAAGCGCAATAAGATTCACACTGCAGCTTCTATCTCGTGCCTTCCGCAGGATTTGAAGTTCGTAGGCGAGAAGACCACTGCAGTAATTGGCGATGACAACGATATCCGTGAGTGCGTGACCATCAGCCGTGGTACCGCTTCGCGTGGTACAACCGTTGTGGGCAACGGAAACCTTTTGATGGCATATGTGCATGTTGCACACGACGATGTTGTTGGTAGTCACTGTGTTATAGCAAATCGCGTATCGTTGGCAGGCGAAGTTGAGGTTGGCGACTGGGTAGTAATTGGAGGCCACTCTGCGGTGCATCAGTGGTGCAAGATTGGCGACCACGCTATGGTTCAGGGAGGCTCATTGGTACGCCAAGATATTCCGCCTTTCGTAACTATGCGTGAGACAGGCTCGTATGCGGGCATCAACAAGTTGGGATTGCAGCGTCGTGGATTCTCGTCAGAGCAGATTGAAGCTATCCACAATGTATATCGCATCATCTTCCAGAGCGATTTGAACTTCTCGAATGCTTGCAACGAGGTTGAGAATACTCTTCCTCAATCGCCAGAGCGCGACCAAATCCTCAAGTTTGTGCGTGCATCGCTTGGAGGTCGTGGTGTGATTAAGAAATATGGTAGATAATATCTGTTAAGATGAAAGTAGCCCTCTTTATACCATGTTTTGTTAATGCTCTCTATCCTGAAGTTGGGGAGGCCTCTTACAAGTTGCTGACTTCGCTCGGGTTAGATGTCGACTATCCGTTGGAGCAGACCTGCTGTGGTCAGCCTATGGGTAACGCTGGCTACGAGAAGGACGCCGAACCGTTGGCAAAACGAATGGAGGAGTTGTTTGCCAAGTATGATTATGTGGTAGGCCCTTCGGCAAGCTGTGTATCGTTTGTGCGTGAGGCATATCCGCGCCTTACACACCACGACGATAAACACGAGTGTCTTTCGAGTCGAATGTACGAGATTTGTGAGTTTCTGCACGATGTGGTTAAACCAACCGCATTGAAGGCGCGTTTTCCTCACAAGGTGTCTATTCACAACTCGTGTCACGGAGTGCGTCTTATGGGATTGAGCGCTCCGAGTGAGTTGAATATTCCATACTATTCGAAGTTGCGAAATCTCTTGGAGATGGTCGAAGGTATCGAAGTGGTAGAACCTGAGCGTCGTGATGAATGTTGTGGCTTTGGCGGACTATTCTCGATTGAGGAGAGCGCGGTGTCGGTGCGTATGGGACACGATAAGGTGCAACGCCATATTGCTACGGGAGCGGAGTTTATTACGGGTGCAGACTCTTCGTGCCTGATGCATATGCAGGGTGTGATAGAGCGCGAGAAGTTGCCGATACGAACAAAACATATTGTTGAAATTTTAACAGCCGAATAATGAGTAGTCACGCAGTAAAGGCCAAGGCCTTCTTGAAGAATGGGGAGCGTGCTTCGTGGCACGATAAGGCTCTATATACGGTTCGCGAGAAGCGCGACCGTCAAGCTTTTTCTCTTCCAGAGTGGGAGCAGTTGCGTAATGTCGCTTCGGCAATAAAGGAGCATACGCTGTCGCACTTGGCAGACTATCTCGAAGAGTTCGAGCGCAATGCTACAGCCAATGGCATAGTGGTACATTGGGCAGAGTCGGGCGATGAGATGAATGCTATTGTAGCGAAGATTATTGAGGAGCGCGGAGCAAAACATCTTGTGAAGTCGAAGTCGATGTTGGCCGAAGAGTGCCATCTTGCTCCATACCTCGAAAAACGAGGTGTAGAGGTTGTCGAGAGCGACTTGGGCGAGCGCATCGTGCAGTTGATGCAGTGCGCGCCGAGCCATATCGTATTGCCGGCAATCCACATAAAGCGCGAGGAGGTGGGCGAGTTGTTCGAGCGCAAACTCTCAACCGAAAAGGGTAATTCCGACCCTACATACCTCACTCACGAGGCTCGTAAGCACTTACGCGAAAAATTCCTCTCGGCAGATGTGTCGATGACGGGCGTAAACTTTGCTATCGCCTCGGAGGGAGCATTTGCAGTATGTACAAACGAGGGTAATGCCGATATGGGTACATCATTTACCGATACGCATATCGCCATTATGGGCTTGGAGAAGATAATTCCCGATATGGCATCGCTCGGCGTATTTACTCGCTTGTTGGCTCGTTCGGCTACGGGACAACCTATTACGACATATACCTCAATCTACCGCAAACCCGAGGAGGGCAAGCAGATACACCTTATTATTGTCGATAATGGTCGTACAGCCTCACTCGCAAATGCGGAGCATCGTAATATGTTGAAGTGTATGCGATGTGGAGCGTGTATGAATACCTGCCCTGTATATCGTCGTACGGGAGGATATTCATACTCCTATTTTATACCAGGACCACTTGGCATAAATCTCGGAATGTTGCGTTCTCCAGAGTCGTATGGAGGTAATGTTTCGGGCTGTTCGTTGTGCTATTCTTGTTCGGGCGTATGCCCTGCGAAGGTCGATTTGGCGGAGCAAATCTATAAGTGGCGTCAGCAGATGTCACCGCTTGGCGTGGCGGATCCAAAGAAAAAGATGATTGTCAAGGCGATGAATCTGATGATGCGCAACCCTAAGCTCTTCAATTCGGCGTTGAAGGTTGCTCCATACATTCCACGCTTTGTATATAATAATGATATAAACCCTTGGTGTGCCGCAGGTCGTGAGATGCCTCACTTCGCGGATAAGAGCTTCAGCGTATTGTGGCAAAGTGGTAAAATATCGAAGTGAAAGTAGAGATGAGTGCAAGAGAAAATATATTAAATAGACTTCGTGTTGCAAATGTAGTAGAGGTTGAAAAGCCTGAACTTCACAAGATTGAGCATATCCGTTTCAAGGATAAAGTAGCACACTTTATAGAGGTTGTGAATAGTGTTGGTGGCGAGGTTGTAGAGATGGGTGATTCGCTCGCAAAGACTCTTGTTGATTGTGGCATTGATTGCTCAAATATTGTGTCGCGATTGGAAGAGTTGCCAAATGCTGTTAATCCCGACACTGTAGCAGATGTTCACGAACTTGGAGGAGAGTATACGGCTGTTGTGCGCGGAAGAATAGGTGTTGCCGAAAATGGTGCAGTTTGGATTGCTGTTGGAGGCCCTCGTAAGGCGCATCTCTTTGCTTGTAAGCACCTTGTGATAGTGCTTAATAAAGAGTATATTGTCAATACCATGCACAACGCTATATCGCAAATATCGCTTGACAACTTGGTGAGCGGAATATTTATCTCGGGGCCCTCGAAAACCGCTGATATAGAGCAGGCTTTGGTTATGGGTGCGCATGGAGCGATGAAAGCAACGATAATTCTACACTAAAACAAAAGTTATATGAAAAGACTTATACTAACACTATTGTTATTGGGCGGCATATATTCGGCGCAGGCAATAAAGATAATTCATGGACCATATTTGCAGAATGTTACCGATACGGAGGCTACAGTGATGTGGGTTACTGATGCAGTAGCATTGTCGTGGGTGGAGGTGGCTCCAAACGATAAAACTCATTTTTATAACGAGTCGCGCCCTAAGTTCTACCAAACACATCTTGGAAAAAAGGTTTTTGGAACAGTTCATCAGGTGAAAATTACAGGGCTGAAGCCTGGTACGACTTATCGCTACGCTGTGGCATCAAAGGAGGTCCTTGCCCAGGAACGCAGTCGTGTGCATTATGGAAATGTTGCAGCAACCAATGTATATCGAAAGGGTGCGAAATATCTAACTACGCTAAATCCATCGAAGGATAGTGTGGAGTTTGTGGTTTTGAATGATATCCATTCCAATCAAAAGAGGTTGGGCGCTCTGCTAAATTGCTATGAGAAGGGTAAAACCGATATGCTTATCTATAATGGTGATATGGTGAGCGTGGTGCTAAGCGAGAAACAGCTGTTTGAAGGCTTTGTTGATACATCGGTTAAGCGATTTGCAAGTGATGCTCCGTTCTATCTTGTGCGAGGTAATCACGAAACACGCGGACTTTTTGCGGCCAAATACCTCGACTATTTCCCAACATCAACAGGCAAACCTTACTATACTTTCAAACAGGGTCCTGTCTATTTTATAGTGCTAGATGGTGGTGAGGATAAACCAGATGATAATATCGAATATTACGAGACTGCCGACTATGATAATTACCGCATAGAGGAGGCTGAGTGGTTGAAAAAGGTCGTGGAGAGCGAGGAGTGCAAGAGTGCAAAGTATCGCGTTGTCGTGATGCATATGCCGACCATCAATGGTGAAAAGATGTGGCACGGCACTCGCCATGCAGGAGAGTGCTTTTTGCCTATTTTGAACAAAGCAAATATCTCGGTTATGCTCTCGGGACATACGCATAAGTATTCGTATAATGCGCCCGAAAAGACAGATGCCGACTTCCCGATTCTCGTAAATGCGTGTGATAATGCGTTAAAGGTGCGCGCTGACCAAAATGGTATAATGGTCAATGTTATAGATATGTCGGGCAAGGTTAAATGCTCGCATACTTTTAAATAGAAGACTAAATATTCTAATATAAATCAACAAAAACGGGGTGTTCAAGCACCCCGTTTTCTATTGATACTAGAATAGCTGTATTAGAAGTAATCCAACACTAAGAGAAACTATCGTTGTGATAAGTCCTGGCATCATAAACGAGTGGTTTAAAATCCACTTGCCTATATGGGTTGTACCGGTGCGATCGAAGTTGATAGCAGCGATAATAGTAGGGTAGTTCGGTATGAAGAAATAGCCGTTTACTGCCGGAAATAGAGCAATCATCATCATTGGCGATATACCAAGAGCAATGCCTAATGGGGCAATAGCGCGAATGGTTGCCGCTTGACTGTATAGGAGTATGGACATAACAAAGAGTGCTAGACCAAAAAGCCATGGCATTTGTGTCACTATACCCTCGATCGAGCCCTTCAGTTCTACGATATTTCCATTTATAAAGGTATCGCCCATCCAGGCAATGCCGAAGATGGCAATTACCGCCTGCATACCAGCAGAGAAGATGCTTCCTCGTGCAGCTTCAATGCCATTTGTGCGAGTAATTAAGAGAATAAGTGCCGCAGCTGTAAGCATCAATATCTCAATAAGTAATGGCATATCCAACGCCTTACCATCAAATGTTGGTCGAAGCGATGGAATAGAGCCAAATAGTACAATAAGAAGGGTTGTAATCAGGAAAATAGCAACCGAAAGTCGCGCTTTTGCGGTATTCTTTACATCGTTCAACTTAACTTGCTGATTATCACCAATCAGGCCATCTTTTAGACGCTGAATATATTCAGGATCGTTAATCAACTCCTTTCCAACACGCATAGAGTAGAGTGCGCCAGCAAGGATACCGATGATGGTCGAGGGGATACATATTTTCAGTATATCAAAGAGAGATATTCCAAATCCTGCGAGCATACCTAGTAAAGCAACAGTTGCTGCCGATATAGGACTAGCAGTGATACCCTGCTGGGAGGCAATTACAGCTATGCCGAGGGGGCGTTCTGGACGGATTTTGGTCTCCAAGGCAACCTCCGAAATCACAGGAAGAAGCGAGTAAGCAATATGCCCTGTGCCTGCCAAAAAGGTGAATGTGTAGGTTACAAGTGGAGCAAGAATAGTGATGTGTGCAGGGTTTCGGCGCAATATGCGCTCGGCAAGCTTGACCATATAGTCAAGACCGCCTGCGGCCTGCATACACGACGCTGCCGATATTACGGCTGCAATCATCAACATAACATCTATTGGTGGTGCTGTTGGTTGTAGGTCAAATACAAAGGTTAGAATAGCTAAACCCAAGCCACCCATAACTCCGAGTCCGATACCTCCGAGCTTGGCTCCAACGATGATTGCTACTAATACAAATAGAAACTGAATAAGCATATATTGCTATGTTTTTAATGGTGATGTTCTAATACTGTATGCGGAATATGCCCGTGCGATATTATTTGAATAGGGCAATGATAATTCTCTAATTGTTCGGCAGTTATGATGTTCGAGTCGTGACGATGAACAGTGCGATTTACGCATACGATGCTCTTTACGACACTTGTTATAGTACCTAGATCGTGCGACACCATAACTATTGCCATTCGTTCGTTAAGGTGGTGGAGTAGAGTGTAGAGTTCATTCTCGAACTGGTTATCCACAAAGTTTGTAGGCTCGTCGAGAATGAGCAATTTAGGCTCCAAGATAACTGCTCGGCAGAGCAATGCGCGTTGCATCTGACCACCCGAAATTTCGCTTATCTGACGATTTGCAATATCCTCAATACCAGCCATTTCGAGCAGTTCCATTGCTCGCTTGCGGTCGGCTGATGTATAGCGTTTTAATACGCCTTTTTCCGCTTGCAGTCCCGACATTACAACCTCGATTACCGAGATTGGAAACGAACGGTCAAACTCCGATTGCTGTGGGAGATAGCCCACAAGTCGATGACCATTCTCAAAGAGAGAGTCAGAGTATTTGACCTCGCCTTTATATGGGAGTGCGCCCAAAATAGCCTTGACTAGAGTAGTCTTTCCTCCTCCGTTAGGGCCTATAATACCCAAGAAATCGGTGGGGTAGATGTCGAGTGACACATCCTCCAAAGCGATGGTGTTATCGTACTTGACAGATAGATTTTTTAGTGAAACAATAGCTTCCATCTCTACTCTGTTATAAGGGTTGTAATGTGACGAATATTAGCAAAAATGTTCTCGGCTAACGGATTGATTTCCACTGCAGTAGCATTTGTGTCGCGACAGATGATTTCGACCGATGAAGCCGGAAATTCCGATTGATAGAAGATGTGCTTTACGCCTTCGTTGCGAGCCTGCTCTATGATGTGCGCAAGGTGCTTTGCGCTTGGCTCCTTACCCTCGTTTTCGATTGCTACCTGTGTAAGATCGTAGTCACGAGCAAGGTAGGAGAGGGCAGGGTGGTATATCATAAAGGTCGAGCGATGGCTCTGACGGCATATCTCGGCGACCTCTTCGTCTAACTCTAATAGCTTGGTGCATAGGGTGTTATAGCGCTCACCATACTTTGTTGAGTCGGGCATTTCGCGAACAATTGCCGAGTGAATATTCTCGGCCATTTTGCCGAGTGATTTTGGCGAACACCAGATGTGCGGGTCGATGCCGTGAGCGTGTCCGCACTGGTGGTTGTGATGTGCGTGAGAACAGCTACCAGCAATCAATTCAATGCCTTGTGAAAGGTTGATAATCTGCTCGTTACGAGCAATGCGATGAAGTAGCTCCTGCTCAAATTCGAGCAATCCTGTACCAAAGACGAAACGAGCCGACTCAACTTCGCGTAGTTGCTTTGGTGTAGGCTCGAATGTTTCGGGCGAAGCTCCGAGCGGAACAAGTACCGAGACCTCGAAATCATCGCCCAAGATGTTTTCTACGAGAGGCTTAAGTGGAGCAATCGACACAATGGCGCGATTCTCAACAATAATTTTACGCCCTGTACAACCAGTGAGAATGAATGATGAAATTATAAATAGTAAAAATAGCCTTATCTTACACATAATCAATCATATACAAATATAATTTAACATAATATACATATTACATCAAAGGTAAAAATAAGAGGGTAGTGCAATATCCTTCTTCATTTTCACTACAAAGATAGAAATAATTTGGTGAGTTAGATATTATTTGCAGATTTATAGTTAGATGAAAAAATTTTTATACACACATCGTGTGTGCGTATTGTTGCTGATTATTAGAGGGTTACACCCGATAATCCAGGCGTTTTAACTCGCTGAGAATCGAATATTTTATTTTTGATGGGAGATAAGGCGTGTAAAATTAAGCCTAAAAAGAGGAAAATAGAC
>JAEIGA010008041.1_pt1 | contig 15994 bp, 10 predicted proteins | sample 9270691 | NCBI WGS metagenome assembly JAEIGA01 (sample SAMN17057246, study PRJNA624740) | gut metagenome | biome: biome; isolation source: fecal sample | host: Bos grunniens | place: China: Xizang | collected 2019
AGTAATGCAAGAATATTATTCCCGACATCCAAGGTTTTACCATGCTGTAGACTGTATCATTTTCGGATTCAGTGGAGGAGAACTTAATCTCCTCCTACTGAAACGAAAGTTCGATCCAGGCAAAGGAGAATGGTCACTGATGGGCGGATTCGTACAAGAGGGAGAGAGTGTAGATGAAGCTGCTAAACGTGTATTAGCCGAACTCACAGGTCTCACTAATGTATACATGGAACAGGTAGGCGTATTTGGAAATATCGAGAGAGATCCTGGAGAACGAGTAATTTCAACCGCCTATTATGCACTCATCAATATCAACGAATACGACCGCCAGCTGGTTGAGGAGCACAATGCCTCATGGACTAAGATTACCGATGTGCCAACCCTGCTCTTCGACCACGAACAAATGGTAGCACGAGCCAGACAGATGATGAAGACACAGGCAGCCACAAAACCTATTGGTTTTAATTTGCTTCCCGAGTTCTTTACATTGACGCAACTGCAAAACCTTTATGAGGCAATCAATGGCGAGCCAATGGATAAACGGAATTTCAGAAAACGTATAGCCGAAATGAATTATATAGAGAGAACCCAACTAATCGATAAGACAACATCAAAACGTGGAGCCTCACTCTATAAATTCAACGAAGAGAATTACAAGAGATCTTTAAAGTTTAGAATGTAATGCGCAAGTGCGTGAATATTTCAGAATAAAGCACTATGTTAGAAAAACTCAAACAAAAGGTATTCCAAGCCAACCTCGACCTTGTTAAACAAGGTTTGGTAATTTTCACTTGGGGCAATGTATCGGGTATAGATCGCGAAAAGGGTTTGGTAGTCATCAAGCCCAGCGGAGTGAGTTATGATGACATGAAGGCATCAGACATGGTAGTGGTAGATCTTCACACAGGAGAAGTGGTAGAGGGGGACCTTAATCCCTCGTCAGACACACCTACCCACCTTGTTCTCTATCGTTCATTCCCCAACATACAAGGTGTAGTACACACCCACTCAACCTATGCAACTGCTTGGGCACAAGCTGGCAAAGACATTCCCAATATCGGAACCACACATGCCGACTATTTCTATAAGGAGATTCCTTGTACCGCAAGCATGACCAAAGAGGAAGTTGAAGGTGAGTACGAGTTGGAAACAGGCAATGTTATTATCAAGCGTTTCGAGGGTATTAATCCCGACCACACTCCTGGTGTATTGGTAAAAAATCATGGTCCCTTCTCATGGGGTACTAGTCCTGCCAATGCAGTATACAATGCTAAAGTGATGGAGCAATGCGCCAAGATGGCTTATATTGCATTCACGCTTAATCCAGAGACAACAATGAATCCACTCTTGATTGAGAAGCATTATAACCGAAAACATGGCCCCAATGCCTATTATGGACAGAAAGGACAAAAACATTAATAATAAAGACTGAAACAATTAACCATTTTATTAACCTCACAATAATAATAATTAATCCTAGTAAAGGATATCCATTACAATTGTGAATAAAAAAATTACGACTATGTTTGAAAATTATGAAGTATGGTGGGTCACAGGTGCCCAGCTCCTCTATGGTGGCGAAACTGTAAAAATCGTTGACGGACATTCAAGAGAAATGGTAGATGGCCTCAACAATAGTGGCATTATTCCTATTAAAGTAGTTTATAAAGGTACAGCGAACTCTTCTAAGGAGGCAGATGCTGTAATGAAAGCAGCTAATAATGACGAAAAGTGCGTAGGTGTTATTACATGGATGCACACCTTCTCACCCGCTAAGATGTGGATCAAGGCTCTTCAGACATTGCAGAAGCCTCTCCTCCACTTCCACACACAATACAATGCAGAGATTCCTTGGGAGACCATCGACATGGACTTCATGAACCTCAACCAATCTGCTCATGGCGATATCGAGTTTGGTCACATCTGTACTCGTATGCGTGTTCCTCGCAAGGTTGTTTGTGGCTACTGGAAGAGCCAAGAGGCACAAGAGAAGATTGCCATTTGGGCACGTGTAGCAGCTGGTGTTGCCGATGCTAAGAACATGCGTTGTCTCATGTTCGGTATGAATATGAACAATGTTGCCGTTACCGATGGCGACCGTGTAGAGTTCGAGCAGCGCATGGGATATCACGTTGACTACTATCCTGTTTCTTCATTGATGGAGTATCTTAAGAAGGTAACAGACGAAGAGGCCGATGCACTCGTTGAAGAGTACAAGAAGCTGTACGAGATTAAGATTGACGAGAGTGGCGAAGAGGTTTATTGGGAGAAGGTAAAGAATGCTGCTAAGGCCGAGATCGCACTTCGCCGTGTATTGAAGGACGAGGGCGCTACTGCATTCACCACCAACTTTGATGACCTTGGTGGTGCCGATATTGATGATCCTAACTTCGTAGGTTTCGACCAGATTCCCGGCCTTGCTTCACAACGTCTCATGGCCGAAGGTATCGGTTTCGGTGCTGAAGGTGACTGGAAGACCGCTTGCCTCTGTCGCACTCTTTGGGTTATCCAACAGGGTATGCCTACAGGTTGCTCATTCCTTGAGGACTATACCCTCAACTTTGCTGGCGACCAATCATCATGCCTCCAGAGCCACATGCTCGAGATTTGCCCGCTCATTGCAGTAGAAGAGAAACCGAAGCTCGAGGTTCACTTCCTCGGTATTGGTATCCGCAAGCAACAAACTGCACGTCTCGTATTCACCTCAAAGACAGGCCGTGGTATTAAGGCTACAATCGTAGATCTCGGTAATCGTTTCCGTCTTATTTCACAAGAGGTTGAGTGTATCGAGCCCAAGCCAATGCCCAACCTTCCCGTGGCATCTGCTCTTTGGATTCCCCAACCCACCTTCGAGATTGGTGCAGGCGCATGGATTCTTGCCGGTGGAACACACCATAGTGCATTCTCATACGACATCACAGAGGAGTACTGGGAAGACTTTGCTGAGATTGCAGGCATCGAGTACGTGAAGATCAACAAGGGTACCACCATCAGTTCATTCAAGCAAGAGTTACGCATGAACGAGGTGTACTACATGTTGAATAAGGCACTTTGCTAATATATTAACAAGGAGTTTAGGAGCCAGGAGTTACAGGAGTTCAGACAATAGACCGCACGCAACATTAACAAAAGTCATGCCACACTATTGTCTGTACTCCTAAGCAAAGCGACAACTCCTTCACTCTTAAACTCCTTACAAATAGAATATCATTATGAGCTTAACCGCAAAACAAACCATTGAATCGGGCAAAGCCATCTTAGGTATCGAGTTCGGTTCTACACGCATCAAGGCAGTACTTATCGACCAAGAGAATAAGCCCATAGCACAGGGTAGCCACACTTGGGAGAACCAGTTGGTCGATGGTCTTTGGACCTATAGCATCGAGGCCGTTTGGCATGGCATGCAAGATTGCTATGCTGACCTTCGCAAGAATGTGAACGAGCTTTACGACACAGAGATTGAGACCCTTGCAGCTATCGGCATCAGTGCCATGATGCATGGATACATGGCCTTCGACGAGAATGAAAATATCCTCGTGCCCTTCCGCACATGGAGAAACACCAATACTGGTCAAGCTGCAGCTGCTTTGTCTGAGTTGTTTGTATACAATATCCCCTTGCGTTGGAGCATCTCACACCTCTACCAAGCCATCCTCAATGGCGAGGAGCACGTAAAAGATATCAAATTCCTCACTACCCTCGCTGGCTTCGTACACTGGCAGATTACCGGCAACAAGGTGCTCGGTATTGGCGATGCATCAGGTATGCTCCCCATCGATCCCGAGACAAAGAACTACTCTGCCGAGATGATTGAGAAGTTCGATAATCTCGTAGCTCCTAAGGGCTTCGACTGGACACTTACCGATATCCTCCCCAAGGTATTGCTTGCTGGCGAGAATGCAGGTTTCCTCACCCCCGAAGGTGCTCAGAAACTCGACGTATCGGGCCACCTCAAGGCTGGCGTTCCCGTATGTCCTCCCGAGGGAGATGCGGGCACAGGTATGGTAGCCACCAATGCCGTGAAGCAGCGAACAGGTAACGTATCGGCTGGTACCTCATCATTCTCTATGATCGTGCTTGAGAAAGACCTCTCTAAGCCCTACGAGATGATTGATATGGTAACCACTCCTGATGGTAGCCTTGTGGCTATGGTACATTGTAACAACTGTACCTCTGACCTCAACGCATGGGTAAACCTCTTCAAGGAGTACCAGGAGCTGATGGGTATCCCTATGGATATGAACGAGATCTATGGCAAGCTCTACAACCATGCCCTCAGTGGCGATGCCGATTGTGGAGGTTTGGTATCATATAACTACATCTCTGGCGAGCCCATCACGGGTATGGAAGAGGGTCGTCCTCTGTTCGTACGTTCGGCAGGCGATAAGTTCAACCTTGCTAACTTCGTACGTGCTCACTTGCATGCATCGGTAGGTGTGCTCAAGATCGGTAACGATATCCTCTTCAACGAAGAGAAGATACAGGTAGATCGCATCACCGGCCATGGAGGTTTGTTCAAGACCAAGGGTGTAGGCCAGCGCGTACTTGCAGCAGCTATCAACTCGCCCATCTCTGTCATGGAGACCGCTGGCGAAGGTGGCCCATGGGGTATGGCTCTGCTCGGCTCGTTCCTTGTGAACAACGACAAGAAGCTTTCGCTCGAAGACTATCTCGAAGAGGTGGTATTTGCAGGCAACACCGGTGTAGAGATTGCTCCTACGGCAGAAGATGTTGCAGGCTTCGATGCCTATATCGAAAACTACAAGGCCTGCTTGCCCATCGAGGCAGCAGCTGTAAAGGCTAAGAAGTAAATTCAACAGGAGATCCACATGTTCCCTCAGAGGAGCAATGGGTCTCCTTAATTAATTATTTGTGTATCATGAAAAAAATCCTCTTTTCCCTACTCCTAAGTCTCCCGATGCTCATGGCAGCCGAAGACCTACATGTGAGTAGCCCCGATGGCGACCTCAAGGTGACCCTATCGGACAACGACGGTAAGCTCACCTACACCGTCACCTACAAGGAACACAGTATTATCGAGCCATCGCCCCTCGGCATCATCGCCAACGTGGGTGACTACACCAAAGATGCCAAACTCGTGAACCATGGGACAAGCGTCAGAGATGAGCACTACACGCTTAACCGCTCCAAGGTAAGCAACGTACACTATGTGGCCAATGGCTTGTGGGCCCTTTACGAATACCCTGATGGTCGTCTAATGAGACTCATTTTCTGGGTGAGCAACAACAACATTGCTTTTAGGTATATGCTAAGGCCAGTTGGCGAGATCAGATGTGCCGTGATACAAAGCGAGGCTACAGGCTTTGACTTCCCCGAGGGTACCACCACCTTCCTCACCCCACAATCAGCCCCCATGGCCGGATGGAAACGCTCTAAGCCCAGCTACGAAGAGGAGTATGTGGCCGATGAGCCCATGGGCACACCCTCAAGATTTGGACATGGATACACCTTCCCCGGGCTCTTCCATATCGGAGATTGCTGGGCACTCATCTCAGAAACTGGCCTCACAGGAGGCTACTGTGGCTCACGTCTGAGCGAAGGCACTAAAGACGGTCTCTACACCATCGCCTACCCTATGGAGGGCGAGAACAATGCCTTCGGTAGCACAGGTGCACAGATAGACCTCCTTACTGGTGCCACTCCCTGGCGCACCATTACCGTGGGCGATAACCTCAAGCCCATCGTGGAAACTACTATCCCCTTCGATGTGGTGAAACCCCGCTATGAGCCCTCTATCAACTATAAGTTTGGCCGAGGCTCATGGCATTGGATGATATGGGACGATGCTTCGTGCAACGTCTCAGACGTAAAGAAGTTCATCGACCTCTCCGCCGAGATGGGATGGGAGTATACCCTTATCGATGCCTTGTGGGACAAGCAGATTGGCTACAAGGAGATGGAAAAGCTCATCCGCTATGCACAGGACAAGGGCGTAGAGGTATTCCTATGGTACAACTCTAATGGTGCGTGGAACGATGCGCCTCAAGGACCTCACAACCGCATGTCGGACCCCATCTTCCGTAAGAAGGAGATGAAATGGATGCAGAAGGTGGGTGTCAAGGGTATCAAGGTCGACTTCTGGGCTGGCGACAAGCAAGAGACCATACGCCTCTACGAACAGGTGCTCGTTGATGCCAACGAATATGGCCTCATGTGCGACTTCCATGGCTGTACCATCCCCCGTGGCTGGGAGCGCATGTACCCCAACTATGTAGGTAGCGAAGCCGTGCTCGCCTCAGAGAACCTCAAGTTCAGCCAATACTGGGACGACAACGAGGCATACAACGCATCGCTCCACCCCTTCATCCGCAACGCCATAGGTTGCATGGAGTTTGGTGGCACCATCCTCAACAAACGCCTCAACCGCACCAACGATGGCGGCACCACACGTCGCACAGGCGATGCCTTCCAGCTCGCCACGGCTGTGCTCTTCCAGAACCCCGTGCAGTTTTTTGGTATCACCCCCAACAACCTTGAGGATGCCCCTACCGAGGCTATCGACTTCATGCGAGACGTCCCCACCACGTGGACAGAAACCCGTTATATCGACGGTTACCCCGGCAAGTATATCATCCTCGCACGCCATAGCGGTAGCGTATGGTACGTAGCAGCCATCAACAACACCGGTGAAGACCTCAAGGTAGAGCTCGACCTCTCTTTCCTCACAGGTTCATCAGCAAAGCTCTATACCGATGGCAAGGAGTTGGCGTTTACCACCAAGGCCCTCGAGTTCAAGAAGAATAAGAAGGTCAAGGTCACCATCCCCCACAATGGCGGATGCGTCATCGTCGAGGACAAGGAGTGGAGTGGCAACCCCATCCTCCCCGGCTTCCATGCCGACCCCGAGGTGATGTACTCTGAGAAGACCGGTCGTTACTACATCTACACCACCACCGATGGCCAACCTGGTTGGGGTGGTTGGTACTACACCTGCTACTCATCAGACAACCTCGTCGATTGGCGTTACGAAGGCATCAACTTCAACGTACGAAACCAAACCACATGGGCCAGCGGCAATGCTTGGGCGCCAGCCATCATCGAGAAGCGCGTCAACTATGAGCATAAGTATTATTTCTACTTTAGTGGCGATGCTGGTCGTCAGAAAGGCAAAGCCATTGGAGTAGCCGTGGCCGACAATCCCGAAGGTCCCTTCACCGACGCCCTCGGTAAGCCCCTCGTTGACTATCTGCCCGAGGGCCAGCGCCATGGTCAGCAGATCGATGTAGACGTGTTTACCGACCCCGACACAGGCATCAGCTACCTCTACTGGGGCAATGGCTATATGGCCGGTGCCGAGCTCAACAACGACATGGTAAGCCTCAAGCCCGGTAGCGTTACCCTCATGACCCCCGAAGGCGGTACCCTCGAGGACTATGCCTTCCGCGAAGCTCCCTACGTGTTCAAACGCAATGGCCTCTACTACTTCCTTTGGAGTGTCGATGACACCGGCTCACCCAACTATCATGTAGCATACGGTACCTCTACCTCACCCCTCGGCCCCATCGAGGTTGCTGCCGAGCCCGTCATCCTCATCCAACGTCCTGAGGATGAAATCTACGGTCCTGCCCACAACAGCGTATTACAGCTCCCCAATAAGGACGAGTGGTACATTGTATACCATCGCATCAACAAGAACTACCTCGACTGGAGTAAAGGTCCCGGTTGGCATCGTGAGACCTGTATTGACAAACTGGAGTTCTATCCCGATGGTCGCATCAAACCCGTAGTGCCCACACATCAAGGTGTGAAACGCATCAAATAAGTGTATACTACTCTATTTTTCACAAGAAAAAGTATCTGGATTCTATCTAATAAAGTAAAAGAGTCTACTTAAATTAGATATACACGTTATTTTTAAGAGCCACAGCCATAGCCTGCCGATGTTTCATTTATTCACTCGTGAGGTTATGATTGTGGCTCTTTGTACAAACCAACAAAATGCAATCTGTACTGAGAAAAACCAATCCTTTTATCCACTTTAGCGCGTCGGGATTTGACTTTTCGCGCACTTTTTATTAACTTCGCACCCTAATTAAATCATTACTAAAATGAGTGAACAGACAATTAACGAAAGTACAGAGAAGAAGAGTCTCAACTTCATAGAACAGATTGTAGTTAACGACCTTGCAGAGGGTAAGAATGGTAGCAAAGTGCAAACCCGATTCCCGCCCGAACCTAACGGTTACTTACATATCGGACATGCTAAGGCAATATGCCTCGACTTTGGTATGGCACAGAAATATGGTGGCGTATGTAACTTGCGATTTGATGACACCAATCCCACCAAGGAGGATGTAGAATATGTAGAGGCTATCAAAGAAGATATCAAATGGTTGGGCTTCGAATGGGGCAATGAATATTATGCTTCAGACTACTTCCAACAATTGTGGGACTTTGCCATTGACCTCATCAAGGAGGGCAAAGCATATATCGATGAGCAATCATCAGAAGAAATTGCGGCACAGAAGGGTACCACCACACAACCCGGTGTAGAGAGCCCTTATCGCAATCGTCCTGTAGAGGAGAGCTTGGAACTGTTCGAGAAGATGAACCGTGGAGAGATTGAGGAGGGACGCATGGTATTGCGTGCCAAGATTGATATGGCTAACCCCAACATGCACTTCCGTGACCCCATCATCTATCGTGTAGTTAACCACCCCCACCATCGCACTGGCACCACATGGAAGGCATATCCCATGTATGACTTCGCACACGGACAGAGCGACTACTTCGAGGGTGTGACACACTCACTCTGTACATTGGAGTTTGTTCCTCATCGTCCGCTCTACGACCTCTTCGTAGATTGGGTAAAGAAGGGCGAAGACTTGGACGACAATCGTCCTCGTCAGTATGAGTTCAACAAGCTCAACCTCAACTATACCCTCATGAGTAAGCGCAACTTGCTCATCCTCGTGAAGGAGGGTCTTGTAAACGGATGGGATGACCCCCGTATGCCGACACTTTGCGGTTTCCGTCGTCGTGGTTATTCACCCGAATCAATCCGTAACTTTGTGGACAAGATTGGTTATACCACCTATGATGCTTTGAACGACTTTGCGCTGCTTGAGAGTGCTGTACGCGAAGACCTCAATGCTCGCGCTACACGTGTATCGGCTGTAGTCAATCCCGTGAAGCTCATCATCACCAACTATCCCGAAGGACAGGTTGAGGTAATGCAGACCATCAACAATCCTGAGGATCCCGAAGCAGGCACACACACCATCGAGTTCAGCCGTGAGCTTTGGATGGAGCGCGAAGACTTCATGGAGGATGCTCCGAAGAAATATTTCCGCATGACACCCGGACAAGAGGTGCGCTTGATGAATGCTTACATCGTAAAGTGTACTGGTTGCAAGAAGGACGAAGAGGGCAACATCGTAGAGGTATATGCCGAGTACGACCCCGATACCAAAACAGGTATGCCGGGTAGCAACCGTAAGGTAAAGGGCACATTGCATTGGGTAAGTTGTGCTCATTGCTTGAAGGCTGAGGTACGTCTCTACGATCGCTTGTGGAAGGTAGAGAATCCTCGTGACGAGATGGCTGCTATCCGTGAAGCTAAGGGTTGTGATGCTTTGGAGGCAATGAAGGAAATGATCAATCCCGATTCATTGCAGGTGCTCACCGAATGTTATGTAGAGCGCTACTTGGCCGAGGCAAAGCCTTTGGATTACCTGCAATTCCGTCGTATCGGTTATTTCAACGTGGACAAGGAGTCTACTCCCGACCATCTTGTATTCAACCGTACCGTATCGCTCAAAGATACATGGAGCAAGATGAACAAATAAATCGTTTTTTGGGTTCTATAAGATAACGTTAAAGAATTGCAATAAATATTTATCATTACTTATAGAACCCAAAACACTTTTTTTATGATGAAGGATCAGTTCGCAACATACTTTGACAAACCCGAGTTTAAGCAAAACCTAACACGCTATGAGGAGATGCTGCTTAGTGGCGATACATGCTACTTTGAAGCTACCGATCTTACCGACATAGCAGAATATTATGCTATGAATGGCGATTCGCAACGTGCTGAGGGTGCACTCGACTATGCCTTGCGACTACATCCTGACAACCTTGATGCACTCATCTTCAAAGCACGTGCACGCCTTATCAACGGACAGTTGCGTGAGGCTATCAGCATTGCCGAGTGTATTACCGACCAACACGATCGTGAGGTAATGTTCCTCAAAGCAGAGTTGGCATTGGCAGATATGCAACATGGCCAAGCTACAGACATATTGAACACGCTTGTAGAGACCGAAGGCTATAGTGCCGAGACATATGCCGACATTGTAGACCTGCTTGTAGATAATAGACAACACGACATGGCCAACGATTGGCTCGAAGAGGCACTTGCCCGTCATCCAGGGAAGCAGGTATTGATGGAGTCGGCCGCTTATAGCTACGGACAACAAGAACGTTTTGAGGAGGCCATTGAATTATACAATAAACTACTCGATATAGATGCCTACTCTATTCTCTATTGGGAAGAACTAGGCAAGATACATTTCCAACGCGAAGAATACGACAAGGCAATTGACGCTTTCGAATTTGCTATCGCTATCAATAGCGAGAACAACTATTACTCGATGTATGCCGTAGCAAACTGCTATTTCAATATTGGCAATTACGAACGTGCCGAGGAGTATTACCAACAGATACACGAACGCTATCCCGATACGGTTGACCCACTCTTCCATATGGGCATGTGTCGTGTTAATAATGGTGATGACGAGCAAGCACTCGATTATTTTACCCAAGCTCTCATTACCGTGCCCGAAGATAGTGAAGAACAAGCTCAAATATATAGTCAACTATCGCTCATCTTCAGTCGTAAGGCGCAACACGAGAAGGCATTGGCTTATGTAGAGCAAGCATTACGCATATTCCCCGACAATACCGAACTCATCATTATGAAGGGTCACGAACTATTATGCCAGGGATTCTATGACGAGAGCAATGAACTATTCCTCGAAGCCCTCTCCATGAAGCCCGAGCAAGTAGAGCGTTCACTCTTCCTCATTGGAGTATCCATGTTGGAGAACAATCATTACGAGATGAGCTACAACATCTTGCGCTTACTCAAAGACAATCCTTCTGTAGAAGCCGATTTGTTGTATCCTTACTTATGCCTTTGCGAATGGGTATTGCGTGATAGCAACTTCAAGGATACCTTGACCCAATCACTCAACATAAGTCCTCGCAAGACGTACGAGATATTTAACCTTCCTGCCGCACAAGGCGAGAGTGCCGAACAGATGATACAAAGGCTAAACTTAATTGAAAATTGATATAAGAAATAAAAGACAAAATAAAACATGGAATCAGTACAATTCATCCAATGGTGCTTAGATCACCTTAACTACTGGACCGTCACTCTCTTGATGGCAATCGAAAGTTCATTCATTCCCTTCCCCTCAGAAATAGTAGTACCACCAGCTGCATACCGAGCAGCCTCTACCGGTGAGCTCAATGTATGGCTAGTAATATTCTTCGCTACATTGGGAGCACTCATTGGCGCCCTCGTCAACTACTACCTTGCCCTTTGGCTCGGCAAGCCTATCGTATACAAATTTGCCAATAGCCGATTCGGACACATGTGTCTCATCGACCAAGAGAAGGTGGAAACGGCAGAGAAGTTCTTCAACAAGCATGGTGTTATAGCAACTCTCATTGGACGTCTCGTACCTGCCGTACGCCAGCTTATCTCTATCCCTGCCGGATTGGCAAAGATGAACATCGGTAAGTTTATTGCTTTTACCTCCCTTGGTGCCGGTATCTGGAATGCCGTACTTGCAGCTCTCGGTTGGTATCTCGAATCAGTCGTTCCTGAAGATCAACTCATCAGTACCGTAACCGAATATAGCGATATAATTGGACACACAATACTCATTCTTGTAGCACTTGCCCTCGGCTACATCATCTACAAGGGCGTAAAGAAGAAGTAATCATACTTCACACTATGAAAACACGACACATACTCCTCACCGGATGTTTGGCATGGGCTATAACATCGGGTTGTATAGCACAAAGCAAGCTATACCCTCACCTCTTCGACCTTGAAGAGGTGACTCTTTCTGAGGGCATGTTTAAGACCGCTCTCGACCTCAACAATGAGACATTGCTTCAATACGATGTTAATCGCCTGCTCACCCCCTACTTCCGTCAAGCAGGACTCACCCAATGGGAGGTAGAGCATCCTAATTTCCCCAACTGGGGATCGGGAAACTTCCGTCTCGATGGTCATGTGGGTGGACACTATCTATCAGCTCTTGCCTTAGCCTATGCGGCCACCAAAGATGAAGATATGCGTGCTCGCATGAAAGAGCGTATGGAGTATGTCGTAAAAAAGATGGCACAATGCCAATCTGTATTTGACAACAATACCGAAGGCCTATATGGTTATGTGGGTGGATTGCCTGATAATGGAGTATGGACAGGCCTTTATCGAGGTGACCTCACGAGGTTTAACCAAAATCGAGGGAACGTACCTCTATACACCATACACAAGGTATTTGCTGGTTTTAGAGATGCATGGCTATATGCGGGCAATGAGCAGGCACGCACGTGCTTCCTCAAGATGTGTGACTGGGGTGTAAACCTCATTAGCAATCTTAGCGATAGCCAGATGCAAGATATCCTCAACACCGAACATGGAGGCATCAATGAGATGTTTGCCGATGCCTATCAGATAACAGGTGATACACGCTATCTCGAGGCTGCCCATCGCTATACCCACCAAACGATGGTGGACAATATGCAAACGGTAAACACCACCTTCCTTAGCAATCGACATGCCAATACACAAGTACCCAAGTATATCGGTTTTGCACGTTTGGCACAACAAGAGACGCCTTCGACACCCGAGACTTTACACTCACCCCTGAACATATCAGCAAGAAACTTCTGGACAGATGTCGTAGAGAATCGTACGGTAGCATTAGGAGGCAATAGCGTCAACGAGCACTTCGTACAACATTCGAATAGCCATCATCATATCACCATGCCCGATGGCCCTGAGAGTTGTAACACCAACAACATGCTCAAACTCACCGAGACCCTCTTTGCCAATGAAGCCCATGGCAAGTATGGTGATTTCTACGAGATGGCCATGTTTAACCATATCCTCTCGACCCAACATCCCGAGACAGGCGGATATGTATACTTCACCTCCCTGCGTCCCCAACACTATCGCATGTATTCACAAGTGAATAAAGGCATGTGGTGTTGCGTAGGCACAGGTATGGAGAATCATAGCAAGTATGGCGAGTTTATCTATAGTCGCGATGTGGAAAGAAACACCCTATATGTAAATCTCTTCGTTCCTTCAAAGCTTGCCAACAAACAATACTCCCTCACCCAAGAGACCCGCTTCCCTTATGAGCAAGGCACAACACTCACCATCGACAAACATGGCACATATACCATTGCTATACGCAAGCCCTCATGGTGCGGAGATATGGGATTGACCATAAATAGCTCTTCCAAAGAGGTAAAAGAGCAGGATGGTTACCTTTATATAAAGGGACGTTGGAAAGCTGGCGACAAGATTAACGTATCGCTTCCCATGAAGCTCAACTATCTCCCCTGCCCCGGCTATGATGCCTATGTAGCTTTGCGATATGGCCCCATCCTCTTGGGAGCAATCACCAGTACCGAGGATCTCACCGGACAACATGCAGGCGAAGGACGTATGGATCATGCCCCAGGATTAGGCAAACAATTGAGTCTTACCTCAGCCCCCATGCTCATAGGCAATCGTCATTGCGTGCTCGACTCCATCTATATGGTCGATGCCGAAAAGCTACACTTCAAGATACGTACAGGCTTATACAACAACCCTCATTGGAGCGACCTCACTCTACAACCCTTCTATACCATCCACGAAGCGCGCTACATGACCTACTGGCAACAACTCACCTCCGAAGAATGGGCCGAGATATGCCGACAAGTGATGGCCGAGGAGGAGGCGAAGATGAAGCTCGAAGCCCGCACACTTGATTTCGTGGCCACAGGTGAGCAACAAAGCGATGCCGGACACGCTCTACAAGGCACCTTCGGAAAGGGTTCGTACGATGGAGAATTTTATGTCGATACACAAAGCGGCCAATGGTTTAGCTACCAGCTATCCACACAAGGCATTGAAGATAACGTATCACTGATGTGTCGTTTCCATTCGGCCGATGTCGGACGAGTGGTCACCATCTACGTCAACGACAAGGAGCTGATACACATGACCATGGAGAGGAAGCCCTTCAACGGACAGTATAATTGGGAATACCCCATCAGCAAAGAGCTATTACGCATAGAAGATACCTTACCCGATAGTATCTCTGTACGCTTCGAAGCCTCGGGTCGTACTCCAGTTCCAGGATTATACTACTTAAGATTATTGCGCGAGTAATCGCACAGACGGATATAAAAAAGAGGACTAATCACTATTAGTCCTCTAACTCATCATCCTCATCATCGAAGAAAAGGAAGTCTGCCCCAAAGTTCTCATCGCCCAAGAAATCATCAAGGTCACGACGTTCCTTCTTGGTAGGTCTACCCGTTCCTCTCATACGATTAGCAAAACCACTTATCTTGCTCATCTCAAGGATATCATATTGCTCCTTTGGTGTGATATTCTCCAACATTTCAGGAACGAGTTTGGCTCCTACACGATTCTCAATAGCCTTTATCACACGAAACGTATAGGTAATAGGTGGTTTACGCACACTTACCACATCACCCTCTTTGATGGTCTTCGAGGGCTTCATTGTCGCGCCATTCATAGTAATCTGCCCTTTCTTGCAGGCATCTGTAGCCATCGAGCGCGTCTTATAGAGACGTACTGCCCATAGCCACTTATCGATTCGTGCTTCCATATCCTATAAAGGTTTTGAGGTTATGCGATTAAAGAAAGGGTTATTATCCTCTCTTATTAAACTGATTCATCGTAATCGTGATACCTGCCAAGCAGAAGCTCTTTACGATTTCGCAAGCAGCAGGAAGTTGCTTCTCGATGATAGCCTCATCTTCAGCATTGAACTTACCAAGCACAAAATCAGCCTGTGCACCACGAGGGAAGTCATTACCAATACCGAACTTCAAGCGAGCATAAGCCTGCGAACCGAGGATTTGTGCGATATGTTTCAATCCATTATGCCCAGCATCACTACCCTTACCCTTCAGGCGAAGTGTACCGGTAGGCAATGACAAGTCATCTACCACCACAAGCATATTCTCTGGAGCGATATTTTCCTTCTCCATCCAATAACGCACGGCATTTCCACTAAGGTTCATATAGGTAGTGGGCTTGAGCAGCACGAGTTGGCAATTCTTCACACGCATATTGGCCACAAAGCCATAGCGTTTGTCTTCGAATGTCACATTTGCATCCTTAGCCAAAGCATCAACCACACGAAAACCTATATTATGTCGTGTGCCATCGTATTCATAACCTGGGTTGCCCAAGCCTACAATCAGATATTTCATATTACATTAAATCGGAGTGAGAAAAAAAGTAGGAGTTAAGAACATGATTCCTAACTCCTAATTCTTAAAACCTAAGTAAGTCTTACTTCTTACCGTTGGCAGCCTCACGTGAAGCACGTGTAGCAGCTACGCTACATACAACAGTCTGAGCGGGAGTTACGAGCTCAAGACCCTCGAATGAGAGCTCACCAACCTTGATTGACTTACCGAGACCGAGCTCAGTTACGTCGATTGTCAACTTCTCAGGAATGTTAGCATATACAGCCTTAACCTTGATCTTACGGATAGCCTGCTGCAACTTACCACCAAGCTTAACACCAGCAGCGAGACCGCTGAGAACGGTGGGAACCTCCATTACGATAGGTTTGTCAGCAACGATCTGGAGGAAGTCCATGTGAAGGATAGTATCCTTAACGGGGTGGAACTGGATATCTTTCAATACAGCGGTGCACTCCTGACCATCGATAGTCAAGTTTACAACGTGGAT
>JAEIGA010008042.1_pt1 | contig 15993 bp, 10 predicted proteins | sample 9270691 | NCBI WGS metagenome assembly JAEIGA01 (sample SAMN17057246, study PRJNA624740) | gut metagenome | biome: biome; isolation source: fecal sample | host: Bos grunniens | place: China: Xizang | collected 2019
GGAGCCATAGGCTCTCAAACACTCAAGCTACTCAAAGCCTTTGGATGCAATACACTGGCATACAGTCGTACCCAACGCGATGAGGTGAAAGCTTTGGGTGTGAAATACACCTCGCTCCAAGACCTTATGGCCAAAGCCGACATAGTAACCCTACACGTACCGGCCACCAAAGAAACCGCACAAATAATTAATGCCGAAATGCTATCGCTAATGAAACCATCGGCAATACTTATCAATACCGCACGTGGAGCAGTGGTGGACAACAACGCATTGGCACAAGCCTTGAAAGACGGCAAAATAGCCGGGGCCGGAATAGATGTATACGAAACAGAGCCACCGTTGCCCGAAAACCATCCGTTGCTATCGGCGCCTAACGCTGTAATGCTACCCCACGTAGCCTACGCCACTCGCGAAGCATTTGACATACGTGCCGACATTGTAATGGACAATATCCGCAAATGGCTGGCTAAACAATAAGAATCTTTTTCTATAAACAATAACAAGACGAAAGACAATAGATATTATCACTCTGTTTTTCGTCTTTTTTTATATAAGATTCCCAATCTAGGTACTTACCAACACTAACCCCAAAGGTTTTATTCCAAAAATGCCATACTTTTTAGCCAAAAGCACGTCACTTTCGAGTGCAAAATCCGTGAGTTACGAACACTAAACATCTTTATTACGATAATAAAAGTGCCCAATAACCGTTATTTTTAATATTCAGATCATTAATAATGTCGATCTATAACAATTAAAATATCACAACTATGAATAACGAAAGTTTCTCGATAAAGAAAAGAGTAAAAAGTTTTAGTTACGCCTTTGCCGGTCTGAAAGTACTATTTAAAGAAGAACATAATTCATGGATACATACCGTAGCAGCAATATGTGCAATAATAGCCGGCATAGTATTACGGATTTCCGTCATGGAATGGATAGCTGTAATCATAGTCATTGGCATGGTAATTACGGCTGAAATAATCAACACGTCACTCGAACGCACCGCCGACTTTATCAAAGCCGAACGTGACGACCGCAAACGAGACATCAAAGATCTTGGTGCAGCAGCAGTATTGGTGTGTGCTATTACAGCCGCTATAATTGGAATAATCATATTTCTACCCAAAATAATAGTATTGTTAATTGCATAGTTTCAAAAAAAACAAATACCTCAAGTATATCATCCAAGCATATTTCAATTTTATCAAAGATGATATTGAAAAGTTCCAATCTTTTACACAAAATTCCTAAGGATTTTCAATTTTTTCCTTTAAGTTTTTCAAATTTAGAGGCTTCTAAGCAAAATTTCCTTGTGAAGAAACGTCACCTACATCATGGGGGGGAAATTTTTTAAAGACTTACGTTGGCCTTTTTATAATTGCTCCAAAATATATTGGAGGCTAGAATGGATAATCGATACCGAAGTTGGTAACAATCTGATTCCATTTCCAATGAGGAAAACGCCAACGTTCGGATTTGGCATACTGCGGGTCATAGAACGGGATAGCAAAGTCCAAACGCAAAGTGATGATAGAAATATTCATTCTCAGGCCCAATCCTCCACCTATGGCCAACTCGGGAATAAAGGTCTTGAATGTAAAGTTTCCATCCGGAAATTCGTCAGATGGACGTAGCAACCAAATATTTCCCATATCAATAAATGCAGCTCCTTCAAATATTCCAAAAAGATGAAAACGGTCTTCGAGGTTTATTACCAACGACATATCTCCTACTCTTTCAAACACATTTGTAGATTCGTTGAAATACGATCCTGGACCGAGTGTACGTATATTCCATGCCCTGATAGTTGTGGGGCCTCCACCATAGAAACTTTTTTCGTAAGGCAACGACATCGAATTTCCGTATGGCACACCTATTCCAAACATCACACGTGCTACAAATGTGTTGTTGTTGGCTAGATAAAAATAATGTTTCCAATCTATCTCAGTTCTAACGTACTGCGAATATGGTACGCCTAGCAATCGGTATATTCCGGCCGAATCGACAGGCATATCCAAACTACGGTCTAACAAATATAATAGATTGCCGGCAGCTTCCAAATTGAGCGAGAAATATGTAAAATTGTTCTTGGTATTAAACTGCTGAGTATTATATACGAAAGTGTAGTGAGTATTTGTAATAAGGTGATCGGAATACTGATATTTTAATCTCAAATCAGATAAAGCATCTATCTGTTGTTGGAACTCTTCTGTTTGATTTAAGAAACGAACATATGTAAATTCAAATGGAATAAACTGATGTTGTCTTGACAGCCGATTTCTCCAATTATAACCAAATGATGTGTTTGCCAACGCACGTTCGAAATATGTTCTAAATTGATAGTTGAAACCCAACGAAAGTATTGTATGAGGTCTAAAACCTTTAGCAAACCACGAAGCCGGCATAGGAACAATGAACTTTGGTATATCTAACGACATATCAATACCTGTTTCAAATGCCGAAAAGATATCGTAAAAATTTTCCGCTTTGGTCTTCAATGCAGATTTAGCCAACTCAAAAAGCAGTGATGTCTTGACATTAAACAGTTCGGCGCCTCCAAATAGATTTTTATTCTGATAACCCATTGTCCATTGCAAACCAAAATTGCCAATATTATTTGTCTCCTCTACATCGGCCCACAATGGCGAAGTATTGGTTATCTCAAAGGATGTTGAAATAGAGTGTCTCATTGCATTCATCAATCGAATACGAGCATTAAGGAAACCTGCTGTATCAGACTGCTTATCGGAACGAGAAAACTCAATATCAGTAAACTTAAAATTACGAAGATTTATCAATGAGTTGTATGTCAATTCTACACTTCGTTGTCTATACAAACGACCAGGTTCCAAAAATATGGCTCTACTTATTACAGATTCATTCAAGGTCATTTTCTTGTTGGTTACAAAATTGTACACTGTTTCACGACCCCTATTGCTGTATATATACCTTATAGTATCCATCTTTTTATAAGAAGTTATCGGCAACAAACTCTTCAAATCGGGATATATATAAATATTGTCGAGATAATATTTTTGTAATGGTTCTTCCACAACTTTATCATCGGCATTATAGACCTTGGGATTTGTTATACGCATTATCACATCCATGGTATAATTCGTTTGGTTAGTATCCAATACAAAACTTATAATATCTTTAGTTACATTATAGTATCCTGAATTTTGAAGCAGCGATATTACCCTATCCCTTTCTGCAGAAAATATGTTTTGATCGTAATAATCACCCTTTTTTATCAGCGTTCTTTTAGCATTTTGCTCTACCAACTGGCGTACATTTTCATTATCCACATCTAGCGATAACGAATCAATCATATATCGTGGTGTAGCAAATATCCGATATACAACATTTACCTTGTTATCTTTTATTGTATCTGTCTGATAAGATACTGTAGTATTGAAACAACCTTTTATCTCGGAAAGCAGTTTCAACTGTTGCGCAGTAGCATATACACTAGATCTGTCAAATATAACAGGGGCTGCACCTTGTTTTCGAATAGTATTATTTAACCAATTATCTTTATCGGGATTAGACAAGCAGTAAATTCTCATACCCAAACGCACACCAAGTATGCGACTGTTTGGCAACTGCTGCGCATAGTCCGATGCCGAAGACAAAGCTGATGATACTACCTTATACTCATTTTCTGTAAGGGCATCTTGCTCTACAACATATATATTCTTATTGAGTAAAAACTCTCCTGTAGGAATATATTTATCTACACTACAACCTACACATAATAAGGTCAAAATAAAGAATATATATAGTCTGCGCATCATTGTATTATATTACAAATCTATGTTTTACAAATTCTTCAAAATAGCCATTATCTTATCTGAAGTTCCTTTGTTATTTTCTACATACAGCCTACACACTTCCGATGCTTTTTGATAATTTTCATCGGAATGGAACCATTGCGATAGTGCACCTTTAAGTGTTTTTTCGTCTAAGACAGATATACCACCATTGAGGTTTATTATATCCTTTGCTTCTTGAAACTTATCATAATTAGGTCCAAAACATACAGGCTTACCAAATGCCACTGCTTCCAATATATTGTGTATTCCTTTTCCAAAACCACCACCTATATATGCCACATACGCATATTGATATAAACTCGAAAGCATACCTATATTATCAATTATAAGCACATCATAACTTTCAAGATTAGCCACCTTCGATATTTCGGAGTACTTAACACACCTAGTAGCAAAAAGTTTCATTATCGAATCAATATGAGATGCATGAATTTCGTGTGGTGCCAAAATCATCTTTATACCAACATTTGCCTGATCATCAATAAATGTCTTTAATAATAATTCATCTGGCTCCCATGAACTACCTACTAACAATATTTTATTTGTTCCCACAAATCGTTCAACTTCAGGAAATTTCTTTACATTAGCAGCAATCCTACTCACTTGATCGAAACGGGTGTCACCAGCAACAGAACAAAAAGTAATTCCATGACTTTTGAGAAGATTTTCCGACTCTTTATTCTGAACAAAAAGATGTGTAAAAGCTTTCAATTGACGACAAAACCATCGACCATACCATTTGAAAAAATATTGATTAGCTCGAAATATTGACGAAAACAATATTGTAGGAACAGCATTCTTATATAACTCATTCAAATAATTGAACCAAAAATCATATTTAACAAAGAATGCCTTTTGAGGTTTAACTATTTGTAGAAATCTTTTTGCATTGGTGGACGTGTCCAATGGAAGGTAGAAAACATAGTCGGCCTTTGGATAATTCTTACGAATCTCGTAACCCGATGGTGAAAAAAAAGTTACAAATATCTTATATTCTGGGTATTGCTCTTTGAATGAATCTATAACCGGACGACATTGTTCAAACTCGCCCAACGACGAAGAATGAAACCAAGCCAAAGGCGAAGTATTATTAGCAAGAGCCTTTTCTATTATTGTAAATATATTTTTACGACCTTTTATCCACAACTTTGCCTTTTCATTAAAAAGACTTGCTATTCTAATTCCCAATCCATAACATAATATACCCAAGGTGTAAAAATATCTCATAATCCAAAATTTAAACAATAACTATCCCTATTCCATTATATTAATAGTAGTAATATTCTTGAGTGGTTTTTCCTTCAAGAGGTATCATCCAACCTATCTTCAACCCATATATATGACTAAAATATTTATTATTATCCTTACCTCGTATTCCCATATAATCGTCAATCACATATCCACGAGTCGATTTCAACCACATTTGAGTAAACTCGAAAGCAATATGGAAATTCAAATAATTTTTTTTATCATTCATATACCAAAAACCCACACGCTCAGAAATGAGAGCACCTCTCTGCTGATGATCATATAATTTTACATATTCATCAGAAAGTTGTGAAGCTTCTTCCAACCATGGAGTATATATAATCTGATTTTGTGCTATTCCGACTCCAAACATCAAAAAAATTCCTGAATTTGGGTTATTCTTTATTACCGGTATTACCTTACCCACCTGCACCATACCTACCAAACCCCTATTATATGCTTCCACACCTGCATCGGTACCTCCTGTTCCTATTATAGTACCAGCTTCAGTATATAACGATTGTAGGCGTTCCTTACGATTTTTCAAATTATCATCTCCAAAAAAGAAACTACCTTCTATCCCAAATATAAAATTATTTTTAGTCTTATAAATAGCCGTAACACCAAAATCCAACATTGGTTGAGAAAACATTTCATTCATAGCACCGTGTGCTACCCATGGAGCAAAATTGAAACTTATTATCGGACAATTTAGAGTATCTGTATCATTATTCTCTGTTTGTGCTTTTGCCGAGAAAAACAAACAGCACATAACTAACAATCCCAATCCTATCTTTTTCATTCTATACTTATTTATTATTCGTATCGTAGTTGTTTATGACTTATGTCTAGTTATATTTTGTTTGGTAACGCAGTAACATCAATTTTATTTTACCCATTTCATTATTTGAACAATTTTGGGATATATATCTGCATTTTCCATTATTCCTACAAAATTTTCGGCACCCGGTCCATATGCAAATAATGGTACCATAACCCCAGTATGACTAGTTGTAGTAAATATTGCTTCTGATATTCCTTGTTCTATATCACCATTTGGTAATGTAAGCCCTCCGGTTTCATGATCGGCTGTAACTATTACCAATGTTTCACCATCATTAATAGCAAAATCCAATACCATTCCTATCACCTTATCAAATTCCACAACTTCGTTCACAACCTTAGCCATACTAGTATCATGTCCGCCATAATCTATTTGCGATCCCTCTATCATCAATACAAAGCCATTATCCATCGTATTGAGATGCTTTATAGCTTTCTCTACACCTTTTCCAAGTATATCACCACGCTCAGGGTATTTTGCAGGATACCATTCGGTAAGCAATGCTCCAATCTTTTTAGCTTCGGATTTTTCCATATCCTCTATTGTGTACACAATATCAAAACCCCTATTTTTCAATGTATCTATTGGAGACAACCCGTCTTTTCGGTTTGCTTTGTTAAAGTAGCCAGCACCACCACCCGAAAAGAAATCAACAGACGATTGCGAAAGCTGCAATGTAATGCTATCAAATTGATTACGATTAGACACATGTGCATAAGTAGATGCCGGTGTTGCACAATTAACTATAGTTGACACCACAAAACCTGTACCCAATCCATTTTGCTGTGCTTTCTCTAGTAATGTTGTAAGGGGTTTTCCATCGGGAGTCATAGCAATAGACTTATTCTTAACTTTCGTTCCCGTAAATAACGCAGATCCCCCAGCCCCCGAATCCGTTGTATAGTCAGAATATGAATATGTTTTAGAGAAGCCAATATAAGAGAATCTCTCAAAATTGGATTTTCCTTGCATTGCTACAATAGATGTATAAACCTGAGCCACGCCCATTCCATCGCCCACCATAAATATAATATTTTTGGGCTTTGAAGATTGCCCATTCAAAGACATTACACCTATAGATAATACAACTAATAATATTTTTACCTTTCTCATCTATTTCAAAAAAATAAAATAGAGGTAGTGTTTACTACCTCTACACATACTATTTATCATACATTATAACTAAAACTTCATTCCCATTGTAAGAACAAACACATTTTTATAATTTGTCAGAGAAACCATATCCGTTGGATTTGCTGTAAACACCATATTATCTTTTTGCTCGGTATGTGCATATGCAAAATCAACAAACCATGTTCTTGTTTGATATCCTATACCACATGCCAATGCCATAGACGATGCATCTTTGTTCAATTCTTCTTTATAAGGATCGGTCGAATATAGCACACCGGCACGCAACGACATTTTCATTATATTAAGGGTACCTCCTACTCGGAATGTATGCGCTGCACGATATATATCTTTTATATCGTCATTCACTTGTTTCATGTAATCAGCATCGCCACCCGAAAAATGCATACTCCGATAGTTTGTATATTCATAATCGAAACTTAAACTTCCAGCCACTTTAGATGACATATCACCCATTGTTACTGCCATATTTGCCAATAGTTTAAGGGGGGTCCTAAAGTTATAATAATACAATCCGTATGTAGTTGCTTCTGAAGTACGATATTTACCATTTATCAACAACTTGCTTTCTACAGTAGTACTATACGATTCATCTATTTGATAATATGTAGGTGTGTGGAATGCTAATCCTATTCTCAAATTTTCGATAGGTCTATATATTGCACCTAATTTCAAATTTATACCGGCACCACTTATATTTTTGCTTTCAAAGAAACCAAACTTATCCAATCCTACAGCAGTATCTAACATTTCAGGAGTTTCAAGATAATATGAGGTACTACGATATCCAAGAAATGGAACACCCACTGTTGCACCAAGATATAGCATATCACTATAGTTTCCCGAAAAACTCATTGTCATTTCACTTACACCTCCCGACTCAACGGTATATTGGCTTTGACGCAAAGGTTGTACATTACCACCAAATATATCATTGTACTTTCCAGTAGTAGAATCAAAGAAAATCAGACCACAATTCTTGGCCAAAAGGCTAGTGAAAGCATCATAACTACCATAGTTATTGGCATCTTCTGTCCAATTAGTAAGCAACGATGTATTTGTAATATTTCCCTTTATATAGGTTCTATTGTTGAAACTTCTTAATTTGTTTACTCCCATACCAAATTGCATTGCTTTCCAGCCTGTAGCATTTCCTGTACGGAATGCCAACAAATAATTAGCATTATTGAATGCAAAAATAGTTCGATTGTCATCTTCAATATTTCCCATATAGTCGCTATTAGACTTTGCCCATTCTATTGAAGGAGTTATTGCTATCTGCGATGAATAAAACATACCCAAACCGGCAGGGTTATAACTAGCAGCTGTAAAGTCGGCACCCAAAGCGCCTATCGCACCTGCTCTACCCACATATGCTGCAGTACCTAACAGATCAGTTTGACTATATTTAAGTGCTTCTGTTGCATATTGTGCATGTAGTCCAGAAAATCCCGCTACTACTACAATGCTTAATAAAATCTTTCTCATAATAATTCAGTTTTTGTGATTCATTCAACGTATAAACTATTATATAGAAACTTTGTTCGATGGCTGCAAGATTTTTCTTATCTTCTAGCTCCTCTTGATGACGAGCCTACCGAACTTCTACTGCTAGAACTAGTACTACGTACCGAGGAACCCGAACTGCTACGCGACGACGAACCCGACGAACGTACACTTGAAGAACTAGAACTTGACGATGAACGATTCATATTAGTGCTAGTATTACTATTTTTGCGTTGAATTGTGCCTGTGCTATTACCGCTTCTATTTCTACTACCACTGTTGCCATTAAATGATGATGAGCGATTATTGCTATTATTAGAATTACCCGACACTCTACCTGTATTTGACGAAGTTCTAGATGTAGGACGTGTATATTGCTCATTACGTGTATTTGTCATAGTCGATGGTTTCGAATATCTATCTGAACCCGACACTTGGCGACTTGTTCCTATTGAAGTTGTTCTATCAGCATTAGAGGATACTCTACCTGTGGTTGATGTACCTCTATCATTATTAGTTGTGGACACTCTACCTCCTGTAGATGATGTACCTCTATCATTGTTAGTTGTGGACACTCTACCTCCTGTAGATGATGTACCTCTATCATTATTAGTTGTGGACACTCTACCTCCTGTAGATGATGTACCTCTATCATTGTTAGTTGTGGACACTCTACCTCCTGTAGATGAACCAGTAGTGTTACGTCCCGATTCCGTGGACGAACGATAAGCATTTCTATTTATATCAACACCACCTCTACGAGTAGGAGTGTTTACATTAGCTGTATTGGTACGTGTTGTACTTGTACGTGTAGATATTGCCGATTCATACCTTTGTCCAAATGTGCGATTATCTCTACTATCATATCTGGAAGTACTATTACGATATGCTATATTTTGTGTACGTCCACCTATATATCTAGAAGTTGCACCATTGTATGTTCTTGGTCCGTAATAGAATGAACCTCTGTCGAAACTATTGTAATAGTGATTGCAGTTCCAAGCATAGTGATGATGGTGTCCGTGATAGTGATGGTGATGATGATGGTGATGGTGGTGTCCATAGTAGAATGGATCCCAATATGGATTCCAATAAGGGTTATAGAAAGGATCATAATATCCCCAATGACTGTAATAATATGGACGATAGTACCACGACCATGATGGATACCACCAATTATAGCCCAAATATATACTTACACCCCAATAATTGGGATTATAGGTGTACCAATACATATTTGTATAGTAATCGTCGTAATATCCTATTCCTACTACAGGCGTATCAAATCTTCTTATTCTTGCAGTATATGCATAATCGTAATATTCCGACTCATCATATACTACCACTGTTTTGGCTTTGGTCTCCACATTTAATGGTGTACCTTCTAATTCCAACACTACTTCTTCTTGTTCTTTCTTTATAGTGGTATCCTTGTACATTGCCACAGGAGCGTATTTTTCAACAACCACTTCATTTTTTGATGGAGAATAGTATGTTTCGTCGTAATTTTCTATTTGAGCTGATGCTGTTTTACCCAAAAAGCAGACCAACATTGAAAATATTATTGTGTTGGATATCACTCTATTTAGCTTTCTTGTCATGATAAACTCCTTCCTTTTTAAGTTTTTATTTCTATTTATTTAGTATCTTTGCATTTCGAAATCTTTCGGCAAAAGTACGAAAAATTTCTGATATAGATGATATTATTTGATACTTTAATAGATTTTAATAATGGCAAAAGATTTTGTTACACGCTCCGAAAACTATTCGGAATGGTATAATGAGTTGGTTACACGTGCTGATTTAGCTGAAAACTCGGCAGTACGTGGATGTATGGTTATTAAACCTTACGGTTATGCAATATGGGAAAAAATGCACGATGCTTTGGACAAAATGTTTAAAGATACAGGTCACGTGAACGCTTATTTTCCTCTTTTCATACCGAAATCGTTTCTTTGTCGCGAAGCCGAACACGTTGAAGGTTTTGCCAAAGAATGTGCTGTGGTTACACACTATCGCTTGAAAAACAATCCCGATGGTAGTGGTGTGGTTGTTGACCCCGATGCACGCTTGGAAGAAGAATTGATAGTTCGCCCAACATCCGAAACTATTATTTGGAACACATACAAAAATTGGATAAAATCGTATCGCGATCTCCCTATTCTTTGCAACCAATGGGCCAATGTTGTACGTTGGGAAATGCGTACTCGTATGTTTTTGCGTACAGCAGAATTTCTATGGCAAGAAGGTCATACTGCACATGCTACAAAAGAAGAAGCTATAGAAGAAGCTTCCCGTATGCTTGATGTGTATGCCGACTTTGCCGAAAACTATATGGCAATGCCTGTACTTAAAGGTATAAAATCACCCAACGAACGCTTTGCAGGTGCATTAGATACATATTGTATAGAAGCTATGATGCAAGATGGAAAAGCTTTGCAAGCAGGCACATCACACTTCCTTGGACAAAACTTTGCAAAAGCATTCGACGTAAAATTCCTAAGCAATGAAAACAAGCTTGAATATGTATGGGCTACATCGTGGGGTGTATCTACTAGATTGATGGGTGCACTGATAATGACTCACTCCGACGACAACGGTCTTGTGCTTCCTCCTAAGTTGGCTCCAACACAAGTAGTAATAATACCTATATACCGCAGTGCCGACCAATTGCCCACTATTTCGGAAAAAGCCAACGAAATTAAACGTAAACTTGAAGCCAAAGGTATATCGGTAAAATACGACGACCGCGACTCATTCAAACCAGGTTGGAAGTTCAATGAATATGAGTTTAAGGGTGTGCCGGTACGAATAGCCATTGGGCCTCGTGATATCGAAAACGGAACAGTGGAAGTGGCTCGTAGAGACACTTTGGAAAAAGAAGTATATCAAATAACCGACATCGAAAACAAAATCGAAAATCTTCTTGATGCAATACAAAACAACTTATTTACCAAAGCTCTAAGTTTCCGCCAAAACAACACACGCAAAGCTGATACTTGGGAAGAGTTTAACAGAATATTAGACCAAGAAGGGGGCTTTATACTTGCACATTGGGATGGAACACCCGAAACAGAAGAAGCTATCAAAGAAAAAACTAAAGCAACTATACGTTGCATACCATTTGATGCTCCCGAAGAAGAAGGCAAATGTATATTCAGTGGCAAACCATCGAAACGAAGAGTGGTATTTGCTCGCTCATACTAAGCTGATATTTAATTCAAATCCTATTAACGGACAACATACGCAGGTTGTATGTTGTCCGTTATTTTTTTTCTGACAATACTAACTTTATGTCGAGCACACATTATTTTGTCAATCCGTTGTCGGTTAAACTTATTACACCGTAGTGTTGAAATTCCATCACCTAGGTGTCAATCACTGCATCACGATGTAGATGCATTTTCATCATGAATGAAATTCATCTGCATCACGATATAATTTTAATAAACACTAGCAAAGGTATTATTACATTTCCTTCCATCATTCAAACATCTTTCAATTAGCACCATTATATTCACTGAATGAAAAAAATAATCTATTTCTGTGTGTCATTTCCAATAATTTGTTTACCTTTGTAGCGTCGCAAATAAATATTTACACTTCTAAAGTACTAGTATTAAATATATTTCACAGCAAATGAATATTGAAACAACGGTATTTTATTACCACAAACCGAAGAGTTCATATAAATCTATGGCATAAATTATCAGTATAATGAAATTAAAATATTTATTTTTCACGCTCTTTGTATCACTGTATCTTAATGGAATATCTCAGTTTACCTTTCCTTCTATAGATGCAGCAAGCAGTGGCATGGGAGGCACTTCGGTGGCATTGTCGGGATTTTGGTCAGGGGTGGACAATATATCGGCGCTCACCACGTGCAAAGCACCTACCATAGGAATATCGTTTTCGGAATCTTTTATGCTAAGCCAACTGAGTTACAAAACATTGGTATTTGCCACACCTATATCTAAGGTTGGTGCCATGGCACTACGCTATACCCACTTTGGCAACACCACATATAGTGAACAGCGCATATCGGCAGCCTACAGTCAAAGTATTGGAAAACACATTGCTATAGGTATCGAACTTGACTACCTATACTGTGGCACCAACGATGTATATTACGACACTTATCACAGATTCACCTTTTCGGCAGGCACACAAGTATATCCTACCGATGAACTATGCCTCGGTTTTCACGTGTTCAATCCCTTTGGCATAAGCCTCAACAAGGATTACAACCAAACGGTCCCAGCGGTAATAAAACTTGGTGTCGGATACCATATAACCTCTCGAATGCTGGCCACAGTTGAAGTGGAGAAGAACATTTATATGCGTCACAACATCAAGACCGGTATCGAATATCGGTTTGGCGAACATGTGTTTACACGCCTAGGATTCAACTCATCTCCAATAATTTACACCTTCGGCATGGGAGTAAAACGCAATAGTTGGGCCATAGATATATCATCGCAAATACACACCCAATTGGGTGCATCGCCGGCAATATCCTTAACATACTCAATATAATATCGATACTGAGTTATGAAGAGGTTTGTTACAATAGTATTTATAATACTTCCCTTTTGGGCCACAGGCCAAACCAAGGATATCATACCACTATTGGAAGAATATATGGAACTATGGGCCGAACAAACTGACAACACCTCCGACGACAACGAATTGCAAGAAATAATACATCATTATCTGGAAAACAATATCGACATCAACGATACAGGCACATCGGCACTGGCCGACCTATTCTTTGTAGAACACCGACATATAGCCGCCATACGCCGACACATAAAATACAACGGCTACTTGAAAAATGAATCAGAACTATATTCTATTGCAGGATTAGATAGTAATACAGCCCATTTGCTTATGCCTTTTGTAATGGTGAAAATCACCGACAAAACAAGTAATATAAGCCTGGCAGATATACTACATGGCGGCAAACACAACATTATACTGGGTGCCAAAACTATAGTAGAACCTTCTCGAAGCTATACCGACTCTATATATCTTGGCGACCCATTCCGACTGTATTTTCGCTACAAATTTACCTTTGGCAACAAGATACTTCTCTCTTTTACGGCCGAGAAAGATGCCGGCGAACAATTCTTTTCGCAATCCAACCCACAAGGGTTCGATCATTATAGTTTTTCGCTATTGCTAAACAATATAGGAGTGGTAGAACAACTTGCCGTAGGTAACTTTTACGCATGTTTTGGTCAAGGGCTAACAATGTGGAGTGGTAGCGGAATCAACTTTTCGACCGATGGCAATATACACAAGCATTCCCCTACCCTACGTACCGCCGGCGGCTTTGCCGAAAGTGGGTACCTACAAGGTGTAGCGGCCAAACTACGAATAAGCAAAACCATGGCACTAACCACATTTGTATCGCACACCCAACGCGATGCTACCAACTTTCAGGTTTTGCCCAACGGCAATGCCACATTCCAAAGCATATACACATCGGGATACCACCGCTCGGCAAGCGAATTGGAAAAGAAAAACCGCGTGGGCGAAACCCTTGCCGGTGCCAACATACAATATCGTTCCAACGCTCTGAGTGTAGGGCTAAGCACCACATACCACCACTTCGACGCCACCCTACAACCGGCAGAATATATATACAACTACAACTCACTGTCTGGAAACAGCAACTTCAATCTTGGCATGGATATGAGTTACCATTACCGCAACCTCCTATTGTTTGCCGAGACCGCTTGGGACTGCAACGCTAGCAACGCCACCATAGCAGGACTGCAACTGATTGCTAGTAGCCATAGCCACCTATCGGCATATTATAGGCACTATGCAGTAGATTACCTCAATATGTACTCATCGGCCTTGGGTCAACAGACAGTCCCCCACAACGAACAGGGACTGTGTGCCATACTATCTACCGAACTACCATGGGGAATAAAGATGGTAGCCTCGGCCGACGCCTACAAACTGCCATGGCTCAAATACGGCATATATTCGCCATCGGCCGGAACCGAGTACCGTATAAAATTAAGCAAAGTCATTGCCAAAGGTACACTACTAAACATCCAGTACCGTTACCGCAACAATAGTGCCAATACCAATAACCCTACCGCCCACATGGCCACCACCGAAGAAAAACAGACCCAAAACCTGCAACTACACCTGCGCTACAATGCCTCAGAAACATTTACCTTCAATAGCCGTGTGGCATTCAGCAAAGTACATACACCATCAGAAGGCGATACCACAGGCTTCCTTATCTATCAAGAAATAGTTTACACCCCTAACAGTGCACCACTATCGGTGGCTATGAGGTACACCCTGTTTCAGGCCGACAACTACGACGCCCGTATATATGCCTACGAGCGAGACTTCTTGTACGAATACTCCACCGTGGCATTTAGCGGAAAAGGCAGCCGATTTTACATAATGCTTGGTTGGGACATAAGCCCACAAGCCACACTATCGTTGCGCTACAGCCTAACGCTTTACCCCGACCGCACATACATAGGTTCCGGATACGACCGCATAGAAGGCAACCGCCGACAAGAAATAAAACTGCAACTGCGCTGCAAACTATAACCCGGTTTTACACAACAAAAAATAACCAACAGTAAAAATATTGAGTAATTTCATCAACTACCCAAAGCAGTAGTACTGATATTTTCCCCATTTTCCCCCAAAAAACGAATAATCGTTTTCACAAAAATGAATAATCGATTTTTCAAAAACGATCGATCGGTTCATATACAACCGATTAATCATTTTGCCAAAAACGATCGATCGGATTTCTACACCGCCACCATATTTCCGTCCCCCAAACTACCATACTTCGTTCCTCAAAGTGCCGTACTTTTGCACTGCAACTCCCATACTTTTGCCCCCTAAGTACCATAGTTTCAACCCGTAACTATGACACTTTCATTGCCTAAACTGCAGAATTATGAAAAATTTGGCAACTCCTAGGCAGTGACAAAACTAATGGTATCCATGAGAGAATATACAAATTACATATAAAGAATACCCATACTTCGATGTAGTTTAACTGGACAAAAACAACACACCAACAGAAAAAAAATCTCTCAACATTTATCCTTGGACTTTTGGCTGAAAGTTAATATTCCAAAGCAAATGAAAAAGTTTATATTTTGTATGTAAAAAAAGAATGGATATTAGTTTAATTAGTCCATTAAAGTATTGTAAATTTGGAGAAAATGCGTATCTTTGCAAAAGAAAATTAGTTGTGGCAATATTTGCAAATAAACAATTAATTAGCTAGTTACTAAAAATAAAAAACAAAATGGCAAAAGCAAAACCTTTCATCAAATGGGTTGGCGGCAAAAGTCAACTCATAGAACAACTCGAAGCACTGCTTCCGGCTGACTTTTCGGAAAGGGA
>JAEIGA010008043.1_pt1 | contig 15993 bp, 9 predicted proteins | sample 9270691 | NCBI WGS metagenome assembly JAEIGA01 (sample SAMN17057246, study PRJNA624740) | gut metagenome | biome: biome; isolation source: fecal sample | host: Bos grunniens | place: China: Xizang | collected 2019
CGACGACGTGGATTTCCTCTGCTACCTTGCGAAGTATCTTCAGAAAAAATACGGCTTCAAGAAGCAGAACACCTTCCTTACAGGTATGTCTAACGGTGGCGAGATGTGCTATCAGATGGCAGCTCAGCGTCCTGACGCATTCGCGGCATACGCACCTATCGCAGGTCTTACAATGGAGTGGTCATACAAGAAGAATCCTCATAAGAAGGCTGTTCCTTTGATGGAAGTACACGGAACAATGGATAAGACTTCAAACTGGCACGGCGACCTCAAGAACGAGGGCGGATGGGGCGAATACATCTCTGTTCCTATGGCGGTCGGCGTATGGGCTGCAAAGGCAAGATGTACACACACCGAGAAGACTGAGCTTCCTAAGAAGCGCAATCAGGTGATTCTTCACCGCCACATGGGTGGAGCACCAGCTTGGAAGGGCGGTCCTGAAGTAGAGGTTCGTCTCTACGAGATCGTTGAAGGAAAGCACAAATGGGGTCTTGAGGACATGGACACATGCGAAGAGATCTGGAAATTCTTCAGCAAGTACCTCAGATAAACTTACAGATTGCTCTGAAACCCTTACATGAGCACAAACTTTCATAAAAAGTATATCACTACCAACGCTACCGACCATTTATGGGGACTCTCCATAAATTCGGTCGGTCAGCAGTTGATAGGAAAGAATGAACCATATCCTCCTCAGCTGCATCCGACCCGTTATCTGTTCAATACAGAGAAAGGTCGCGTGCTGAATGAATATCAGCTTATCTACATCACCAGAGGAAGCGGTAGATTCACCAGCAGACACGGAGGGGAATGGAAAATAAAAGAGGGGCAGATATTCATGCTGTTCCCAGGGGAATGGCACAATTATCACCCGGATCCTGAAACAGGATGGAACGAATACTGGATAGGATTCGAGGGAGACATCATCCGCCAATGGGTAGACAACGGCTTCTTTTCCAAGGAAAATCCTGTCTATAACGTAGGGCTCAATGAGGAAATAATATCTCTCTACAAAAGGGCAAGAATCATAGCGGATGTTCAGGAAGCTAATTATCAGCAGGCACTTGCCGGGATTGTGGGCAACCTGCTTGGGATGGTGGTCTACCTGAACAGGAATATGTCATTCAACAGTTCCGTAGGAAGCAGCATAAACACCGCCAAGATTGCCATACACGAAAACATCAGCACAATCACTCCTGAAGCCTTGGCTGCCATGTCGTGCATGAGCTATTCAAGATTCAGAAAGATATTCAAGGAATATACAGGTTTCGCACCTTCCCAATATATCCAGCAGGTAAGGATAAACATGGCAAAAGAGATGCTTACGAATACGCGTCTTCCGATAAAGGAAATCTCTTTCGAGCTTGGATATGAAAACACTGACTATTTCTTCACTGCATTCAGGAAAATCTGCGGAATGACTCCTGCTGGATACAGGAAACTGACACAGGGAGAGAACAAATAAGCCAACCTCCAGAAACGTCAACAATAACAGTCAATTTTCAAAGTACAAAACCTCATGCAGCTGTCATATCCGATTTTTTCAATGCTTTTAATTACTCAATAACGTACATTTCCCTATAGTACAGCACGCAGAAAGCCAAAACAGGCAGCCATTTGAATCCGACAAGAAGCACAACAGCCTACACTTGTGTCAAAAATCAAATAAAATATATCAATACACTAACTTCTATTTCATCGGCAAAGCCGATATTTGATGCTTAATTTACATTTTCAGCATCAACCACTAATAATGGATAGAAGAACTTTCCTAAGCACTGTCGGACTTGCGGTTGCAGCATCAGCAGCCCCAGGAGACATTACTGCGGCCACACCTGCCCACACCTCCGTGAAATCAACGGATAAAAGGGCAAAAGGGCACTTCACCCTTACACAGCTTGCATCGGCAACTGACAGCATCGGCAACTCATACATACTGGTTACCGACAAGGGTAACGTAATCGTCATGGATGGCGGCCTCAAGACAGATGCTCCGAAACTCCGGGAGCACATCAAAAGCCTCGGCAACAAGGTAAAGGCATGGTTCATCTCCCATCCCCATGCCGATCACATCGGAGCACTCAACGAAATTCTTAAAGATCTGAAAGGGCTGGAAATCGAGACAATCTACCATTCCAGATTCCCTAAAGACCTCCTGAATACAGAACCTGGCAGTCGCGACGCCTACGAATTTTACGGCCGACTTGCCGACCTCAAGGAAATCAACATTGTCGATCTTCACAGAACAGGTAAGACCATCGATATCGATGGAGTAAGATTCATGATTCTAGGGGTCACTAATCCGGAACTCACCACCAACCCATACAACAACTCTTCAATGATCATCAGAGTCTGGGACGACTCCAAGTCAGTCGTATTCCTTGGTGACGCCGGTAAAGAATGTGGCGACAAGGTGCTGGCCGCATACCCGGAACTTCTCAATTGCGATTACCTTCAGATGGCTCATCACGGTCAGTCAGGCTGTGATGAATCCTTTTACAGATCCATTACTTTCAAGGCCTGTCTGTGGCCGACACCGTCATGGGTATGGGACCCGTCCAAAAGGCCGGACCTGACTTTCCTCACCACGATGGAAACAAGGCGATGGATGGACGAGAAAGGCATCAAAGAACATCACGTAAGCTGTCTGGAAGGAGACTTTACACTTGAATAAACAGAGAACAACATGGATAGAAGAAAATTTCTGAACTACGCGGGACTTGCAATTGCCGGCGGAATTGTATTCCCCTCTATAGTATCTTCATGCGGGAAAGAAACCGGAAGAGATTCTGAAAACGAAAATCAGACCGACAAGCCGACCGGTCATTTCAGTCTTCTCCAGATGACCAATGCCGGAACATCACAGATGATGGGCTATGTACTTAAGACGCGTGAGAATAAGATCATTGTGATTGACGGAGGTACAACTGCAGAAACCGAAAAGCTCCGGTCAATTCTCAAAGGACTTGGCAACCATGTCACCGCCTGGTGGATAACACATCCCCATGGCGACCATATCGGCCCGCTTTCCGAAATCCTCAAAGACAGGAAAGGCATCACAATCGACACTATTTATCACTCCCGCTTCACAAAGGAACATTACAATAGAGAATCCGGGTCAGCAGCAATGACAGAAGGATTGTATTCTTTGTTTGACAATCAGACAGAGACAGATGTTGTCAGCATACACTCAACAGGTGGAAGATATGACTTGGACGGCATACATATAAAGGTGCTTGGAGTCACAAATGAAGACATCACCTATCATGCATACAACAACTCATCCATGATAATCCGCTTTGAAGACGACACCAAATCTGTCGTTTTCCTTGGAGATGCAGAGGAAGCATGTGGAGACAAGGTAATACAGAAATATCACAAGTATCTCAACTGCGATTACCTTCAGATGGCTCACCACGGTCAGCAAGGTGTCAAGGAATCCTTCTATAAGGCAATCAGCTTCAAGACCTGCCTCTGGCCGACTCCGAAGTGGCTGTGGGACGCTGCCGAAGGCAACTCAAACGGCTATAGAACATGGGAAACCAGAAATTGGATGAAATCCAAAGGACTCAAAGAGTCAACCACCGGTCCTGATGACCATCGCATAATGTGGAGAGATATAGACTGGTATCTGGAATAGAAACACAAACAAATAAATATGAATAAACTGACTAGAATATTGGGATTGCTTACTGCGATGCTGTTTATATTGCAGACTCCAGTATTTGCACAAGAGGACTACAGTATCAGAGGCGTGGTCGTAGATACAAATGACCCGCCGATTCCTGTTGTCGGAGCTACAGTCTTCGTCAAGGGTACAACAATTGGTGCCATCACAGATGAATCCGGCTTCTTTGAAATCAAGGCAAAGAAGAACGAAACTCTCGTCTTCACCTGCATCGGATACAAAGATGTAGAACATCTCGTCACAAGAAGCGTATCCAACCTGTCAATTGCCCTCGCCGAAGACGCACTTGTCATCGACCAGGCCGTAGTAACAGGCATGACATCTCAGCAGCGTAAACACATTGCGTCTGCTGTAAGTGCAATCAACAGCGAGAATTTCACCAACAAACCTATCACACAGCTTTCTCAGGCACTGCAGGGTGGTACTACAGGTATCCTTGTATCCCAGAGTTCCGGAAGCCCTGGAGCAGACAATGCTTCCATCAAGATCCGCGGCGTAGCATCCCTTCTGGGATCCGATCCTCTGGTACTTGTTGACGGATTCGAGTTCGACATGAACAAGCTCGACCCGTCTACTGTAGAATCTGTATCTATCCTTAAAGATGCAGCCGCAGCATCTATTTACGGAGCAAAGGCAGGAAACGGTGTAATCCTCATCACCACAAAGAGAGGTACAGCAGGTACCGTCAAGGTAAACTATAACGGTTATGCGGGAATACAGATGCCGATGTATATGCCGGAACTTGGAGATGCAGTTGACTTCATGACATATGTAGATGAAGTACGAATCAATAACGGCCAGGCTCCGACCTATACAAATGACATTCAGGAGACCCTTTTAGGAGAGGATCCGGTAAGTTATCCGAACACTGACTGGGCAGATCTCCTGCTGAAAAAGATATCTTCCATCCATGAGCACAACCTGTCAGTATCCGGAGGTAACACCACAGGACGATTCGCTCTTTCGGTTCAGTATCTCGGTCAGGATGGTATATATAAGCAGAATGCAGACGGATTCAACCGTCTGACAATCCGTGCAAACACAACAGTCAACCTCACAAAGGACATCCTTGTATTTGTTGACACATTTATCGGACGAGACACAAGAAAATATCCGGAGGAGAACCTGCTCAACCACATCTACACCACTCCACCGACCATCATGTCAAGATATCCGGACAAGGAGGGTGACAAATCGGAATACTACGGAATGTATTACCAGTCAACAATGAATGGTCTGGCTCAGCTGGAGAAAGGTACTTCCGTAACAACCATAAGAGACTACGTGAGCATCAATGCCAGACCCCAGTGGAACATCATTCCAGGTCTGACACTCAAGGGTCAGGTAGGATACCGCCTATCAACAGGCATGGACAAAAAGAATAGGGATCCATACGTATTCTTCAATTACTTCACTGGCGATGAATTGTCAACATTTTCATCTGTAAAATCAGTGACATACACAACCAGAAGCTCATTCTGGTCATCTGGCCTCAACCTTGACTGGCAGAAACAGTTCGGCGACCACAGAGTCAATGTACTGGGAGGATGGACATCAGAACTTAACTCCAAGACCGGATGGGACAATATAGCCCTTACCTCATTCTATGCGAAAGCTTATTACAGCTGGAAGGACAGATATCTTTTTGAGGCAGGTGCCCGCTATGACGGTTCGTCACTTTTCAGTGCAGGAAACAAATGGGGCTTCTTCCCTTCTGTAGCAGCCGGCTGGAATGTCAAGAACGAGCATTGGATGGAGAATGTGGATTTCATGAACTCGTTCAAAATCAGAGCATCTTATGGTCTACTCGGCAACAACTACACAAGTCCATATGCTTATCAGTCCCTCATCAACGCCTCTACAGGTGCTGAAACAAAGATCGGTAACCCTGACCTGAAATGGGAGACTGTGAATATCCTTGATATCGGAGCAGACTGGAGTTTCTTCGATTATAAGGTTGACCTTACTGTGGACTGGTTTGACAAGACCGTACATGACCTTATCATGAGCCTGCCTGCAACCATCAGCTCCGGACTCCTTGCCACTCCAAGAAACGTCGGAAAAGCAAGGGTAAGAGGTTTCGAATTGGGATTTGCATACAACCATGAGTTCTCAGATGACATCAGACTCAGCCTCAGTGCCGGATACTCATTCAACAAATCCACATGGCTTGAAATTCCTGGCGGACAGTTTATCAACGGAAGCGTCATCTGTAAAGAAGGAGGTCCGCTCAGAGCAAGTTATGCATACATAGCCAATGGCCTCCTTACTCAGGAAGAACTTGATAACTATGTAGCCATTGTCGGAGGCTATCCTGACAATGGAGTAACATCACAGCAGCCTGGAGACATCCGATATATGGACATCAACGGTGACGGTATCATCGACGACAATGACCGCACATCACAGGGTGACCTCGAGCCACACCATATATATTATGGTAACATTACTCTCAAGGTCAAGAATTTTGACTTTGACGCCCAGGTTACCGGTCAGGGCAACTACAACGGATATTATACCGGAGTATATGTGCAGCCACTCGAAAGCTCAAATATGGGGTCGATAATGAAGTGGCAGCTGGACCATTGGACACCGGAAAATCCTGATAAGTGGGCAGCACGTCCCCGCGCCACAGCAAAGGGAACAGCCAACGATTACATGTCATCATTCTGGAAATATGAAAGAGCATTTGCAAGAGTGAAATACATTCAGGTTGGATACACATTCTCAAAGTGGGCCAAAGCCATCCGTGCTTCCACTATCCGTCTCTATCTGAATGCGCAGAATCCTTTCACATTCAGCAAAGTCAAGCATCTTGACCCTGAAACCGGAGGTGGCGCAACAACCTACCCTATGTTCAGAACATACAGCATTGGACTCAACATCGGATTCTAATACGACAAAACATGAAAAAGAACAAACAGAATATAATTTTGATTCTCAGCATCCTTGTCGCGGCTCTCACAACTTTTACAGGCTGCGAGAAGTTCCTTACCAGAAATGCCGAAAATCAAACCACAGAGGACGAATGGTGGACCAGCAAGACAATGCTGGAAACCGTTCTGAAGCAGTGCTACCAGGCAGTTCCGGGAGGAACACTTGTATACTCTGCAATGGACTATGGCCAGTCAGGTTCTGATGCGTACACCAACAACGTAGTGGAGATGGAAGGTCTCACAGACAATGGTGTGACATGTGCCAACTATATCGACAACACTCCATTCACCAGCAGTACTGTAGCCAGCACATCTTCAACTGTAGCACGTCAGTGGAAATCAAACTGGCACACCATAAGAAGATGCTGCCGCTACCTGGAAAACTGCCACAAAGTACAGTATACCCCAGACAAGACTCCACATGAAGGCATCCAGACTGTAACAAGATGGGAAGCGGAGGTACGTGCACTCAGAGCATACTACCATATGAGATCGTACATGTTATGGGGAGAAATTCCTATCGTCGACCATGTGACAGGAGTAGAGGAACAGAATCTGGAGAAACAACCGAAAGAAAAGATAATTGAGTGGATTGCCAGTGAATTCGAGGAAGCATCTAAAAATCTGCCTTTAATACCACAGACTCTTTCTGAACGTTGGCGTTGGACAAAAGGAGCGTGCTATGCATACCTTTCATACCTTTATCTATATGACGGCAACTGGGAAATGGCCAAGCATTGGGCTCAGAAAGTGATTGACCTCAAGCTCTATAACATATACACAAGCACTACAAACAAAGCCGGAAGTTATTCCGAGCAGTTCCTTTACCCTGCCTTTGACAACAACTCTGCAGAAGTAATATGGACCAAGGACAAGGGAGCCGGCCAGGCTACCTTCCGCCTCAGTCCAAACGGAACGATCAACGGAGGTAGCGGTGTTGCCCCTACTGCTTCCCTGCTTGATGCATATGAACTCAAGGACGGACGCACTCTGGAAGAACTGTCTCCTGAAGAAAGAGAATATTATCACATCAACCCAACTCCTGCAGATAGAGACCCACGTCTGGGCATGACTATCTTCTTCCCTACAGAATCCTTCCTTGGCTACACACCTAAGGGAGTATTCACAAACGGAGTTGACGGAATCGGAAAGAGAAACTCTACCAAGACTGGATATTGGACCAAGAAGTTTGTCAATCAGAACGATTACAAGAGCAGCAATGCCAACGGCACTCTTCCATTTGCACACATGAGATATGCAGTCATACTGCTGAACTATGTGGAGGCTGCAATCGAGCTCAATCAGCTTGACGACCCGAACATTTACACTTACCTGAATATGATACGCTCGCGCGCAGGTATGCCGAATGTTGACAAAAAGAAGTACAGCACACAGGAAAAGCTTCGCGAACTCGTGCGCAGAGAACGTCGCGTGGAACTTGCATTCGAAGGTCATCGTCTTTATGATATCCGAAGATGGAAGATTGGAGACGAGGTAATGAACGGAGCAGTATATGGCGCAAAGTATCCTGACAAAGATGAACTCTATTTCGTGGAGGAAAGACGTTTCAACCCACAGAAAGACTATCTATGGCCAATACCTGCTGCAGAAATTCTTGCAAACAGCAAACTGAAGCAGAATCCTGGTTATTAATAAAACGAAATTCTCAGAAGATGAAAAGAATATTATTCATAATTGCAGCATTGAGCCTGCTCACTGCCTGCATAGAGGAGAAATACGAAATCGCCTCTACCAACCCTCAGTTTGACATAGTCGTGAACGGCCAGTCAATCTTAGGTGGGCCGGCGCAAGAGATTGAATTCGAGACCACAATCGAGCTTCCGTATACAGCATCAGGAGTGTCAAAAGTGACAGCCACAGCTCCCGCAGGATGGTCATGCGACGTGCGTTCCAGCGACCACAAGGTTGCGATCACAGCACCAGAGTATGCAGACGCGACAAAAGTCAACAGCGGACTCATTACCTTCAATCTTTATGACGGAACTGGCTCGAAGGTTGAGAAGACTCTTGCTGTCTCTGCGACTGAAGGGGGAATGAGTTTCTCAATTGTAACTCCTAAAGACCTGACAAAGACTCAGATTTTCACCAAAGGCAGTTCTATAGTATTTGGCTGCGAAATGTCAGCAAGCGTAAAGACACTCGAATTTGAACTGCCAGCCGGATGGTCCGGTGAAGTAGAAAGGGAGACAAACAGTTTCCGCATCATTTCACCTCTCTTCACCAAGGCCGACAACAGCGATGCCGAACAGGGAACTGTCACCGTGACTCCAATCTCCTGGTCAGACCAGAGAGGCGAAGGTCTGAAAGTTTCATTTGACGTACTTGCCCATCTGGTATCTACATTCGAATTTCTGGAGACCAGATTGACATTCAGCTACGGAGAGACCAAAACTGTCAATGTCACCGCCCCGGCTATCCAGTCAATCGCAGAACAGACATGCCCTGAAGGATGGACAGTGGACTACTCGGATATCGTCAATGGTATTGTGAAGATTACTGCTCCTCAGAAAGGAAGCGATCATGCGACCTACGGTTCAATTACGGCTAAAGGCAACTATCCTGCTGACACAGCCGACAGCAACGAGCTTATTGTAAGAATGTACGGTATCAATAATCTTGACGACCTCCACAACTTCCTTGATGCATATGGAAGAGCCAACGGAGCAGAAAGGAATGATATCAGCGAATATACCGTCAACGATACAATCAAGCTGAACAATGACATCGAAGTACCGCAGTCTGAATTCACCGCAAAGGCATTCCTCGCTTACAATCTTGACACTCCTCTGGATGGAAACAACAAGACGCTTACAGTCACCTGCGAAGGTCCGAACGGCGTTGTCTGCCTCTTCCAGAACCTCAAGGCGGATGTGAAGAACCTCAACATTGCCGGCACAATGAAGAACACTCAAGGATACAGTGTCCAGGCTCGAATAGGATCGCTGGCGGCAGCGTTGGGAAAATCAGGATTGACTATCGAAAACGTAAACAGTTCAGTCAACATCACATACAGCCCTAGCGGAATTTCAAACAGATTATCAACAACAGATGTAAAGACATATATCGGTGGTCTTATCGGAAACTCATCCAATAACATTGCCGTGACATTCAAGAACTGCTCATACTCCGGAACAATGACTGTAAACTACCGCGCAAGAGCTATCGGTGGCATTATGGCCGCTACTCCTGAAGGAAACTATCCAAAAGCAGATGGCTCTGTAGTGAGATCCCAGTGTTATGAAACCAAAGTTATAGGCTGCAATTTCTCAGGTACAATCAACTACAACGTGAGGGTCAGCCAGAAAAGCGGTGGCGTAAATGACCGTGTAGGTGGTATAATCGGAGATGTAACCAGAATCTGTACAATTGACGGCCAGACAGAAAGCTGCGGAACAATCAACATTGACGCAAGCAGTGAATCGCAGGGAGAATTCGTTCAGAGTGCAGGCGGCTTCGTGGGATGGAAGAGTAATGTCGCACAGCTCGACATCAACAACTCATCCACATCGACAATCATCAATGTAAGCAATCTTCACGGCACAGCCCAGGTTCCTGCCGGCCTCAAGACATATTTCGACCCTGTTGCAGGAAATACCCCTGTCAGTGAAAAGGGATATATAACATGCAGCAATGTGACTTACACAGGAAAAGTCATCTATTCATATTATAAGAATGGAAACACAGCCGGTGAGATCACTACTTCAAAACACGCAATACAATAACGCTAAACATAATAAATAACATGGAAAAAAAGAATTGGAAAACCGATGACTATTCAAGTCCGATAAGTACAGTAGTCACGGTAGGATTCGAAGGGATCCTTTGCAGCAGTACAGAAAGCAGCACTGACAACTTTGATGAAATCGATAACCCTTATTTCGGATAAGCTTATGAAGAAGATCAATATACTGCTGTGCGCCATAGCAACAGTGGCAGCAGCCTCATGTAACGAGAAAGAGCCTCAGATGATTACCGGAGGCCCTGTTGAAATGACCTTTAATGCTGCAGCGAAAAATATCACAAAGACTCAGCTGGTAGAGGACAACAATGTAGTATGGTGCGAAACAGACCAGATAAGCGTATTCGACGGAACATCAAACAACCCGTTCGACATCATCAACTATAAGGAGAACTCAAGTTCAGCAACCTTCCATGGTACAGCTGCTGAAGTTGACACCTACTATGCTGCATATCCTTATGCATCAACAAACGAAATGTCAGGAAACACAATCAGCCTTACCCTTCCTGCAGAACAGGAGGCAACTGCCGGAACATTTGCAGATGGCTATGCGCTCGCTGCAGCAAAGGCAGTGGAAGGAAGTTTTGCATTCCAGAATGCGACCTCTCTTGTAAAGGTTGTTCTCGCTGATGACATTCAGAACGTAGCATCAATCTCACTCAAGGGCAACAACAACGAGGATATCGCAGGTAAAGTAAACGTAACCTTCGGTGCAGACGGTCTTATATCAGAAGTTACTGCAGAAGGCAACAAAGAGGTAACACTCACAGGAGAGCTCGAGGCCGGCAAGACATATTACTTCACAATTGCCGGTGATGTCACTTTCATAAATGGTCTTACTTTCACCGTAACCCTTACAAACAACGAAACTGTCGTTATCTCAGACCAGACAGCGATAACAATTGCCAAGGGTAAGATTCTCCCTCTATTCACCAGTCTTTCTGCTGACAGATGGGCTCCTAGCCTTGAATTCGGAGAAGAGAACTCTTTCGGCTACGCAGCTACAAAGGCATTTACAGGTTCAAACATCGTTTCTGCATCTGTAGTCTCAGCTCCAGAAGGATGGACTGCAGACCTGACTGACGGCGTAAAGATTACAGCGCCTTCACAGGAGGCAGTAGCAGCAGAAGGTTCAGAGGTTGCCGGCAAGGGTAACGTTGTGATCGCTCTCACATCTAAGGACGGCAGCAGCAAGGAAGTATCTGTACCAGTTCGTCTTTATGGTATCAATGATGACAACGAACTGATAACCTTCCTTGATGCATATGGTCGCGCGAATGGTGCGAAAAGAGGCGACATCACAAAATATGTTGTTGATGGCTGGATCATGATTAACAGCAACATCAATGCTCCTCAGGCACAGTTTACTGCAAAAGCCTTCCTTGCATACAACCTTGATACTCCGCTCAACGGTAACAACAAGACCATTACCGCAACATGTGAAGGTCCTAACGGCGTTGTCTGCCTTTTCCAGAACCTTAAGGCGGATGTCAAGAACCTTAAGATTGCAGGATCCTTTAAATGTACTCAGAAATATACAAGCCAGACACGAATGGGTTCACTTGCAGCATCTTTGGGTAAGTCAGGAATTACTATTGAGAACGTACATAGCAGTGCTAATGTCACATTCTCTCCAAGCGGAGTAACCGATAGAAACTCAACAACTTCTGCAAAACACATCATCGGAGGACTCATCGGCAACTCAAGCGCTGATGTGGTTGTACTATTCAAAAACTGCTCTTATTCAGGCACACTTGACCTTAACTACAAGGTAAGGGCAGCCGGCGGAATCATGGGAAACACTCATGAAGGTAAATATCCTTTAACTGACGGAACCGTTACAAGAGAGGATTGTGCAGAAACAACATTCTCCGGATGTAAATTCACCGGAACCATTGCATATGACCCTCTTGCGAAACAGGTAGGAAGTGGAGATGCAAGCCTGGTCAACAAGAACTATAACCGTTGTGGCGGTATTGTCGGTGATGCGGCACGTATTGTCATAATTAAAGACAACACGGAAAGTGCCGGAACAATCAACATCAACGCCAAGAATGAATTAATTGACGGTGGTACCGGTGGAATAGTCGGTTACAAGAGCGATGTAGCTCAGCTTGATATCCAGAACTCATCGAACTCTACAGTAATCACCCTGACAGGTCTTCACACTACTGCTCAGAAGCCGGTGCCTACAACATGGTTTGATCCGATTGTCGGTCAGAGTGCCATAGGCCAACAGGGATACCTGCAATGTTCAGGCGTCACAAACGCCGGTAAAGTCGTATATTCATACACTAACAACGGTGCTGCTGCAGGAGAAATCACAACTTCAAAGCACGCACTCAATTAATTTCCGAACCGAATACAGGCATCCTCGGAATCGAAACTTTCGAGGATGCCTATTGATTAAATTTAGGACCATAACATGCAACCAATGCTAATGAAAATCCTATCCAAACTGACGGCGACTCTACTCCTCATAGGAGCATTTGCCTGCTCACAAGGACCTGTGAGCGTAGTTGAGCCCAAGACTGAGGGCATGATCAACCCTGAGTATCTCCACACAGGAGCACCAAGATTCACATGGAGGATTGAATCCGAACTGCAGGATGTGGTTCAGAAAAGTTACCGTATCCTTGTTGCAAGTTCAGAAAAGAATCTTAAGGCCGGAATCGGTGACCTTTGGGATTCGGGAGAAGTAGCTTCCGGGATATCTGTCCTTATACCTTATGAGGGTGTCGGACTAGGCAGCCGCACACAGGCATGGTGGAAGGTCATCGTCAACACAAACAAAGGTACTGACGAAAGTGAAGTATCTTATTTCGGCACAAGCATACTTGATCCATCCGAGATCAAAGCAAGCTGGATAGGCCATGAATTCGCTGATGACGTGCTTGAATTCAAGACTAGACTTGCAGCAAGATATCTCCGCAAGGAATTCAACCTTACCAAGAAGGTAAAGGATGCAAAGCTGTATATCAGTGGAGTAGGTCTGTACGAGGCATTCATCAACGGCAAGGAAATCGGCAGCGACGACCACCTCAAGCCTACAGTTTCCGACTATGACGTGACTGTTTATTTCAATACATACGACGTTACTGACGAGCTTCGCAAAGGCACCAACACCATAGGAGTGGAACTAGGAGCTGGACGTTATACAGGTCTTCGTCACAGCAGTGTACCACGAGACCGCGACGGCACCAGACAGTTCCGCCATTACGGAGTACCGCAGATGATAGCTCAGATCGAGGTTACATATGCAGATGGAACCAAGGAGACATTCGTTTCTGACGGCAGCTGGAAGATTACCAACAAAGGTCCTATCCGCCTCAACAACCTTTTCGACGGTGAGAGATATGACGCACGAATGGAACTTACCGGATGGAATGCGAACGGATACGATGATAGCTCATGGCTTGATGCAGAAATAGTTGCAGGTCCTAAGGGCACACTCCTTCCTCAGCCAAATCCGGCCATCAAGAAGATGGAAGTCGTAAAACCTGTCGCCCTCATCGAAAAAGGTGACCTTTATTACCTGGATATGGGACAGAACATGGTAGGTTGGCTCAAGATCAACATCAAGGGTCAGCAGGCAGGAGACACACTCTCAATGCGTTTTGCTGAGGTTCTTCAAAGCGACACTACCCTCCTTCTTGCCAATATGCGCCGTGCCGAGGTTACAGACCTCTACATTGCAAAAGACAGCAAACCTATTGAGTGGGAACCATCTTTCACCTATCATGGTTTCCGTTATGTAGAGATCAAGGGACTTCGCAACAAGCCGTCTCTGAGTGACTTTGAAGGTCATGTCCTTTATGACCAGATGACGACTACTGGTTCATTCGAATGCTCTAATGAAATCATGAATAAAGTTCATAAGAATGCATATTGGGGCATCAGGAGCAACTATCATGGCATGCCGACCGACTGTCCTCAGCGCGATGAGCGACTCGGATGGAACGGAGACCGCACCACAGGTGCATACGGTGAAGCATATATATTCAACAACAACCTCATGTACGCCAAGTGGCTCAAGGATTTCGAAGACTCGCAGAAAGAAAGCGGATCACTGCCTGATGTAGTGCCTGCATATTGGAGATTCTATTATGACAGCATCACATGGCCAGGAGCTATCGTCACAGTAGCTGACATGCTTTACCAGCAGTTCGGTGACAGCCAGCCTATAGTGCGTCACTATGATGCAATGAAGAAATGGCTCAGATACATGAAAGAGACATATGGAGACAAGGGAATAATAACTAAGGATAAATATGGCGACTGGTGCATGCCGCCTGAATCCCTGGATATGATTCACTCGAAAGATCCTAACCGCATCACTGAGGCCGGTGTGCTTTCTACTGCATTCTACTACTATCTCATGGGCAAGATGATGAAGCTTGCCCCGATAGCCGGATATCCTGAGGACATACCATATTTCGAGGCTGAGGCAGCAGAGACCAAAGAAGCATTCAACCGCGAATACTTCAAGGAAGAGGAAGGATACTATGCCAACAACACAGTGACAGCCAACCTTCTTGGTCTGTGGTTCGGAATGACTCCGGAAGGACGCGAACAGGATGTATTCAAGAATATCGTAGAAAAGACTGAAAACGATTGCAAGGGTCATGTAAGCACAGGTGTTGTAGGTATCCAGCAGCTCATGCGTACCCTTACCGAATATGGCAATCCGCAGCTTGCTCTCAAGATTGCTTCAAACGAAACCTACCCAAGCTGGGGCTATATGGTTAACAGCGGAGCCACAACAATTTGGGAGCTCTGGAACGGCAATACTGCACGTCCTGACATGAACTCTGCCAACCATGTAATGCTGCTGGGGGACCTTCTGATCTGGAAATATGAGTATCTCGGAGGTATACGGGCACTTGAGCCAGGCTTCAAGAAGATTGAACTCAAACCATACCCGATTGAAGGTCTTGACTACGTAAACTGCTCGTACGACTCTGTATACGGAACAATCGTCAGCAACTGGAAACGTGAAGGCAACACATTCACATGGAACTTCACTATTCCTGCCAACACTACGGCCACAGTTTGTCTGCCGACTTCAGAGGGATATGACTCAGTAGAATATCCGTCCGGTTCATACACTTTGAGCAGTACACTATAGATGCTATGCATTAACGATTATATGTGACTTACATCCTCCATGAGATAGTACCCATGGAGGATGGTAAATTTCATGTATCGTAAATTCCGGTCAGATTTATTCAAAAACGACACTCTAAAAATCAAAATTCAAAGTAGTAGTTTTCAGTCATTGAATAACTTAGCATCATCATAATCCATATACTATGAGTAAGAACTTTTTTGCTGTTGATCTGGGAGCCACAAGCGGCCGAACAATCCTCGCCACTTATGACGGAGAAAAGATCACAATGAAGGAAGTCACCAGATTTGCAAACCCGATGATTCCTCTCGGAGGGCATCTGTTCTGGGATATTGCAGGCCTTTACAATGAGGTTCTGAAGGGCCTCAAGTCAGTAGCCGACGACGGTATTGCCATTGAATCCATCGGCATCGACACCTGGGGATGCGACTTTGCCTTTTTCGGCAAGGACGGACAGCTTCTCGGAATGCCGCACTGCTAC
>JAEIGA010008044.1_pt1 | contig 15992 bp, 12 predicted proteins | sample 9270691 | NCBI WGS metagenome assembly JAEIGA01 (sample SAMN17057246, study PRJNA624740) | gut metagenome | biome: biome; isolation source: fecal sample | host: Bos grunniens | place: China: Xizang | collected 2019
GGTCATGCCTGCAGCTTCGTACTTAGCACGGATATGGTTGGTCACAGTCACGATATTGTCCATCAACATTTCTACGTCGGGGAAGATAGCGTTGTTGACATTTTGCAATACATAGTTGGGTGCATCGCCTTCGGTTTCTACTTTATAAGTAGTGTTGATCAAACCATTGCCCAAGGGGCGAACGTCTACGACTGTACCTTGTACGTCAAATTGTGATACGACTTGTTGAAGTTTTGCTTCCATTGTGATTTAGGAGTTTTTTTTGTTTAGGTTATTTGTTGTTTTATATTTAATTTACGGCATTGATAGGCTCGGATTTTTCTTTCAGAGGACTTCTTGTCTTTTGCTTTTTTATTGTCCTTTGCTTTCCAATTCTTCTCCCGTAATGCCCAGAGCGCCCATCAGGGAGTAGCCCAAGATTTCGGTCTTATACGATGAGGTCGGAGCGAGGTGTTGCAGTCCAAATACGACGAATTCTTTATCCGCCTCACTGGCTTTGCTTACAGCCTTGAGCAGTTCGGATGTGTCAGTATCCATATCCGTGACGAGCATCACTTTTTTCACCGATTCGGATTGCGCTATCAACTCGACGGTTTCCTTCAGCAAATCCATGGTCGATGTCAAATTCTCCACCTCGACAGATTGCATCATGAATTCACCTAAATTGTCGCGAAAGGCTACGCCGTCCAATTCCGTAGCAAATTCTGCTGGCGAGAAGTTTTGCATTTTCTGCACGCCCTTACCATGAAAGAAGACCACTTGAATCTCGTTCTCACCGGGGAGTAATCCTCCGTCCAATGCGATGCAGTCCAACCAATGGGGTAGGTCGGCTGGCGGAATGCGGCGGCCGAGCATACGTTCAAAGTTGACGACGAGATGAAAGGCTACATGGTCAATATAATCTGCGTCGACCAAAATGACATTGGGCGACCATTTGACTTGTGCAGGAGGGGGAAGTGATGACATTTTTTTGTTGATTCACGATTAGGAATGAGCGTCACGACGATAAAGGTTTAACGCACAACATAGCGTAGTCCACCTCTAACGTTTTGTGCAACGATTGATGTATTATTTCAGCAATGCTGCCATTTCTTGTTGCAACTCTGCTGCAGCGCGTCCGGCAGCTTCTGCAAAGTCAGGCGTATTGTCTGCATAAATAATGCCGCGTGATGAATTCACCAACAGACCACAATCTGCAGTCATACCATATTGGCAAACGTCTGCCAAGCTACCGCCCTGTGCACCTACACCTGGCACGAGGAGGAAGTTGTTGGGTGCAATCTTGCGCACATCTTCGAAGGCGCGGCCGCGGGTTGCTCCGACTACATACATCATTTGGTCGTCGCCTGCCCAGTCCTGTGAACGACGCAATACACGTTCGAACAACTTTTCGCCGTCTGCTGATTCCATATTTTGGAAGTCGGCAGAACCAGGGTTGCTGGTCAGCGCCAGAAGAATAACCCACTTGCCAGGATAGCCTAAGAAAGGCTTCACGCTGTCTTCACCCATGTATGGTGCCACAGTGATAGCGTCGACGTCGAGTTCTTCAAACAAAGCACGAGCATACATCGCCGAAGTATTACCAATATCTCCGCGCTTAGCATCTGCGATGATGAATTGGTCGGGATAGTTTTGGCGAATATAGTTGACGGTCTTTTCAAATGCCGCCCAACCCTTCAAACCGAAGCATTCATAGAAAGCCAAGTTGGGCTTGTATGCTACGCAATAGGGTGCTGTGGCGTCGATGATAGCCTTGTTGAAAGCAAAGATGGGGTCCTCTTCATTCAAAAGGTGTGGGGGGATTTTCTTTAAGTCGGTATCCAAGCCCACACAGAGGAACGATTTCTTACGGCGAATGTTGTCAATGATTTCTTGCTTAGTCATATCATTAGATTTTTAGGTGATAGCCTTTTCACGACACACCCTACAGTCAGATCAGGAGTTCGTGCAAAAACCTATTATATTTATATTCTTTCTGCAAAAATAGTTTTTTTTCAGCATTTAGCGGTGCGATGTCTAATAAAAATGTTTATTTTTGTGCATGGATTTTTAGGAAAAGAGCTCAGAAGAATTGCCTTTTCATAAAAAATGACCTCTTTGACGCGAAGCACAGACGTTTAACCGCTAATCCGTCAACGTTAATCGTTAATCTTACAAAATGGCAAAGCAACAAGTTAAGACAACACCACAATCCTATCGCAATCGCTTAGCCCTGAAGCGGTCGGACGAGCTGTTTGTCAGGATAATGAACAAACTCAGCATTGGCAAATTATATCGTAATCCCAACTACACCAGCCGCATGCTGGCTCAGGAACTCGGGTGCGACACGCGGCACATAGCAGCATCTGTAGCGGTGCATACCAATGGCGGTAATTTTCGTATGCTGATCAACTCTTTGAAATTGCGTGAAGCATGCCGACTGCTCAAGAGCAAGAAGCATGCAGGATATTCCGTCGAGGAGATTGGGCTGAGCGCTGGATTTGCGTCGCGCCAGGCCTTCTATGTAGCTTTCCACAGAAAATACAATGTCACGCCCCGCGAGTTCAGACAAGAGGTACAAGCGCAAGCAAGTGCCGCCGAAATCGAAGAAAATGCCCAAGCACCAATGGAATAAAGGTGGTAGATAGGTGGCGGTAGATAGGATTTTGAGAAAGATGGGAAGCGTGTGAGTGCATCGTGTGAAGATGCTGCGCTGTCATCCCCGACCACATAAGCCTACTGCATAGAGAAGTGAATCCACTACTTACAATAACATAATTAAGATAAAATGGCAAACAATAATAACCAATATACCCCTTTGACAGACCAGCAAAGACAACGAATCATTGCACTCGTCAGGCAGCAAGTCATACCAGCCATGGGATGCACCGAACCTATTTGTGTCGCATTGGCTGTGGCTAGAGCGACCGAGGAACTTGGCGCTCGCCCCGAGCGTATCAAAGTCCTGCTTAGTGCTAATATTCTGAAAAATGCAATGGGTGTCGGTATACCTGGCACAGGTATGGTGGGCTTGCCCATAGCTATCGCATTGGGGGCTACTATTGGTAAATCTTCTTACGGTCTTGAAGTGCTGAAAGACTGTAGTCCAGAGGCTGTCGAGGCAGGCAAGGAATATATCAGCCAGGGGCGCATTGATATTCAGCACAAGGAAGATGCACCCGAGAAACTCTATGTAGAGGTACACGTCTATGGTGCTGATGATACGCATGCTTGTGTCATCATTTCTCAAAGACATACACAATATATATATATAGAAAACAATGGACAGGTGGTGATGGACCAGCGAGAAGGCGTAACTTCGGCTGCAACCGGTCAAGGCACTGCAGAAGTTGAACTCACCCTGCGCCGTGTGTACGACTTTGCTACCACCACACCATTGGCGGATATCGAATTTATCAACGACGCCGCACGACTCAACCTGGCCGCCGCTCAGCAATCCCTCGAGGGTAACTACGGACATGGCCTGGGCAAGACGCTCTCACGACCCTTGGGGCGCGGCATCATGGGCGAAAGCATTTTCTCAAAAGTTCTGTCAAGCACAGGGTTGGCATGCGATGCACGTATGGCTGGTGCCATGATTCCCGTGATGAGCAATTCGGGCAGTGGCAATCAGGGTATTTGTGCCACAAATCCTGTCGTCGTTTTTGCAAAAGAAAATCACAATACAGCCGAAGAGACTACACGCGCACTACTATTGAGTCACCTCACTGCCATCTACATCAAGCAACAATTGGGTACACTCTCAGCCCTCTGCGGTTGTGTCGTAGCCGCCACTGGTTCTAGTTGTGGCATCACCTATCTGATGGGCGGCAATTTCGAGCAAATCACCTTTGCTGTCAAGAATATGATCGCTAATCTCACCGGAATGATATGCGATGGAGCCAAGCCTAGTTGTGCGCTCAAGGTCACCTCGGGTGTCAGCACAGCCGTCCTGTCGGCCATGCTGGCTATGCAGGGCAATTGTGTCAGTGCTGTCGAGGGCATCATCGACGAGGATGTCGAACAGAGCATACGCAACCTTGTAGCCATTGGTTCGGATTCGATGAACGAGACCGATCGCAAGGTGCTCGACATCATGACGCACAAGTGTTAGGGTAGGGGGCGATGACTATTCACTGGGACCGCATGTGTTAATGTATGGTTTCACGCTACCGAGTTTTAGTATTTTTTAGGAAAGTTTAGGGCTTCGTAAGTATTTGGTCAAACCTTTTGCAAAAAATATAAAACCTTTTTCAAAAAAAGTCTAGGGGAATTTCAACAAACCCTAGACTTTTTTTCAACGAGACGGCGCAAAATTTTCACTGGAATTAGACTTTTCTTACAAGAAATAGAGAAAAGTAAAGGGGAATTGTCCGTGTTCAGGCAATTCCCCACTTTTGTACCACAAAGATACAATATTTTTTGCCGAAATGCAAATGCATTTTAACAGACATTAAGGAAATGTTTCACAGGGAATCCGTCGAAAGTTCACATCATTGACGTCCTGTTTCCCCTCCTAATATCAAACAGCATGCGCTCTCAATATAAGCTTAAAAAGTTAAATAACATTATATTGGCCTGCATATTCAAATCTTTTTAGTACTTTTGCAATAAATTTTAAAGCAGATTGAAGAAAATATACCTCAGTCTGCTTTCAATTTGTAAGAATTAGCATTCATAATATCATACATCGTTCATCCCCTTTATGAAAAAAAGATTTATTCCTCTTTTCATTTGTGCAGCAGGGATAGTCACTCCTGCTTCTGCGCAAATCGTGTTGAACACCAACAAGAAAATGGACGCACAGGCCAATCAAGCTTTGATCGAAGTGCGACAGGCTTCACGCGGTCTTGATGGTAAGACTGCAGTTGTAGCCGAAGTAAAGGATTATATCATCAACTGTACCGACAGCGAGGGTGTAGCACAGACTATTACTGCGGCAGGCTACACAGCTACTGTGATCAGTAGTAACACCATTACAGCAAGTGTGCCAGTGGACTATCTGGGCGTGCTGTCAGAAATGCCCCAAGTGACGTATATCAGTTCCAGCGTACAACATCAGCCCTTTATGGCAGGAACGCGTGCAGAAGTCAAGGCTGACAAGGTGCACAATGGTACAGATCTGGAGACACCCTATACTGGCAAAGGCGTCATCGTCGGTGTGATCGATCAAAGCTTCGAATTCAAGCACGGCTCATTCCTAGATGCTGATGGTAATTCGCGTGTCAAAGCCGTATGGAATAGAAAAAATGCAGGTTCGAAACCTACGACTATCATCCCAACTGGTGGCGACGGCTACAACACTAGCCATGCCACACACGTCACTACTATTGCAGCCGGTAGTAAGATTGATGGCTTTGATGTCTATGGTATAGCTCCCGAGGCAGATCTCATTATGATTCCATCGAGCTTTAAAAGTGCAGAAGTGCTTGAAGTGACAAAATACATCAGCGAATTTGCTGCTGGCGAGGGCAAACCCTACGTCATCAATATGAGCTTCGGTTCGATGGTAGGTCCACATGATGGTAAGACACCCTATTGTTCAAGCATGAACGACTACTGCAAGGCAGGCGGTATCCTGGTCGCTGCGATGGGTAATGATGGTGACAAGAAACTGCACACGAGCTACGAATTTACAGAAGATGCACAGACCATCAATCTCTACGTCAAAAATGCAAAATCAGACGGCACCCCCTACAACTCTTATTATGTAGATATGTGGAACACTGCTGCCGACGGACAGCAACACTTCTCTGTGCGCCCATTCGTCTACAATACAGCAAATAAGCAAAAGGACTACAAGACCGACGACTTCTGGAGAAAATGTGGTAGCACTGTGGGCGAAATCGCACAATATAATATGAAGGAGCACTACACCTTCAGTATCAGCGCCAACGTGATGAATGGCGGTGACAGCAAATTGATTTTTGGTATCGAGGTGACTGGTTTCAAGGGTAGCTCATTCCACGCATGGTGCAATGATGGCGGTGGCGAATTCTACAAGCCCATCGGATCACCATCAGCAGCTACTGCCGACAATAAGTATTGTGTAGGCGAAGGTGCAGCGACTATCCCCCTGGCTATTGCTGTGGGATCGTATAATGGCAACAATGGCACATTCGTTAGTCTTGTCGATAGCAAGACTTATAGCATGAGCTCGGGTTCCAAGGGCGCTATCTCTAACTTCAGCAATATCGGTCCCTATCTGGGTGATGCTGTCAAGCCAATGATTGTTGCGCCAGGTGCGGTCATCTCTGCTGGATACAACAGTTATGCGCCAGACTTCTCGAAAAGCAATGTCGCCCTGACCGCAAAGCAAAAAGTAGGCATCAAGGACTACTATTACGGCGTGATGAGTGGTACATCTATGGCGACCCCAGTAGTGACAGGAACCATCGCACTTTGGCTCGAAGCCAACCCAGAACTTTCACCCAAGGATATTGAAAATATCTTCAAGGAAACAGCACGCAAGGACGGCGCTACAGGTTTTACTCCAACCAACGAAAAGCGTGGCTATGGCAAAATTGATGCTTACGAGGGCTTGAAGAAGGCAATACAATATACAGAAGTCGGTGTGAACGATGTCTTCAATAGCGAGACGCCTATTACACTGTTGAAGCAAGCTGATGAGTGGCGCGTGCTCTTTGGCTCAAACGAAAGTTATGCAGATATAGCTATTTACACTACAAGCGGCCGCAAAGTGCTCTCTCAGTATCATGAAGACATCCGTCGTGGTGACGAAGCAACTGTTTCGCTCAGCGGACTCGAACCTGGAGTTTACGTCATCAAGATCAATACTACTGCCAACTCTACAACACGAAAGGTGGTAGTGAAGTAAAAAGAAAAGAAACTTCATTTGTCGCATATACCAGTGGCAATAGACAGACCATAAGCATTCCATCAATTAAATGGTGGGATGCTTTTTTTAGTTTGTCATTTCATCTCGTTTCATGCTGCCACAACTTTCTATGCAAACCCAGCGCGCCGCCAAAGAAGCGAGGCTTGGCTCAACGGGGTAGAATGACCTTGTGAGTGGCTATCGGTAGATTGTCAAAGTGCGAGCATAGCTTCTGCTCTCCTTGTCGTATAAATGTAATTGGAAAAGTATGAGGTCCGAGATGGTCTGTATCTACAGATACCATCTCGGACCTCAGTGCGCCTTAGAGTTATGCATCAAATGGATGACTTTATCTCTTAGCCACCAGTTCGCAGATTTTCACAACGACCTGGCAGGCCTTTTCCAGATTAGGGATAGGCAGGAATTCGTGTGGGCCGTGGAAGTTGAGGCCTCCGGCAAAGATGTTAGGACAAGGCAGACCCTTGAATGAGAGCTGTGCACCGTCGGTACCACCACGGATGGCGCGAACGCGGGGTGTGATGTCGAGGGCGCGCATGGCTTCGGTGGCGATATCGATGATATGCATCACGGGTTCGACTTGTTGGCGCATATTATAATATTGGTCCTTCAGTTCGACGGCGACAACGCCCTGGCCGTACTTTTGATTCATCAGATTGCCGAGAGCAGTGACGTAGGCCTTGCGCGCTTCGAACTTAGTGCGGTCGTGATCGCGAATGATGTAGGTGAGCGAGGCATGCTCTACACCTCCCTGCATATCGAGCAAGTGGTAGAAGCCCTCGTATTCGGTAGTGCATTCAGGAGTCTGCTCGACGGGCATCATTGCCGCCATCTCGGCTGCCACACGTGCTGCATTGATCATCTTGCCCTTGGCATAACCGGGGTGAACACTGACGCCAGTCACCTTGATCTGTGCTGCCGCAGCATTGAAATTTTCAAACTCTAGTTCTCCCAGTTCTCCACCGTCCATAGTGTAAGCCCATTGGCAGCCGAACTTTTCCACATCAAACTTGTGTGCGCCGAGTCCTATCTCCTCGTCCGGATTGAATGCCACACGGATACGGCCGTGCTTCACCTCGGGGTGCGCTTTGAGGTAGACCATGGCTTGTACGATTTCGGCAATACCCGCCTTGTCATCGGCGCCGAGCAGTGTGTGGCCGTCGGTCACAATGAGGTCTTCGCCCACGTGGTCTAGGAGTTCGGGAAACTTTTTCGTTGTGGTCACGATGCCAGCCTCTGCATCGAGCACGAGATCTGAGCCATCATAATTCTGGATGATACGAGGGCGGATGTTGGCTCCTGAACAGTCGGGGCTGGTGTCCATGTGGGCGATGAAGCCAACGGTGGGGATGTCGCCATCAACATTGGCGGGCAGTGTGGCGTAGAGGTAGCCATGCTCGTCGAGTTCCACTTCTTCGAGGCCAATCTCCTCGAGTTCTTGCTTCAGGTAGTGCGCTAAGTCCCATTGTTTGTCGGTGCTAGGCGTTTTACCTGTTTCGTCGGCCGACTGTGTGTCAAAGCTGACGTACTTCAAAAATCTTTCTACTATATTCATACTTTTATTGTTATTTATTTTCTAGAAAGCAAACTTACGCAAAAATATTTAGATAACAAACAAAAAATCCGCTTATAGTCAGTCTTTCGACAAACGATAAGCGGTGTGTTTCATTTGAGGCCGTATAGGCGTAACTTATTCAGCAGATTCTGTCTCTTCGGTTTCTTCTTCTGCAAAATCAGTATATCCAGCCTTAACCAGGATGTTGTACCATTGAATCAATTTCTTGACATCACTGGGATAGATACGATCTGTATCACAATTGGGGAGCACTTCTTCGAGATAAGCAAAGAGTTCTTCTTTTGAAGCCTTGCGAGGGTCGAGAGCAACCTCTGCACCATTTTCCTTTTGCTTCATATTTTCGAATACTTGCATCAAAGGCATATCTTCGTCCAGGGTATACATCGATACGTCGCGAAGTGATGTCACGCGGTCACGATTGCCAGCAGGTACCCTTTTCTTTGTTTCGTCGAGCGTTTCCAAAATCAGATTACCATTACCTTGCGCTAAAAGGCGGAACAAACCGGGCTTGCCGGAGATAGACAAAATTGTTTCTTTCATTGTATGTATATGCTATTATTGAATTGCTATTTGAATGTAGTCTAATGCACTTTTCAGAAAGTTACATCAAATTTAAAATCGCTCGCTGAGAGTGGCTTTTCGCCCTCGCTGTCGACATAGAGCGTCTCGGCCGCTGCGCCTTCTTCTAGCTTGTGCTCATCGCGGTGGTAGTGGTGACGGCGAGAGGGTTCGGGACTATTTTCCATTGTATAGTCTACTGCTGCGCCAAGAGCGGCGGTGAAGCGTTCCAAATCCTCGCGATAGAGGAATATCTTATGCTTTTCAAATTTAGGAGGCATTTCTTCGTTGCCTGCTTCACGGATTTTCTTGCTTTCAGTGATCGAGAGATAATACTCGTTGTGTCGGTCGCGCTTCACATCGATATAGTAAACACGCTTGCCTGCCTTGACCGTTCTGGAAAAGAGGATGTCATTTTCCATACGCTCTTTCATCAAATCATTGTTTCCTTCCATTGTTTATTTATTATAAGTTAATTTTAGAAAACTCCTCCCCATCATAAGGGCGAATTTCATCTACGTATTTGTCATAACGTCTTGGCAAAATTGCATTATTTTTCTGAGACAGACTAAAAAAAGGAGATAAAAATGAGTTTTCGCCCTATTTTTTTGTATTTTTGCCGTGTAAACTCTCTCAGTGGGATTTTTCAGTGGGAAAATCGCTAACTGCTGAGTGGGAAGAATAACATCAAAAAGCCCAGACGATGATAAACAGAGAACTCATCAGACTGAAAGTCGTTCAGTTGATATATGCTTACTATCGCAGCGAACGTACAGAAGACGCGTTGGAAAATGCTGAAAAGGAACTCTTCTTCAGTTTTGACAAATCCTACGAATTGTATCTCTATTTGCTCAACGCTTTGCTACAACTCAAGAAAGTGGCAGAAAGCAAAGAGGAAACAAGATTGGCTCGTGCAACACGCTTAGGCCAGGAGACCGAAGGCGTATTTGCCGAGAAAATGTTTGCCGAAAACAAATTCCTCTGCCAATTAGACCTCAACGAAGCGCTCGTAGATTATCGCGAAAAGCAAAAGAAAGAGTGGATCGAAGAAGATGCCTTCTACAAGAAACTTTACACCACAATGGTAGAAAGCGATATCTACCAAATGTACTTAGCGAAAGAAGATTTTAGCTATGATGCCGACCGCGAAATCGTACGTAAACTCTACAAGACATTTATTGATGGTAACGAAGATTTCGATGTTCTCCTAGAGGATCATTGTCTCTATTGGAATGACGACAAATTCTTGATAGACTCATTCGTGTTAAAGACGATAAAAAGATTTGAAGCGACTAATGGTGCTCAGCAACCATTGTTGCCACAATTCTCGTTGGACGAAGATCGTGAGTTTGCCTCGGCGCTGTTTCGTGAAGCTATCAAACGTAAAGAAGAAGTCAAAGAATTAATCAGCAAAAACTGCAAGAACTGGGAGTATGACCGATTGGCTTTCATGGATGTCATCATCATGCAAATTGCTATAGCTGAAATTCTAGCTTTCCCGTCAATTCCTCTAAGCGTGACTTTCAACGAATACCTTGATATCGCCAAGGTTTATAGCACGCCCCGCAGTGCATCCTACATCAACGGCCTAATGGACCACGTGGTAAAGCGCTTGAAAGCCGAAGGAAAACTGATGAAAGCATAAACTATACATATATTAATATAAACAACAAATCAAATGAACAACGCAACTATTGCATTCTTGCAAGCGCAACCACAAGGTGGTGGCCTGGAAATGATCATCATGATGGTAGTACTTTTTGCCATCGTATACTTCTTCATGATTCGTCCTCAAAACAAAAAGCAAAAGGAAATCCAAAAGTTCCGCAATAGCCTCACCGTGGGCCAAGAAATCGTCACTATCGGTGGCATCCATGGCACAGTGAAGCACATCAACGAGGAAGACAACACCGTGATGGTCGAAGTAACTACAGGCACTAAGATCAAATTTATGAAGAGTGCTATCATGCCCAGCGCAGCAGCTGCTGAACAAAAATAAGAATTAGATGCCTCATGCCTACTCTTTAGGCCAATCATAAACTAATAAGCAAGAAACGACTTTGGCGCATCATACGGCAGGGTGGTTTCTTGTTTTTTACAACTTGGACAAGTTGACGAGTAAACAAGTTGGATGAGTAAACAAGTAGACAAGTAAACAAGTTGACGAGTAAACGAGTTGGACGAGTAAACGAGTTGGATGAGTAAACGAGTTGACGAGTAAACGAGTTGGATGAGTAAACAAGTTGACAAGTAAACGAGTTGGACAAGTAAACGAGTTGGATGAGTTGACAAGTAAACGAGTAGGACAGTTTCACCACCTATCTATCACTGGTCTCTGGCGTATCACGGGCATCTTCTCGTATTGTTTTAACCACGAAGCTAAGTTTCGCCGCCCGAAGGGGCTAAAGGCAATTTTCACGAATTTCTCGAATCTTTTTAGCACTAAATATTCGTGTTTATTCGTGCGATTCGTGGTAGAACGATAGTCCACCGACGCAATTCCCCCAAATTATTATCTTTCCCATGCACACCCCCTTACGCATAGCCATCACAGGCGGCATCGGCAGTGGCAAGAGTCACGTCTGCCGTCTCGTCGAAGAGATGGGTTACCCTGTCTTTTATTGCGACGAGTGGGCCAAGCATATCATCCGTACCGATGCAGCGCTGCAGCGTCAGTTGTCAGCACTCGTTGGCCAGGACCTCTTTGCTGGCGGTGTGCTCAACAAAGGCATGCTTGCCACCTTTTTGTGTCAAGGCCCAGCCTATTCCAGGCAAGTAGACCGATTGGTGCACCCCCGAGTGGCACAGGCATTTACTCAGTGGGTCGGGCAGCAATGTAGCAATATCGTCTTCATGGAGTGCGCCCTGCTTTTTGAATCGGGCTTCGAATCGTTGGTCGACCGCACCATCTGCGTCGTAGTGTCCGAATCCCTACGTGTACAAAGAGTGATGCATAGAGATAATGTGACACAAGAAAAAGTACATGAATGGATAAACCTGCAAATGCCTGAGGAGGAAAAAGCGCGGTTGTCAGATATTATCATTCACAATAATCCGTGTGATAATGTTTTTGAGCAACTTACTCAAATCCTTCAGGCGCTTCAGTAATAACGTGAGTTCGGTATAAAAAAGTTATGAAAATGCATAATGTAAAAATTCATTGGTGACCCTATGGTATAAACATCAAGTAATCGTATCTGAATCAATAGGCCTGTGAGCGATACCATTTTAGCAGGATTTTTCTGTAGACTATACGAAATATGCAAATGTTTCGAGGAGGTACTAAAAAAATGCGACGTTTTGTTGAAAAAAAGTCTTAGATAATTTCAACGAGACGTCGCAAAATTTAAAAAAGGTAAGACTTTTTTTATCATCATCCTTTTGAGAGATTCGCCGTCATGGATGAAATAACATAGCGCTTATACCGAACTCATGTAGTTATAATAGACAAGGACTGTCTCCTCTCTCTCTTGAAAATAAAAAATGAAAGGCAATAGGTGTTGTTCTCACTATATTGCCTTTCATGTGTGTTGTTGGCTCTCGATTGTAATAGCCTCCTTTACTCCTGTATATACACACGTTTGATGCGGCCGCCCACAGAGGTCAGTATCTCGTAGGGGATGGTGCCCAGGGTGTCGCTCAGGGTGGAGATGGGCAGGTGGTCGCCAAAGATTTCGACGCTGTCGCCCTCGCCACAGGGGATATCGGTCACATCGATCATACAGACGTCCATACAGATATTGCCCATATAGGGCGCTGGCTTACCACCCACCAGACAGTGTCCGACGCGGTTGCCCAATCTGCGGTCCAACCCGTCGGCATAGCCTATTGGTAGCACGGCGATACGTGTGGGGCGATCGGTGTAGGTGCGCCGCGAATAACCAATGCTTTCGCCTGCTGGGATTTCGTGAATCTGCAGAATCGTGGTGCGCAGTGTGGCGACATTGTGCAGTACACGATTGTCGATAGGGTCAATGCCATAAAGGCCGATACCCAGGCGCACCATGTCGAGGTGGCGTTCGTGGAAACGCGCGATACCAGCCGAGTTGCAGATATGACGCAGGATGTGGTGGGGAAAGGCTGTCTGAAGCGTTTGGGCTCCCTCGGTGAAGAGCTGGAATTGCTGTGCAGAAAATGCATCAAACTCGGGGCTATCTGCGCCTACGAAATGTGAAAAGACAGAACGTGGCGTCAATGCATTCTGGTGCAACAGTCGGTCGATCAGACGGGGCATATCTCGGCGGGGAGAGAAGCCGAGACGATGCATACCGGTGTCTAACTTTAAGTGAATGGGAAAATCGGTCACCCCCTCGGCGCCCGCTGCACGAATCAGCATCTCGAGCATGGAGAAACTGTAGACTTCGGGTTCCAAGTTGTATTGGAACAACGTATGCAGTGTAGCTTTCTCGGGATTCATCACCATGATGTTGGCCGTGATGCCTGCTCGGCGCAACTCTACACCTTCATCAGCCACCGCTACGGCCAGATAGTCCACGCCGCGATCTTGCAGCGTCTTGGCTATCTCGACGCTACCCGTGCCGTAGCCAGCTGCCTTGACCATGCAGATGACTTTGGTTTGCGGAGCGAGGTGTGAACGATAGAAATGGAGATTTTTGGAAACGGCGGCGAGATTGACCTCGAGTGTGGTTTCGTGTACACGCAGTGATAAGTGTGCTGCGATATCTTCGAAGGAGAATTGGCGCGCGCCCTTGATCAGAATGACCGAGTCGGCGATGGTGTCGAGCAGGCCGCTTTGCAGCAGATCGGCAGTGCTTTCGAATAGGTCGCAGGGGATGGCAAGATGCTGGCGCACCTGGGCTATAGAGGCACCTACGCCGACGAGATGGTCTACGCCACGTGCCGAGCACATGTCGGCTACTTGTCGCCACAACTCGGCTTCACTCACACCACTTTGCTGAATATCTGAGAGCACGAGCACCTTGCGGCGTTTCACCCCATCGGCACTGCTGCTCTCGGCGCGGCGGCTCATGAAATCCAGGGCGATGTCGAGTGACGTCAAGTCGGAATTATAGGCATCGTTGATCAGTATATTTTCGCCAGTACCCTGCTTCACTTCCATCCGCATGGCGACGGGTTCGAGCAGAGGTAGGCGTGTGGCCAAATGTGCGGGCTCGACGCCCAAATGCAGTGCGGCCGTGAGGCAGTGCAGACTGTTTTGCAGCGATGCTTCGTCGGCAAATGGAATGTGGGTGTGATAGACTTCGCCCTGATATACGAAGGAAAAATGCGTCTGCGCATCTTGTCTGGTGATAGCCTGGATGTGCACAGTGGCCGCGGCGCCTGTTTTCGACCATGTCAAATGTGTGCCGCGAAATGCGCTTTGCTTGATGCAATTGCTGACCAGGGCGTCATCGGCCTCGTAGACCAGTGCGTGGCAATCCTTCATCAATTGTAATTTTTCCAAACATTTCTCCTCCAGAGAAGAGAAGTGCTCGCTATGTGCCGTGCCTATGTTGGCCATGATGCCTAGGGTGGGTTGGATGATGTCTCGCAGCGATGCCATTTCGCCTGGGCGAGAGATACCAGCCTCGAATATCGCCACGGCATGCTCAGGGCGCATCAACCACACGGATAGGGGGACGCCCAACTGGCTGTTGTATGAGCGTGGCGAACGGGCTACGTGTTGATCGCGTGATAGGAGTTGGTAGAGCCATTCCTTGATGATGGTCTTGCCATTAGAACCCGTCACGCCCACGACGTGGCAGTTCATCTCTTCGCGATGGCGCTCTGCCAATCTTTGCAATGCTTTCAGCGGATGTGGCACTTTCAGAAAAGTAGCTTGGGGAAATGCCGTCTCCCAATTATCAGGGAGCGTATCCACGACAAAGCACTTCACGCCGCGACTATAAAGTTGTGGAATATATAAATGTCCATCGCCGACAGCGGTGCGCAGGGCAAAAAATAAGGTGGTCTCGGGAAAGGCCAACGAACGACTGTCTGTGAGCAACGTGTCAATATCAGCTTCGTGCGTGCCGTAACGTGCTGCACCCACCAATGTGGCTATTTTTAATATAGAGTAAGGCATATTTGTAGTGGGAAGGTTTAGTGGGTTAAAGGTCGTAAGGATTTTTTTTGTTGTCTTGATTATTTAGGCAAAGGTCAGGCAGATTGTATTTTGCACAAAATGCTTTTTTCTTTTCCTCACGTCTTGTGATAAATTTCTGTGCCTCGGGCGAATCTGGATGTAGGAGACGATGAGAAAAGTCTCTTGTCAGCGCTTCATACTCGTCGGAGAAAATCTTCATCTCGGGCGTAAATGTCCACAGCATCAGACGTCGTCCGATATATTCCACGGCAACTGGCGAAGGATGTATCATGTCGGGGGCATAGAATCTGTAGTCGCGCAGTTCATCATTGATGATTTCGTAAGCAGGAAAATACTTTGTGCCTGCATGCCTTTTGCAAATTTCATCGATGCTTATCATCAGTCGCGCTTTGCTTAATGCGCTTTCGTGCATCCCATGCTTCAGGTATCTGAAGGGACTTAGCGTGAACACAATCCGTTTGTGGAGTGGGGTGGGGGTGGTGCTCTGTTTGCCCCCAATCTGTTGTATTTTCTCCAGCTCGGCGGACAGTGCGCTGATGGTTTCGTCTATGCTCATCACCTCCTCGGCAAAATATCTTGCTGGTTCTTTGTGGCAATTGGCTACAACGATTTTTTCTTCCGCCCCCTGCTTTATCCAACGATAGACGTGATCTGTGCTCAAGGTGATGAATATATGATCAGCCGAGCGAAGGGCTTTTCTGCCTTTGGTTAGTGCTTGAGCAACGCGGGCCTGACATTCTGCTAGCGTGGGAGCAGACACTATGCCGGCAAAGAGTAAATTGTGCCACATGCCGTCGCTCCCTTCGATATAGGTGTGCTGTGGTATCTCCTCGGTGTCGTCGATCAGATAATGTAGCGCCGTGGTGATGCTGTGGGGGTTGTAAAGCGTGCCAAAGGGGTTGATGCAAATGTGTTGGCTAGGCATCTTCTGTTGCAACCATCCGCCCACGGCGTCA
>JAEIGA010008045.1_pt1 | contig 15992 bp, 11 predicted proteins | sample 9270691 | NCBI WGS metagenome assembly JAEIGA01 (sample SAMN17057246, study PRJNA624740) | gut metagenome | biome: biome; isolation source: fecal sample | host: Bos grunniens | place: China: Xizang | collected 2019
CAAGCAGGAAACGGAAGTCCTCGCTATTCTTTCCGGCTTGGAGATTGATGCAGCTAAGACCGGTATCCGTCCTAATCTGTCTGATTTCCTTGGAAGAAAGATCCACCGCACCCCCTTCCTGAAATACAAAACGATGATCGAAGAAGGCGAAAAGCACCGGGAATGGTACGAGGATACCCAGAAGCAAAAGCTGGACAAATTCTTCTCGGCTACTGACTGGGAGCAGATGGACTCCCCGGTGGAGCGCCTGCCGTTGCTGGCCCGTCAGCTGCAGAAAGGTACAAAAAAAGCAAAGGTAGGGAAAGCAAAAGACGAACAACTTTTTGTGTTCGCCCAAGATAAGGATTGGAAGAAAAAACTAAACAGCCGCACCATGAAGCAAATCGAGGATCTGCTGAAAGATTACGATGCCTGTCTCAAGCGCATCCGCTCCTGCCGTTACCCGGCTAAGGAGAATAAGCGTAAAAGTGACATTGAGCGCATCCTTTACCGCCGTGGGCAAGAAGATGTGTGCGACACGGACGAACTGTATGCCCTGTTCCAGACTGTCGATCCAGATCGTCTGCATAAGCTGCGGCTTGCTATTCGCGAAGAAAACTGGCATCTAACGAAAGAAGACAACAGAGAATCATTCCTTCTGCAATGGCTGCCGGGTGGGGATTTCGAGGAATGGTACGACTTGCTGACGGACTTCCGCCATTATGGTTTCCGTGTCCTTGGAGATGTGGTTTCGGATATCGACGATGCCAACACTGGCGATGACCGGAAGCAGTTGCATCGCCCGGAGGATTCCGAAGCCTTTGGCGCCATGATGCAGTCTTATATTGAGTATCCCCGGTCGAAGTATTATCGGGATGCGGTAGCAAAGGAATGCCGTGAGCAGATGAAGCGCATTACCAGCTTGAACCAGGCAGTGCGGTATATCGTTGCACTGGACAAACGGGACCTACTGTGGGATCTGTTACCGGAATTGATCGAGAAACATGTATTGGAGGTGGGAGAAAATGCTTAATGAAGTAAAAGAATTTGAAGATTACACCAAAGCGCCCACCTACACCACTACCTCCCTGCGGGATACTGCCTGGCTTGGTCGGTTTACCCTGGAAGCCATTTTGAACTTCCTAGGCCTGGATCGGATCTTTACAATCCTGGCTAGAGGCTACCTCTTCCAGAGCAGCGATCCCTACAAGAATGTGGAGTTGGCACGCAGAGCATTGCTCGCCTGGTGCAGCATCCCCGACGAGAGAACTTCAAAGGATGATTGGGAATACAAGACCTGCTTCCCGGAATTCCACGTAGAATTTCCGGAATTGGTGGACGCTGACGGCAATGGATGGTATATTCGCCACATTCATGCCATTGCGGATTTTATGGAGCAAAACCCGAGCAAGGTCAGCGCTTTTGCGAAAAAGGCTTTGCCTGCCATGCGGAGCGGCTTCGACCACCAATGGCGACAGAAAGTCAAGCAATTCCAAACGCCCATCTTCCTCGAAAGCACCGACGGCATCTGGACACTGCGGTTTGATGATGTGATTGCCAATGCGCTGACATTAGGCCCGCTCCGCAAGCAGGAAGCAACCCTTTCCGATACCCAAAAAGCAAAAATTGCCCCATTGCTACCCAAAGAGGTTACAATAGAGCATGTGGCAATGCTGATATCCTATTATGAGGCCAATAAGCCGGAGGATACCGATTGGGTGATTCTTCCGGCAGCCAACTTCAACTGCTATTTCGGCAATACCGCATTCAGCAAAAAGGTTCTGCCTGCCATCAATGGTATTTTCATAGAGCGCTCGGAAATGTCCTACGGCTCAAGTCGGTACAAAGTACTGGAAGAATATCTGTAAATTTGGCATTACTCACAGTTGATATTCTATGGATTCAAAGGCAACATCACCAAACCATTTGGAGGTGTTGCCCATGAACCCTTAGCCGAAGCTTTGAAAGCGTATATTGACAAAAATCCCTTTGAACTCGGGGACAGCACTTGCAAGACCATGCTGGATCAGCTGTACCAAGCTTACGCTGAGTCCTGCAAGTCCGACCCGCCGGAGACCTAGACAGAATTTGTGGAGAGTATCAAATTGGTATCCGCTTGGAGACCGAACTGACAGAAGAACAGATAACAGCGCACCGATCGTTCCGGTGCGCTGTTATTATGTGCGGTTAAGTTAACTTAGTTTGTGCTGGCCTGCGCCCAAAATTCTGCGATCGCCATTCGGCAATACTACTTCGGCAGTCGTGTTCGCAGGGATAGAAATCGTAAATTCGATGCCGCTTTCCGTCTTTTCCCAATCACTTTCCACAAAACCATACGGGCTGCAGTAGCTTGCCTTAGCATAAGTCAGCGTACCGCCGGGGACAGGAGCAATGCGGAAGCGGTTTTCACCGCTCACCCGAATACCTGCTACGGTATCAAATAACCACTGGCAAACCGCACCGGGAGAATAGTGGTTCCTGCTTGCGGTACCATCCCAGTTCTCCCAAACGGTAGTGGCTCCGTCCACCACCTCGCCTAGCCAGCTGGGCTTTTGGGTGTTTTCCAGCATCTTATAGGCCGTTTCAATCTCCCCTGCCTCCGTCAAAACCGGCAGCAGGAAAACTGTGGACAGGAATCCAGTTCCAACACAGTAGTCAAAGTTCTTTACCGCCTTCACCAGACGCTCTTGCGCCTGCTTTTTCGTTTCACCGTCCAGAAGTCCAAGTGCCAGAGGACGCACTAGCTTTGCCTGACGGTCGGTGTCTAGAAGTCCGGCCTTTATGATCAGGTGGTCATAGGCTTTCTTGGAACCCTCTGCGATTTTGATGAAAGTAGCCTTGTCCTCCGCCTTGCCAAGAATATCGGCGATTTCTGCCATCGTCTTCATGGTCAGGTGTAAATATGCTGTTGCCTCTTCCGGATGCTTAGGCCGCTTGCCTGCGGTGATCTTCTCCTGGAACTGGGCAGGTTCCAGCCATTCACCCAGATGCATACCCTTTTCGTAGGTGTAGGCATTGTAGGGATTGGCCTTGGCTTCCTTCTTATCGCTGTGGCCCAAGTGGGTCATAACGTAATCCGCGTATTTCTTCATCATAGGCCAGCTGCGTTCCAGTACCGCCTTATCACCGAAGCGCTTATAATAGCGGTAAGGAACCAGATACACCGCATCAGCCCAGCCCACAGACACGCCGGTGGCGTTGTACATCATATCCACACCCTGGTAAGGAAGCACCGCAGGAAGCACACCGTTCTTGTTCTGGGCATCCTCCATGTCAACGAGCCACTTTCGGAAGAAAGCTGCCGTGTCCATCAGGTAAGCGCCGGTATCAAAGAAAACTTGCGCATCGCCGGTCCAACCCAGACGCTCGCGGGTGGGACAGTCGGTGGGCAAATCCAGATAATTGCCCTTCATGCTCCAACGGGTATTCTGCAGTAGCTTGTTCACCAACTCGTTGGAGCAGGCAAATTCACCAGTCTGCTCCATATCAGAATAAACCGCAATGGCAGTGAAGTTTGCAGGATCAAATGCCACATCCGTTTCGATCTGCACGTAGCGGAAGCCAAATACAGCGAAACTGGTCTTATAGTGATCCTCACCGCCGGAACAAGTGAAAACGATTTCCTGCAACGGAGAACCGACTGCTTCGCCGTCTACCTTGCCGGTCATCAGCTTTTTGATCAGGCCCATCTGGCTCCAGCCCTTGACCGGGCGGGCTTCCTGAATGCCGGAAAGATCCACATTGCCATTGTCATCCAAAATCTCACCGCAACGAAGCTTCAGCTCCTGGCCGGGTTTCCCATTGACAGTGAATTCCAGGTAGCCTGCAATGTTCTGTCCGAAGTCCAGCACATTGCCCGGGAGCAGTTTCGCTTCAAATCGCTCCTTTTCCAGAACAGGCACATTGTCGGATGCCACCAGAGGAATATTCTTGGGACCAGGAATGGTCTTTGCTTTGCCATTGTAGCTGGGGACTTTGGTCGCGTCGTAGATCTCGCCATCCTTCAGATCCGCAAAGCGGATGGGGCCATCATTGCTCCAAGTCCAGGTATCATCTGTGCAAATGGTGTTCACAGATCCATCTTCGAACGTAATCTCCAGCTGTGCGATCACGCTGGTCTGGGTACCGTAAACATTGGTCACACCATAGGCAGCAGAGCTACCGCGATACCAACCATCAGCCAGCCGCAATTCCAGCACATTGTTATGGGCAATCAGCTTGGTCACATCATAGGTCTGGTACTGGATACGCTTACGGTAATCAGTCATACCTGGAGCCAGGATGAAATCCTCCAATCGGTGGCCATTGATGGTCACATCATAAACACCACGGGATGAGGCATAGAGTCTAGCATATGCAACTTTCTTCTGCGCCTTAAACTCTTTCTTAAAACAATCAACGGGATACCGCAGTTTTGTGTTGGGCTTATAGTCCCCCGTGATCCATTTTGCCTTCCAATCAGATGCATCCAACAGACCCATTTCGAAAAAGCTTTCGCTCACTTCACCGCCGTTACCATTCTCGTCCCACAGCTTGACCCGCCAGAAAACGCGCTCACGGCTTTTCAGTTTCCGTCCACCATAAGCAATGTGTGTCATAGAAGAAGACAGAACCTTCCCACTGTTCCAGATAGTTTCATTACCAGAGGAAGCGATAATCTGGTAGGCGGTCTGCTTCAGACCCCCCTCACAATTCCAGGCGAATTCAGGGCTGGGGTCACCCAATCCCAGAGGCTCCTTCAAATAATCAACTCTCGGACGTATCGCCTTCATATAATCATTCCTTTCACGGTGCCACAGAAATGACTGCTTTTTCGGTATCCTTTCCGTCAGTTACCGTAATCATCACAGAGCCAGGCTGTCTCATGCGGACTGCAGCCAGTGCTCTGCCATAATAAGTCATATAAGTACCTGCGTCAAAGCGTTCCTCGGTTCTGGGATTGGCGCTACCAAATGCGAGCAACTCGCCACCCTGGACAGATACTGTCAGCTTACGGTCTGCATTGGACTCCACAACACCGTTGTCACCTACAATTTCCACCGGAACATAAACGACCTCTCCGGGTCTTGCGCTCTGAACCTCAGGCTTCACCGCAATGCTTGTTTTACCGCTGGCAGAGAACAGCTCACTGCGGGACACTTCACGGCCACTTCCATTATATGCAACGGCAGTCAGCGTACCGGGAGCATACTTGGTCTTAAATGTAGCCTTGCAATTCTTTACTTTTTTCTTGCCCAAAGACTTGCCGTTCAGAAGAAGTTCGACAGAAACCGCATCGGTATAAACTTCCACGATAGCTTTATTGCCATCACATCCGCTCCATGCCCAGCTTGCCATCGCATTGGTTCCACGCCACGCCATCTTAGCAGGATTCACGCCGGGATGGTTGAGAGGCTGGACACCGATTGCAGGTGCCTTGAGCTGGTTCCACGCAGCCTGGGCCAAGAACATTTCGCCGTTGGGCGTACCGATAATGTCGAACGCGCCGGTGTCCGCCAGCAACCAGGGATAGGGCTTGTTGAAGCCGGTGCCGTCCTTAGTGTAGGCCCAGGCTCCCAGGCCCACTTCGCCGATGTAATCCCACGCGGTCCACATAAAGTCACCGACCAGGTACGGATACTGCTTTACCATTGCCCAGTTCTTGGCAATATCCTGGGGGAATGTCTCGGAGCCGTAGATTAACCGATCAGGATGCGCCTTACCTTCAATGGGATAACGACCGGAAGCATAGTTGTATCCAGCCATATCCAGGGCATCCAGGCAGGGTGTAGTGGCCTCATCCGCAAACTTGGAGTTGGCAGCCTTGTTCATGCCCGTACCGACCATGTTGGTGATCATATTGAACATCGTAGAGTTCATACCCTGCATTTTCTTATCGGAGTCTTCATCTTTTCGGCCACCCTCTTCATTATACACACCCTTGCCCTTCTTAGCATTGGCAATGATCATCAGGTTAAAGCCGCCGGTGACAGGGCGAGTACAGTCCACACTATGCAGGAAGGCAACCATTTCCTTGGTCTTCTCAATTCCCTCGTCTTTGGCAGGTTCGGAAACCTCGTTGCCGATGGAGTACATGACAACAGAAGGATGGTTGTAGTCACGGCTCACCATAGCCGCCAAATCAGACAGATAATTTTTGCGCCAATGCGTAGCATAGTCGAACTTGCTCTTGTGATGGAACCACATATCCCAGCTTTCGTCCATTACGTACACACCGTAGTAGTCACAGGCATCCAGCATAGCCCGGGAGCAAAGATTATGAGCAGAACGGATAGCATTAAAGCCTGCTTCCTTCAGGATACGGACTCTACGCCATTCTGCCTCATCATAAGTCGCTGCGCCGACAATGCCATTGTCGTGGTGGACACAGCCGCCCCGGAGCAGGGTGCGCTTGCCGTTGATATAAAAGCCCTTATTATCCCAGGTAATGGTGCGGATGCCAAAGGTGGTAAGTGTTTCATCCTCGCCCACAGTCACCTTACAGGAATACAGGTTAGGAGTATCCTCATTCCACAGTTTTGCATCAGGCACAATAATCTCCGTCTCGCAGCCATAGCCCTTGGCAACTACTGTCTCTCCATCCAGAATCTCGATTTTTGCACTGTCATGACCGGTATGGACATGGATAGTAGCAGGCTCAACAGAAACTGTATGGACTCTCACCTGCTCGGGCTCAATGCCGCCATTGGGGCCCGTCCACAGCCAGACGGGACGATAGATGCCAGCGCCGGTGTACCAACGAGAATCAGGCTGGTTCACATTCTCACACTCGACACGAATGGTGTTCTCACCATCCACCAACAGATCATCTGCGCAAACAAAGAAAGGCAGATAGCCATACTCGGTACCACCAGCTTCTTTACCGTTAATGGTCACTTTGGCATTCTGATAAATACCCTCAAACTGGAAGATTACGCGTTCAGCATCGGGCTTTGCAAATGTTTTTTCATATACATACTTACCGCCCGGAAAAAATGCCTGAGCACTACCGCTGGGTGCGCCAGGAATACGCTGTTCATGGATCATGGCATCATGGGGCAGTGTTACGGGAGCAAAAGCCCTGCCTTGCGGTGCAAAACGCCAATCATTGCAAAAATTTACTCTCTTCATAGTCTGTCTCCATTATTTTTGGGGATGAGGTGTTATTCCATATCCACATTGATAGGAATTAGATTGGTTTCCTTTGCCTTGTCAAACAGATGCATCAGCTCAGGTTCCAAGGTGAAACGAATGGTGCCACCATCGGCGATGCTCACTCTATCCGCCTTGGAAAGGCCAGCGGTTGGGGTGCGCAAGACCATTTCCTTACCATCGCCTACAACAGCATGGACATAAAGTTCGCTGCCCATCATTTCGGTAACAGTCACTTTCGCCTCCAGTACAGCTGCGGAAACTTCAGTACTGTCTGCCTTCAGCAGGGTGATATGCTCCGGACGGACACCGAGTACAATATCGGAGTCCTCAAACTTCATTTCCTCCAGATATGCATTTACGCCTTCCTTGACAGGGAACAGCTTGCCGTAGAGGTTGACACAGTAGCTGCCATCTACCTTAACCAGTTTTGCATTAAAGAAATTCATCTGGGGCGTGCCGATAAAGCCAGCGACAAACAGATTCTCGGGATGATCAAACACCTGTCCCGGAGTGCCGACTTGCTGGATAAAGCCATCACGCATGATGACGATTCGATCACCTAATGTCATTGCTTCGGTCTGGTCATGGGTAACATATATGAAGGTAGTATTGATACGCTTGCGCAGCATCAAGATTTCAGCGCGCATCTGGTTGCGAAGCTTGGCATCCAGGTTTGAGAGAGGCTCGTCCATCAGGAACACCTTGGGATTTCGCACAATTGCCCGACCAATTGCTACTCGCTGTCTCTGGCCGCCAGACATTGCCTTAGGCTTACGTTGCAGATACTCCGTAATGCTGAGAATCCGGGCAGCTTCTTCCACCTTTTCCTTGATTTCTGCCTTGGTATAGTGGCGCATGATGGGAATTTCCCGGCCATTGGCATCCTTTACGGGAACACCATCCTTGTCTCGTTTTACATCGGAAACCTTCATCATTTTCAGGCCAAAGGCCATGTTGTCATAGACGGTCATATGGGGGTACAAGGCATAGTTCTGGAAGACCATGGCAATATCTCTGTCCTTGGGTTCCACGTCATTGACAACCTTCTCGTCGATGAGGATCTGGCCGTAGGAGATCTCTTCCAGACCTGCCACCATACGCAGTGTGGTGGACTTGCCACAACCGGAAGGACCGACAAAAACGACAAACTCCTTATCCTTGATTTCCAGATTAAAGTCAGCAACTGCCGGAGTTTCGTTATTTTCGTAGTATTTATAGACTTCTCTTAATGATACGTTAGCCATAATTGATTATCGTTGCCGATTGCCTTCAGAATCGGCAACATTACCCTCCTTATATTTTATTGGAGATGATTATACTATTTCTGTGCTTGTGGAAATGTTCCTTTTCCGACTAATTCAGGATGGAATTTAGGATTGATTTTTTCATCCAACCCATTGAAGGAGAACAGAACCCATCCCAGCATAATAAAGGGAACGAGGATGCTGCTGATGATTCTTCCAAATACAATGGTGTAGAATGTGGGAATGCATTGAGGAATAAAGACAACCAATCCGCATACCACCGCCAGCAGTGTCTTCCACGGATGTCGGGCAAACAGCATAAACCCGATTCGAATGTTCTGCCGGAAGCTGTTGCCGTAAACTGCAATGCAGACCGTTGCATAGGCAGCAGGCGGCACACAAAGAATTGACAGCACCACCGACGGGATGATACCCAGATAGGAATAGACACCACCTGCGGTGATCAGCATCGACAGGTTAAGGATGTAATTGCAAATAAACCGCACCGCACCCACCAGTAACGCCAGCAGAACCATCTGTGCCATATTCTGCTTGATCCCTATCAGAAAATCATAACGGAAATACATATTGTCTTCCCATGCCAACTGTCGTATAACCCGCATCAGGCCGGCAAGGCCGATAGCAAGGAAGACAAAGCAAGGAATCTCTATCAATGCGGTGGTATTGCTGCTGGATATCCATTGCAGGACAACCTGCGGCAATTCATCGGCGATATTCTCCACAGGAAGCTGCATGGCATACAAATCCTGAAGTAGAGCAGTGATATGCAGCGGCAGAGAGAACGCAAACACCAGCAACCCTAAGAGCAGCAGCTTGCCCCAGTGGAGCTTCACCACATCGGCGAGCACCTGTCTGCGATTCTGTGGGAGCATAGATTTTTGAAAGTCCTTGGAGGCAGTCTTCGGTTTGAAGAACATTAACGATCGCCTCCTAATAAGTACTGGATCAATCGGATCACCGCGTCGTCATCTTCGTTTCCGCCGTAGATACCGGCAAAATTCTGACTGACTGGGGCCACGAACAGGTAGCAGCTCTCTTCGCCGCTATAATAGTCGGCGAAACCGGGACCATCCAGCAAAATACCGTAAGCCTGACCATCCTCCTCGTAAAAGGTGATGTCACCAAAATACTGTGTCATCAACGCTTTGTCCAGGGGCTCAAAGTAGGACTTACACATACCGCTGAAAACAACGGTCTCTTGGATGATAATCACATCGTATTCGCCCTGGCTGCGGACATAGAGGATGTTGTTCAGGCCTTCATCTGCCACTACAGACTCAACAAAAACTTCCTCAATTTTCGTGTCCTTGAAAACGCTATTACATAAATCCGTTTCCAGTTTTTTATGGTCAAAGCCGGTGCCGATAAAAGAAACATTCAGCCGCTCGTTGGATTCCGGTTTGGCAAGTGCTTCAAATACAGAGCTCCACAGGAAAATGAAAGCAAATGCGATCACAATGTAGACCCACCAACTGTATTGGAAGTGGTTAACAAATTTCTTATTCATTTCCCCACCTCCACAACAATATTGTCGCAGATCAGCAGCCGCACCTCATCACCTACATTCAGGGAAAGCATAGTCGGCAAATACACACGCCGGACGGACTGGCCGGTAACTTTTACAGCTTTACAAGCAAGACCACCGTTATGCTCTGTTTTGCGGGATATATCGCTGACAATTCCCCGCATATGGGTACCGATCTTTTCGGCTCGTATCGCTAAGGAATACAATTTCCTCGACGGATAAATCTCCATGCTCAGATAGCCGAACAGAAACCAGCCCACAAAAGTATCAAGCAAAATATTGATCCACTGAAACAGTGCAGCATTTTGGTCAGTGTAAAGTACACACAGAAGAAGATTTATGAAAACAGTCACTACAGCAATCGTGATGCAGATGTTCTGTTTCTGCCGCAGCTGCTTAGCGAAAGTCTCTTTGGAACAAGGAAGAATGCTTTTCATTTTCCGAAAAACCTCCTTGTAAACTCTGATTGAGGATTCTCCTCGATTTCCTCTGGTGTGCCAATCTCCATCACTTCTCCCCTGTTCATAACCAATATCCGTTCACCCAGCATCAGGGCTTCCGTAAGATCATGGGTAACAAACAGGATCGTTGGCCGCTGCTCACTGTGGATCTGCTTTACCATCTTACGAAGCTGTAAGCGCAGTTCCGGATCCATGTTGGAAAACGGCTCGTCGAACAGAACCACTCTCGGGTTCTTCACTAGAGCACGGGCAATCGCCACACGCTGGTGTTGACCACCGGAAAGCTGCTTGGGTTTTCTACTGAGAAGCCAATCAATCTCCAGCTGCTTTGCAATCTCATTGACACGGGCATCTACCTCTTTGTGAGGCACATGGGCCATCCGAAGCGGGAACGCGATGTTCTCATAGACCGTCATCTGGGGATACAGGCTGTATTCTTGAGATACACAGGCAAAGTTCTTCTCTCTGATCTTCATCTTCTCGATGTCTTCACCCTCAAACAGCAGGTTACCATCCGTCAGTGAGCACATACCAAGTAGGCACTTAAGCAATGTCGTCTTTCCGCAGCCAGAGGGGCCCACAATTACGAGAAATTCACCTTCATGCACGGAAAAGGATACTTTGTCCAGTGCAACAGCGTATTCTTTTTTCAGTTTATAGAATGCGGAGAAATCCTCAAATTTGATAAGTTCCATAAAAGACCTTCTCTTACGCGCGTATTATTCCTTTACACCGCCCACAATAACGCCCTTTTCGATATACTTTAAGAACAACGGGAACGCCATTAGGATAGGTGCAGTCGCGATCACGATGACACAATACTGCAGCAAGTACTGGTTGTAATTAGGGTTTGCTGCCTGCATAAAGTTTCCTGTCTGGGCAATGATTTCCTTGATCCACAACTGCAAGGGCCACAAGTCTCTCTTGGTAGGAATGTAAATGGATGCGGAATACCAAGAATTCCACTGAATAATCACGCTGTTCAGGATAATGACGGTAGCCATGCTCATAGCCTGAGGTAGCATAATCTTAAACATGGTAGTCAGATGACCTGCACAGTCAATTTGCGCAGCCTCCACTGTGGATTCAGGTACATCACGGAAGGCATTACTCATAATCAGCATAAAAATACCATTGGTACAGCCGGGGATGATCAGTGCCATACGGGTACCCACCATTCCCAACGCTCTAATAACCATGTAAGTTGGAATCAGACCGCCGTTAAACATCATCGTAAACATGATGATGAAGGCCAGAGGGCGCTCAAAAATTGTCTTTCTGCTGAGCACATAACCGCCGATAACATTCAGAGCAAATCCCAAAAGTGTTGCAAACACAACGTAGATCAGGGTATTCAGATAGCCTGTCCAGATATCATCGTTTTGGCTGAGCAGTTCATAACCGCCCCAGTTAAATACACCATCATCTACGCCCATAGGCCACCATGCGATATTCTGTGTTGCCATCAGGGTTTTTCCATCGGAGACCGAACTCATAAGCACGTCCCACATAGGAACGACACAAACCAAAATGACTGTAACCATGAAGATGGTCAAAAAAACTTCATATGTAATTCCCAATGCTGTTTTCTTTTCCACCATGCCGCCGTCAAATTTTCGCTGGCGTTTTTCAGGAGGAACAGTCTTGAGCCTTCTTTGGATTTCAATTTTTTCGTTCATATGTCCACCTCTTTAGAACAGCGAGGATTTCGCAACTTTTCTGTTCAGCCAGTTGGAGATGACCAGCAAAACAGATGCAATCACCGACTGGAATAGGCCACCGGCAGCGGCAAGACCGTAATCGGCAGAACCAGCAAAGGCAACCCGGTTGATGTAAGTCATCAGACAGTCCGATGTTGTAGACTGCGTCGCGGGATTCTGCAAAAGCAGAACTTTCTCGAAGCCCTGGGTGAATACAAGACCAACACGCAGGGTCAGCATGGTAACAATCAAAGGCAGAATGGCGGGAATTGTAACATTCCAGAGTCTCTTCCATTTGCCTGCGCCGTCGATTGCTGCTGCTTCGTGCTGATTGGGGTTTACGTTAGCAATTGCCGCACAATATACGATTGCGCCGTAGCCACAGCCTGTCCATATCTCAATAACACCGTTAATGACCCAGAAGACTGGTTCTTCGGTATTTTGCAGCCAGTTTTGATCCGGCAATCCAAACATCCATGTCAGCGTGTTTGTAATTGGACCATTGGCCGCTAAAAACTCTGTCCACATTGCAACAACAACGACGGTCGCAATAAAGTAGGGCATATAAGAGGCAATCTGGATTGTTCGCTTAAAAAATCTAGGTCGAACAGTAGATAGAAGAATCGCAAAAATGATCGGGCATATAAATCCAATGGTCAGATTGAACAGTGACATCATAGTGGTGTTCTTTAGGATTCGGCCGAAATCATCCACTGTGAACAATCTGATAAAGTTTTCGAATCCTACCCACTCACTGCCAAAGACACCCTTTCTGACACTAAAGTCCTGGAAGGACATGATAATGCCAAACATGGGTATGTAGTGGAAAATGATGAAGTAAAGCAAAACCGGGGCAAAAATAACATATACCACCCAGTTTTTTCGGATATCCTGCTGAAGCCGTTGTTTAAAGGTTTTCTTGGGAATTTTCTTTAATATCTTCGGTGCAGAACTGGTCTCAGGGGTGCAAATTTGTTCTCCCATATTTTTCACCTGTTTGTAATAAAATCTTTCAATGAACGTGCTCTTCAATAGAGCAGAAAAGGGCGACATGAATCACGTCGCCCTTTTCTTAATCACGGAATCATTTATCCATTATTTATCAGAAAATTGATTAAGCAGAGCCTGGAAAATATTCACGACATTTTCATAACCATAGCGTTTGACCTGTTTACAATAGTTATCCCAGTCGCTCTCAAAATTATTTGTTCCCATAATAAACTTAGGAATTTCACCGTAGCTGTAATCCCGGATGTTCTGAGTAACTGAAGTATATGTCTTGGAGTCTCCCGGGCTCAGCTGACTTGTGAAGGAGGTAAGCAGCTGCCCTGTCGCCTCGTATGCCAGCCACTCGCGGAATACTGGAATCGATTCAGGCGCAATGCAATCAATGTCATTCGTCTTTAAACCGATAAAGTGGTTGATCTTACAGGGATTACTCATCTCAGAGTTTTGAATCACAGCATCGATAGCACTGTAATTGTACGGCCCATTGGGCTCTTCCAGCTTATAATAGGTACCAGTCTCAGTCAGCCCGAACCGCTCATAAATGTCGCCGGGTTCCGCAACAGTAGCATACTGCTCAGCGGTCAAACCCATACCAACCAGCAATGTGCCGCCATCAACCTCATACAGATAATCCAGGGCGGACAGCAGAGCGTAGATGTCCTTATCATTGTTGATCAGGCTTGTAGTCAAGCCAACGGAAATGGATTCCTTTGTCACCTGGTAGAAGTTATCGGGGATAAACTCGTTGACGCCGGGGACATACTTCTGGCCGCCCGGTTCGCCGCTGCCATAAATGTCATTGATGGGCTCACGCAGTGCAGCAACATAGGCGCCTTCCGTTGCTGGAAAATCGGGATCCTGCAGTCTGGTCGCAGTAGTTGCCTCAGTGCTGTAAAACAATCCCACATTGCCGCTGAACATATTCACGGTATCGACCATGTAGAAAGCATCGGAGCTGTGGTCAGTAAAGTTCTGATTGATCCAACCGTTCTTATACCACTGGTTCATGCACTGCAGATAGGCTTTGAAATTATCGCTGGTACCGCCAAATTTGATTGTCGATCCATCCTTATACACACCTGCTGAGCCACCGCCAAAACCGGTCAGGATCGTGCCATTCTCCATGTAACCGGGATACCAAAGGCTCATTGCATAGCCATCAGTCAAACCCTGATCTTCAATAGCAGTGGCGAAGATGTCCAGCATCCACTCCCAGTCAGAAATAAATACAGGAACCGTGCCATCCCAGTCAGGGTCAACATTGGCAATATAGCTATCCTTCAAATCCGTCTTATACCAGCTGGGGAAAATGATATCATCAGACCAGTTGCCATCGGTATCATATCCGCCGGTAAAGGCTTCACCGGTAGAAGGATTCTTGCCATACTTTACAATCCAATCTCTTCTGTACTGCCAGCCGCCCCAGGGAGTTAAGTTATCACTATAATAGTACAGTTGCAGGTACTTGGGTTCACCATCTACCAGATTGGTCGCCGTTAGTGCGTAATCAGGATTCTGCTCCAGCCACTTGACATAGTTGGGCATTGCTCCTGCTTCAATATAAGGCGTCAAATCGATCAAAATTTCCTCTTCGTACAGCTGGGCTGCAGAATACGCACCCTGAGAGAGATCGATCACATCATACTGATCATCCCAAGTTGCAATCATTGTGTTAAAGAAGGACTCTGCCTGTCCAGCGACACCAGACTCAAAATCCATCTCAACATCCACCAGTTCCCCGCCTTTGCCCTTATACTGCAGGGAATTCCAGTACTTGATTGCAGGATTATCATTGTAATCGGAATAATATGTAGCATTTTCACCAGTTGCGATCCAAATAGTATAGGTGTTCTCATCACCCTTGTTTCCGGAGCAAGCCATAAGCGAAAATGCCATGGACGCAATCAGCATCAAAGCAACAACAACTTTTACTGCCTGTTTCATAAGGCATCCTCCTTTGTAAGCTGTTATAACTTTAGCTACGCAATGGCTTATGCCATTGCGTAGCTATGGTTTAATAAAAAATTACTTCAGAGCACCAAGCGCAGCCAGTTCGCAGTTGATTACATAACTGACCTCGCCGCTGGAACCAATCATGGTAAAGGTGATGGTACTACCGGAGTAGTCTTCCTTCATAGCGTAAGTAATGGATGCGCCATCACCGGCACCTGCCACCTCAGTAAAGTTACAACCCATATCAGTCAGAGCCCAGTTAAAGGTCACAGTCACGCCACCAACGGGAGTACCAGCGTACAGAGTGGTTGCCTTCAGAATACCGGTGCCATCAGACAGGAAGCGGATCTCCAGCTCAGTGGACATGGGATCGCCAGCCTGCGTATCGTTCAACAGGAGCTTGGTCTGGGGCAACACCGCGGACTGAATGTCTGCCATAACAGAAGTGTCGGTAGTGAATACGACTTCCACGCCTGTAGCATTCTCGCTGATATCACCAATCCAGGTGAAGGTCAGGCCGTCTGCAGATAGGGCAGCAGTCAGAGTGCCGTTGGACACATTGTAAATGTCAAAGGAATAGGTAGCAGCGTTGTACTCCCAGCGAGCAGTTGCCAAGGCAGCACCGTTCATCAGGACTTCGGCAGTACCGTTGTCATTCAGGTTCAAAGCCAACTTTGCATTGTACTCAGGATAGCCAGGAACCATTTCTACCTCTGTATTGATGGTCACGAGAACCTCAACGCCGCCAGCCAGCTTGCCTTCAGCAACGCCAGTCAAGGAAACCACGCCGGCCTGGCCCATGCCCAAATTGATGGTAACAGTCTTGGTTTCGGGATCGTAAGTACCTCCCTCCACTGTCATGCTGCCTGCAGCGATGTCCAGTGTCAGGGTATTATCGCTGTTGAGCACATAAGAACCATAAACAGCATTGGGCATCATATTGCCTGTGAGGGCCAGGGTGCCATCA
>JAEIGA010008046.1_pt1 | contig 15992 bp, 15 predicted proteins | sample 9270691 | NCBI WGS metagenome assembly JAEIGA01 (sample SAMN17057246, study PRJNA624740) | gut metagenome | biome: biome; isolation source: fecal sample | host: Bos grunniens | place: China: Xizang | collected 2019
CTCATTTCAAGATTGATAAGATCAATAAATTGACTTTCTCTCTGAATTCTTTCGTTTAATTCACGAATATCTGTCTCAATCATAATGTCTTTTTTTGTTATTTATTAATATGTGCAAAATTAACAAGATTTTGTCAAATTTATTGCATGATGACTAACATTTTTGAAAAATCAAGGCAAATCGTTACGACTTGCCTTGATTAGCAAATATTATTAGTTAGGACAAAACTCCTTTAATTGGTTCATCAATTTTTTTCGACTGTAAAAAATTCTGCTTTTTACTGTTCCTATTGTCAAATGCAAACAATCTGCAATTTCTTTGTATTTATATCCGTCGTTGTACATATCAAAAGCGCGGCGGAATTCTTCGTCCAACATTTTGATGCCTCTTTCCAATTCTATAGAGTTAATTATTGATTGAGGATCGGTGTCGGTGTTGATATTGCTAATGTTCAAATAGTAAAGATCTTCACTTTGGTCTATGATGGTGTTTGCTTTTTTTGTTCTACGATAATTGTTGATAAAAATGTTTTTCATGATGGTGTAAACCCATGCTTTGAAGTTGTTGTGGTTGACATACTTCTCTTTGTAGATCAAAGCTTTGAGGAATGTTTCTTGCATAAGGTCTTTTGCGTCATCTTCATTTCCTGTCAATTGTCTTGCAAACGCTTCTAGATTTTTCTGAAGAGCTGTTAAGTTGTTGTTGAACTCGATTGTTGTCATAATAAATGTTGTTTTTGTGTTGTTAAAATTGATTGTTGTTTGTTGTTGTGCTGCAAAAATAATATACAATTTTCTTTTGTCAATACCCTTGGAAGGCTCTCGATATATCGACCTTTATATGTGGTTGATTTATTGATAGTTATCAAATGTTAAATAAATGTTAAATTTTAAAAGTAAACGGAAAAATATAAAAAGTTAACGGATTTTAACATAAGTTAACGGAAATTAACATAAGTAATCGGGATAAAATAAGGCGTTTTTCGGGCACTTTTAGGCCAAAATATCACATTTTGCTCCGAATTTTAAAACATCCAACATAAATCTATCGGGATACATTATTAATTGCAATTTTTTTTGTAATTTCGTAGAAAATTATTTCAATGATGATTCCATTTGACAAAATTGCTTTGATAGGTTCGGGAAATGTTGCGTATGCTTATAATAAAGCATTGAAAAATAATGGAATACAACCATTTTGTATTTATACTCGTTCATCGGATAAAATCGCTGAAATAGAAAGAACCTTTGCTGTAAAGGCAACTTCAAATTTTGATGATTTGCTTGAATGCGACTTGATTATCATAGCTGTCAAAGATGATGCTATTCAAGAAGTTTCGCTTAATCTTAAAAATTATAAAGGATTGTTGGTTCATACTTCTGGTACACAGCCATCTTCGATATTGAATCGCATTGAAAATTATGGCGTACTTTATCCTTTGCAGACATTGACTAAAGATTTTGATGTGGATTTTAAAAAGGTTCCTCTTTTGATAAATGCTTCATCGTCAATATATTTAGAAAAAATTAAGATTCTTGCAAAGATGATGTCTGATGTCGTGATTGAATGTAACGACGAGGATAGAAGATTGATTCATTTGAGTGCTGTGTATGTTTGTAATTTCGTGAATGTAATGCTTCAAATCGGTGATAAACTTCTTGAAGATAAGGGCCTTAATGTTTCAATATTCGAGTCTTTGGTGAAAGAAACAGTTGATAAAGCCTTTGCTTTGGGACCTAAAAATGCGCTTACAGGTCCAGCTAAACGTGGCGATATGGAGACAATAGAACGTCATAAGAAATTGTTGGAAAATAAGCCAGACGAGAAAATTATTTATGAATTGTTAACGGATTATATAATAAATAAATGTAGATAATATGAAAAATTATAAAGAACAATTAAAAAATATTACAACTTTTATATTTGATTATGATGGTGTTATGACAAGCGGTGACGTGTTGGTTGATGCTAACGGCGTTCCATTGCGCAGCACAAATGTCAAGGACGGTTTTGCACTTCAACTTGCTGCTCGTCTTGGTTACAATATCGCTATCATTACTGGTGGATATTCTGTTTCAATTGAAAAGAGAATGGAAATGCTCGGTATCAAAGATGTTTTCGTTCGTTCAGCAAGTAAGGTGGAAGTCCTTCAGAAATATATGGAAAACAAGAACTTGAAACCTGAAGAAATTATTTATATGGGCGATGATCTCCCTGATTTTCCTGTAATGAAAATGGTCGGTCTGCCTGTATGTCCAGCAGATGCTGTTTCTGAAATAAAAGATATTAGTTTGTATATTAGTCATTGTGGCGGAGGAAAAGGTGCTGTTAGAGATATTATCGAGCAGGTATTGAAAGCTCAGGATAAATGGATGAAGGATTTTACTTTTTATGTTTGGTAAATAAAATATAATGAATAAGATAAAGGCATTTTTTAAGTTGGTTAGATGGACCAACTTATTGATAATAGCAATGATGATGTGTCTCGTCAATTATTGCTTGATGTCACCTTTGCACACATCTGAAATTGTTGGGACGGTACCACCATCACCGGCGTTTCTGTTACTCGTTATTTCATTGGTTTTCATAGTCGCCGGCGGCTACGTAATCAATGATTATTTCGATGTTGAAACCGACAGAATAAATAAACCGAATAAACTTATTGTAGAAAATGTCTTTACTGATAAAGAAATAAAGTTGTTTTATAGATCATTGACATTCATTGGTTTGTTGGCGGGACTTGCATCTAGTGTGATGTTGATGGGTGTAAAGTTTGTTACATTATTTGCGATATTATTGTTGTTGTCATGTCTTCTTTATTCTTATTCATATGCATATAAGAAGAAATTCTTGATTGGAAATATAATTGTTTCTGTATCAGTTGCTTTTGCAGTATTCTTGCCATGGTTGTTTGAATCTTTTCATCTTTCAAACAATGCTTTAATCCTCTCGATTTCCAGAGAAACAATGATGAATATTCTTCCTTTTGTGTTGATATACACTGCTTTTGCTTTTTTGACAACATTGATGAGAGAAATAGTGAAAGATGCGGAAGATTATAATGGCGATTCTGTAACATCTTGTCGAACAATACCTGTCGTGTGCGGGATGTTAAAAACTAAAGTAATAGTTGGTATACTTTCGTTTGTATTATATGTTTTCCTTGCTTATTTTCATTGGGTGCTTGTTGAAATACAAGCTAACATTGCTATCTATATAATGATTGTAGCTGAAACGCTAGGAATAATGCTTCTGCCAATACTTTTTAATATAAAAGAATTCGCTGATTTTCATAGACTTTCAGTGGTACTTAAAATGATAATGGTAGTAGGAATCTTAACAATGGTATTTATATAATGTTAGAAAATTTAAAGAAATATAATATTATTCTTGCCTCAAAATCACCGAGGAGACAAGAACTTTTGAAAGGGATAGGATTACCTTTCTCAATTTTAACCAAGGAAGTTGATGAGTCATATTCTTCGGAAATGCCTGTTTTTGACGTGGCACCTTTTTTAAGCTACATGAAGGCTAAGGCTTTTGAAGAGAATGAACTTCCTGATAATTATATGGTTATAACGGCAGATACAGTCGTTATTGTTGGTGATAAAATACTTGGAAAACCAAAAGATTTTGAAGATGCATGTGATATGTTACGTCTGATTTCAGGAAAAAAACATTCGGTGGTGACTGGCGTGACTGTTCATACAAAAGAAAAGACCAAGACATTTTCTGCAACATCTAAAGTTTCGTTCGAACTGCTTGATGAAGAAGAGATTGATTATTATGTTAATACATATAAACCATTTGATAAGGCGGGATCGTATGGAATTCAGGAATGGATTGGTTATATTGGTGTTAGCAGCGTTGAAGGTTCTTATTTTAATGTTATGGGACTGCCAACACAAAAGTTATATCAGATTTTAAAACGTTTTTGATGATGGATAAAAAGCCTTTGATACTTATAGCGAATGACGATGGTTATCGAGCAAAAGGATTCTACAAGCTTATAGAATTGATGCGTAAAATAGGGGAGGTTGTTGCGATATCGACGGAAAAACCGATGTCGGGACAAAGCCATTCTATTACGAACCACGAACCTTTGAGAGTCTATCTTGCAGAGCAAGATGTTGATTATAAGTTGTATGTATGTACCGGTCGTCCTGTAGATTGTATTAAAATAGGATATAGATTTACAGATGGTAGATTGCCTGACCTAGTCGTTTCTGGTATAAATCATGGTTCTAACGCTTCTTCAAATGTAATCTATTCTGGAACAATGGCTGCAGCTCTTGAAGCTTGTATGGATGGTGTGCCTGCAATAGGTTTTAGCGTTGATAGTTATTCGTCTAACGCATGCTTTGATCATGTTGATTATTATGTTGATACAATCGCAAGGCGCGTGTTGAAGGAAGGTCTACCTAAAGGCGTTTGTTTGAATGTCAATATGCCTAAGAAATCCGATGAGCCAATTAAAGGTGTTAGGATTTGCCGTCAGGCAAAAGGCCGTTGGAGCCAGACTTTTGAACAGAGAGTAGATCCGTTTGGCCGTGATTATTATTGGCTTACAGGTTATTTTATAGAGGAGGACGAAGGTGCCGATACTGATCTTTATGCAATAAAGAATAATTATATAGCAGTGGTGCCAACCATGTTCGATATGACGTCTTATTCAACTATGGAAATGTTAAAAGATTGGAGTTTGTAATATGTTAAAAAAAGATAACTTTTATTTAGGTGTTATAGCTGCTATATTGATGTTTTTTATTCTTTATAGCTTGTTAAATCTTTTTACAGATTTTTCATATTTCTCGCGAGATCGTGATTCTCTTTGGGTTTACATGCTGTCTATAATCCCGAGTTTGTTGTTGTCACGTTTCATGCTTGTTAAATGGGGTATGGAAAAAGCTGGTAAAGGAATGATGTTAGTTTCTTTATTAGGTGTTTTATTTATAATGTTTTGGGTTTTGAAATGAAGTATTATATTATAGCAGGGGAGGCGTCAGGTGATCTTCATGGCGCAAATTTGATTGCATCGATTAAGAAAAAAGATCCTCGTGCAAAAATACGTGCGTGGGGTGGCGATTTGATGAAAAAACAAGGGGCGATATTGGCTAAACATTATCGTGATCTTGCATTTATGGGTTTTGTAGAGGTTTTGTTGCACCTTAAAACTATATTGAAAAATTTTAGTTTCTGTAAAAAAGATATTAAGAAATTTGAACCTGATGCAATCATTCTTATTGATTATCCTGGCTTTAATATAAAAGTGGCAAAATTTGCTCGTAAATTAGGTATTAAAGTTTATTATTATATTTCACCTCAGGTATGGGCTTGGAAAAAACGTCGTGTTCACACTTTGAAGAAAGTGGTTGATAAGATGTTGGTTATCTTGCCATTCGAGAAAAAATTCTACGACGAATATGATGTGGAATCTCATTTTGTGGGACATCCATTGCTTGATGAATTGTCGAAAGTCAAGAGCATTAGCAAGAAACTTTTTGCAAAACAGAATAACCTCGATCCTAAGAAAGAGATTATCGCTCTTATGCCTGGAAGTCGTAAACAGGAAGTGTCGAGAATGATGGAAGTTATGCTGAAAGTTGTTAAGATGTTCCCTGACTATCAATTTGTTGTAGGTTGCGCCCCATCACTTCCTGAAGAGTATTATAAGGAGTTGGTAGGTGATGAGAAAGTGGATCTCGTCTTTAACAAGACATATCAGCTGTTACAAGTTTCAAGTGCTGCTGTGGTTACTTCTGGAACAGCGACATTGGAAACAGCATTGTTCTATGTGCCTGAGGTTGTGTGTTATAAAGGAAATCCTATCTCATATATTATAGCCAAGAGACTTATTAAGGTTAAGTATATTTCACTTGTAAATCTTATAATGAATAAGCCTGTTGTGAAAGAACTGATACAGAATGACTTGACAGCTGAAAATATCTCGGTGGAATTAAGAAATATGTTGTCTGATTCGAAGAGACAGCGAGACTTGCTCGAAGATTACGAAGAGTTGAGATTTTTGCTTGGTAATGCTGGCGCATCTGATAATGCGGCCTCAATCATAATTAATGATATGAGGAATAAATAAACAGAATTCTTAATAATTTTTAACATAAATTATTGTAATTCAGAGTTTTATATATTGAATTTATTGTTATCTTGCAGCACTGTAAATAGATATGTGCTGTGTGATAATTTGTTGGTTTAAATATCCGTTTATCAGACTTTTAATTCCTTTTGCAACGGGAATTTGGCTGGCGTTCTTCAATGGGATTGTCAGTGTCACCGAAAAAGTCGTCGTTTATTTGTTAATAATTCTTTTGATATTATTAACGTCTTTAATTCTTTCTTCTTTTTTAAAAAATTATCGATATAGATATGTCTTTTCTATATTGTTAAATATATTCTTGCTGTTATCTGGATTTTCATATGTGGAAATACATGATTATAGATTGAAGGTCAATGATTTGTCTAATGTTGAATTTGCACCTGAAAAATATGTTGCCCGATTGTGTGAATGTCCTATAGTGAAGGATAATTCTGTTAAGGTGCTGTTGAAACTGCTTGAAATAGAAGATGAGTCGTTGAAAAAGCATGAATTTGAATCTAAAATAATTGCATATTTCGAGAAAAATGAAAGTTCGTTATCGCTTAAATATGGCGATTGTATAATTTTTCTTACAGATCCAGAGGAAGTCGGGGAGCCTCCGAATCCAGAACAGTTCGATTATAAGGATTATTTATATAAAAAAGGTGTGACACATCAGGTTTATCTTAAATCAGATAAATGGTTGAATTTGCATTACAACAGATCAAATCTGATATATGAACTTTCGTATTCCTTGCGTGATTTTCTTATGCAGACTATGCAACGTCTTGGTGTCAATGATGATGAGTACGCGGTTGCTGCAGCAATATTGTTGGGTTATGATGACAGTCTTCCAATGGATTTGCGTCAGAAGTATGTGGCTGCGGGGGCAATGCATATATTATGTGTTTCTGGGCTTCATGTGGGAGTGATATTTATGGTGTTTTCTTATCTCCTGTTTTTCCTTGATGACAGAAAGAAAGTGCAGCGACTACTGAAATATCTGCTGTTGCTTTTATTGATATGGTTTTATGCTTTGCTCACAGGATTGGCGCCTTCTATTTTGCGAGCGACGATAATGTTGTCGTTTGTAGTGATTGGTAATGTCATCAATAGAAAAGGTGTCTTGCTGAACTCTTTGGCTGCATCTGCCTTAATTTTATTATGTATAAACCCGGCAAATCTTTTTGACATAGGATTCATGTTGTCGTATATTGCTGTTGTTGGTATTGTTGTTTTGCAGAAACCTATTTTCAAACTAGTATATTCAAAATATAAAATAGTGAATAAAATATGGGAGATAACTTCTGTTACAATAGCTGCGCAGATTGCAACAGTTCCTTTTACCATTTATTATTTTCATCAGTTCCCGACATATTTTTGGTTGAGTAATCTTTTTATGACGCCTGTTTCGTCTATCGTTATAATCGGAGGGATGATAATGTTGTTGATTTGCTTTATACCTTATATTAATATAATGGTAGCGTTCTTTGTTTCTAAAATGATTTATGTTATGAATCTTGGCGTCGAATGGATAGAAAGTTTGCCGTTTTCTATAATAAAAGGTCTTTATATCGACACATTTCAATTTGTGATTCTTTTGTTGATATTGCTTTTACTTCTTTTATTTGTCGAATTGAAAGAAAAAAGATTCGTTTTTTGTATGATGATACTGTCATCTTTGTTCTTGATTGTAAATTTTAACAATATTTTAAAGCAAATAAATCAAAAAGAGATGGTGATTTATTCAATTAATAATGCAACAGTCGTTGATTTTATATGTGGAAGAGAGCATTTTCTTTTATCGGATAGCATTTTTTTTAATGATAAATCATCTTTTTCTTACAATATTGAGAATTTTTTGGTCAAAAAAGGAGTTTATTTCAATGGAAAAATGATTCAATCTTGTGATAATTTTGACGGATTTTTCGTGAAAAAGAGAAAAAATGTCGTCATTTTTGGTGAAAAACTACTCGGAATGTCCGATGGAAGCGATTTTTTGAGTGATACTCTTTCGTATAAAATTCCTCTGGATTTCATGCTCGTCTATGGTAAAAAACGACAATCGTTATCTTCGTTACAAAACATGTATAATTTTGATTGTCTGATAATTGATGGGACAGTTCCGCCGTGTTTGGCTTCTGAATTAATTGAAGAATCCAAGAAGTTAGGTGTAAAATATCACTCAATTGGAGAAAAAGGAGCTTTTTTCGTAAAATAGTTTTTTAATTTTTTATTTTATTGATAATCAGCTGAATGAAAAATAATTTGAAAAAAAGTGAATTTTTTTTGAAAAAATGCTTGCAGATATGAAAAAAGGTCGTATCTTTGCACTCGTAATCAATAACACAAAAGGTTACAAAAAATAAAAAAGCAGGTGCTGTAGTTCAGTTTGGTTAGAATGCCTGCCTGTCACGCAGGAGGTCGCGAGTTCGAGTCTCGTCAGCACCGCAGAAAGTCTCTCAGAAATGAGGGACTTTTTCGTTTTATATTCCCACCATATTTTTTCACTAAATTACAAAAGACTTTTTAAGTTAGAAAGTTAGTAGGCCTTAAAAAAATTCCTAACTCCTAACTCCTAACTCCTAATTATTTCTATCTTTGCATAAATGTCTTTTGGTATGATAGAAAGAATAAAATCTCTTGTTAAAGAAATCGTTGATGAAGTCGTTGATATCCGTCGTCAGATTCACGAAAAACCTGAATTGAGTTTTGAAGAATATGGCACTGCTTCACTGATCTGCGCTTTCTTGTCATCATGGAATATTGAGCATGAATATATGACGAAGACTGGGGTCGTTGCTTATATAAAAGGTAAAAATCCGGAGAAAAAGACAATTGCCCTACGTGCTGACATAGATGCGCTTCCTATTCAAGAGAATAATAAATGTTCATATCGTTCGTCTAATACTGGTGTTATGCATGCGTGCGGCCACGATGCACATGCCGCGATGTTGCTTGGAGCAGCTAAGATTCTTAATCAGATAAAAGACGAATTTGAGGGAACCATAAAACTTATCTTTCAGCCTGGAGAAGAGAAGCTGCCTGGCGGAGCATCAATAATGATTGAGAACGGCGTTCTAGAAAATATAGACACTATCATTGCGCAGCATGTCTATCCTGAACTCCCTTGCGGTGAAGTAGGTTTTCACACTGGAGAATTCATGGCGTCATGCGATGAGATAAATATCACTATAAGCGGCAAAGGCGGTCATGCTGCCAAGATCAATGAGCGCTCCAACACCACAGTGGCAGCCGCTAAGATATTATGCGCCATTTCTGAACTCAGCTCTGAGTTTAATAAAGAAGAAAGAAAAAATCCTATAATAATAGCTTTCGGCAGTTTCATTGCCGACGGAACATATAACGTTATTCCTGATAAGGTAAGTCTCAAAGGAACGATGAGAACCTTCAGCGAAAACGACAGAAAATCAATTAAAGATAAAATCAAGAAAATCTGCGCTGAGGTTGCGGCTTCTTTCGATATACAAGCAGAACTTTTTATCGAAGAAGGTTATCCGGTCTTGATAAATGACGAGAATCTGACGGATTCGTTGATGTCGAGTGCAAAAGATTTTATGGGAGAGGATAATGTCAAGACGATACCTCAACTTATGACGGCAGAGGATTTCGCATGGTATTCGCATAAGACTAAAGCCTGCATGTATAGGATAGGCACTTCAAATGTTGAAAAAGGCATCGTCTCAAAGCAACATACTCCGACCTTCGACATCGATGAAGACGCTCTTGAAATAGGAGTAGGATTGATGGCATATCTAGCCTTTAAGAATTTAGAATAACAGAAAATCGAATAATTCCTAATTCCTAACTAATAAAAAATCTTTAGCCGTTAGCCATTAGCCATTAGTCATTTTTCCTATCTTTGTAAAAAATATCTCTATGAAAATATTAGTGACTTACGCTTTTGATGAGGAAATAATTCCTTTTGAATTACAAGGTGTTGATATCACGTTCCTTAAGACGGGAATGGGTAAGGTGCTTTCGGCGTATAACTTGACAAAGGCTCTTTGTAATGACAGTTACGACCTAGTCTTGAATGTCGGTACTGCCGGCACTCTCAATCATGAGGTTGGAGATATATTCGTATGTCATCGTTTCGTCGATAGAGATATGGAGAAGATAGAACTTCCAGACGTCTGTTCTGATATCTCTTTCCCTGAAAAAGTCGGAATTGGAATTATTGACGATTATAATAAAATAGGCGTTTGTAATACTGGCGATAGTTTCGTGACTAAAGCTGCTCATTTCAATGGCGATGTCGTTGATATGGAGGCTTTTGCTCAGGCGATGGTGTGTAAAGAGATGAATGTAGATTTCGTCTCGGTGAAATATATCACAGACATCATCGGTCAGAATTCAGGTGAGATATGGTTGGATAAGCTTCGTGATGCTCGCGAGGCGTTAAAAGAATTTTTCGCATGAACTTATTAGATTGGCTTCCGATAACAAAGAAAGAGACCGACTTACGCGGATGGAGCGAAGTCGATATAGTTATTATTACTGGCGATGCGTATGTCGATCATCCAGCCTTCGGCGCTGCTGTGATAGGCCGCGTGCTCGAACATCACGGCTACAAAGTGGCTCTTATACCGCAGCCTAACTGGCGTGACGACCTCCGTGACTTCAAGAAATTCGGCAAGCCACGTCTTTTCTTCGGCATCTCCGCTGGCGCTATGGACTCGATGGTGAATCATTATACCGCCAACAAACGTCTGCGCTCTAACGACGCCTACACTCCGGGCGGCGAAGCGGGATTCCGTCCTGATTACGCGACAATAACATATTCAAACATACTTAAGAAATTATATCCCGATACGCCTGTGATTATAGGCGGCATCGAGGCTTCTTTGCGAAGAGTGACGCATTATGACTATTGGGCTGATGAACTAAAACCTTCTATCATGCTCGATTCTAAGGCTGACCTCGGCGTCTATGGCATGGGCGAACTCGGCATAGTTGAAATCGCCAAGGCTTTGGAGGAAGGCAAGAAAATAGAAGAGATAACGAATGTTCCTCAGACGTTCTTCCTTAAAAAGAAGTCTGTAGGGACGCGACTTGTCACGTCCGAATGGAACGACCTGCGTCTAGCATCGCATGAGGAATGTCTCAAAGATAAGAAGACTTACGCCTCTAACTTCAAGAATGTTGAGATAGAGTCGAATAAGAAAAAAGCTAATCGTCTGCTTCAGGATGTCGGCGATTATACCTTGTATATTAATCCTCCTTATCCAACGATGACGGAAGCGCAGATCGACGCTTCTTTCGATTTGCCTTACACTCGTCTGCCTCATCCTAAATACGCGAAACGCGGCGTCATCCCGGCTTACGAGATGATACGCCATTCTGTTAACATTCATCGTGGCTGTTTCGGAGGCTGCGCATTTTGCACAATATCTGCACATCAGGGTAAATTCGTGGCATCAAGAAGTAAGGCTTCTATCATGAAAGAAGTGAAACAGGTGACGGAGATGGAAGATTTCAAAGGTTATATCTCTGACCTCGGCGGTCCTTCTGCTAATATGTATCGTATGAAAGGTAAGGACGAGAGCCTTTGCGAGAAATGCGTACGCCCGACTTGTATCCAACCTAATATTTGTAAGAATTTAGATACGAATCATAATCCGCTTATTGAACTTTACAAGGAAGTAGATAAGATTCCTGCTGTCAAGAAGGCTACTATAGGTTCAGGAATACGTTACGACTTGTTCTTGACTAACGAAGATCCTTCTGGCAAGTTGGGTTATGACGAATACTTCGAACAGCTGATGAAACGTCATGTGAGCGGTCGTTTGAAAGTGGCTCCAGAACATTCTAGCGACGAGGTTTTACGTTTGATGAGAAAGCCTTCGTTTAATCTTTTTGTCAAGCTAAAGAAGAAATTCGATAAGGTGAATGAGAAATATCGTCTCAATCAACAGCTGATACCTTATTTTATATCAAGTCATCCTGCATGTACTTTGACTGATATGGCTGAACTTGCTGTCAAGACGAAAGAACTCGGATATAAATTGGAACAGGTTCAGGATTTCACACCAACACCGATGACATTGGCGACGGAAATTTATTATTCTGGTTATGATCCATATAGTTTGAAGCCAGTCTTCGTGGCTAAGACAAAACAAGAGAAGTTGGATCAGCAGAGATTCTTCTTCTGGTACAAGCCGGAGAACCGTCAGTATGTGAAAAACGCCTTGCGTAAAATAGGAAAGGCGGTGTGGATAGATAAACTTTTTAGAAATTAATAACTGACAAATAACATTGATGGAAATAAAAAAAGGATGGCTTAAAACCATCCTTTTTTTATTTGTATATTGTCGATTATTCTATGACCAATCTGAATCCAGTGTTGTAGTCGCGGTAGTGGATGCCTTGTTGGTAGCGTGCTGTGACTCTTGCTTGTTGAGCGTTGGTGTTCCAGCTGCCGCCGCGGAATACGTGGTATCCTGTGTAATATTCGCCTACAGGGTCTGTGACAGCGCCTTCTGAGTATTGGTAGTACCAGTCTTGGCACATTTCCCAGACGTTACCGCTCATGTCGTAGAGACCTAATGCGTTAGGGTTTTTCATTCCTACTTCGCTGCATTTGTCGCTGTTGCTGTCGATCCAAGCGACGTGTTCAATATCGTTGCTTCCAGCGTATAATTCGTAATTTGTATTAGCGCCGCCTCTTGCTGCGAATTCCCATTGAGCTTCTGTTGGAAGAGCGAAGTTCAATCCGGTGAATTCGTTCAACTTGCCGATGAAAGTCTCGACTTCATTGAAAGAGATTCTGTATGCAGGATATTTGTCGCCTTTACCGAATTCGTTTTCCCATTGCATGCTGTTCTCATCGTTAGGAGTTTTGCCGATGACAGCTTCCCAAAGGTTTTGTGTCACTTCGTATTTATTGATGAAGAAAGGACTTACTGTAACTTGGTGAACTGGAGATTCCCAGCTTGTTGCGTTTTCGTCGTAGTTGAGATATTCAACAGAATCTTTTTGTGCGCCCATATAGAATGTGCCGCCGTCAACTTTAACCATGTTGCTAATCATTTCTCTGATAGCGTCTTTCTCGTTCTTGTTCAAGTCGCCGCTCCAGTTGATGTCAAAACCGTTGATGGTTTCATTCTTGATATTGTCATTGTTGCATGATTGTAATGCTAAAAAGCAACATAAAACTATTAATAACTTTTTCATAATGATATGATAATAAATGATTTGTCAAAATAATAAAAATGAAAATGCAATAGTAATGTCACACTTTCTTTTCGATTGTAAATATACAATATTTTTTAATTATATAAAGATGTAAGAAATTTTTATTTTCCTATCTTTGTAATTCAAATTTCTAAATAATGAAAAGGCTTTTCCACATTGATTCTTGTTTGAGGAACGGTTCAAAGACGAAGCGTATAGCAGATGCTTTGATAGATAGACTTTCTGAGCGATATGAGATTGAGACAATAAGATTGTCGGACTATGATTTCCCTGTCGTTAAAGACGATATTTTAAATGAAAGAAGTAATGGTTTCGTTCCAGAGGAATATGTTCAGATTGCAAGAAAAATAGCGGCTGCTGATAGACTTGTGATTTCTGCTCCATTTTGGGATATGAGTTTTCCAAGTGCCTTGAAGGTCTTTCTGGAAAATATGTCGCTGTTCAATGTGACTTTCGCTAGCAATGAAAAGGAATGTTACGGTTTGTGCAAGGCTGAAAAAGTGCTTTATATCACAACGCGAGGCATGAATATCAAAACAGGAGACGCGATGGAACAGGCAACCCCTTATATTAAGGCGATAAGTAAATTATGGGGGCTCGGTGAATTGCATGTGATAGCAGCGGAAAATATGGATTATAGTACGCCAGAACAAATCGAGGAAAAAATCCAAAACGCCATAAAAGAAGGCGAAACGCTATGTGATACCTTTTAAGGCTAAAGACAAAAGGCGAAAGGCAAACGGCAACAACTTTAGTCGTTAGACATTTGCCATTAGACAAAAACTAATATTATATGGAACGTGATGTTGCTTTAAAGAAGATTCTGCATTATTGTGATTATCAGGACAGATGCAAGAAAGAGATTTTTGCTAAACTGAATACCTTTGAACTTGCTGCTGATGACAAGGATTTTATCGTTGAATTTCTTCAGGATGAAGGATATATTAACGATGAGCGTTATTGTCGTTCATATGTGAAAAGCAAGTTGAATCTTAAGAAATGGGGCGTCAACAAGATAAAGCTTTCATTGATTGCAAAAGGCGTCGATAGAGATATAATAGATGCTGTCGTTTCGGAAATAGATCAGGATTCGTATAAGGAAGAACTTGTCAAATTACTTGAAAACAAAAAAATAAACGAAAGTGATCCCTATAAACGAAAGGCGAAGCTGATACGCTATGCCGTCGGGAAAGGATATTCGCTTTCGATGGTGATGGAGGTTTTGGATAATTAGGGATTCAGGAATTCAGGGTTTAGGGTGGATGGTGTAAAAGTGATACCGTTTGGAGGTGTCATGGGTGGCGTCTGAAAATTAATCATTATGAATAATTTGTGTTTTAAAATAATAATTTTTATATTCGCAGCATGTTTTTCTGAAAGTTGAAGAAATAACATCTATGGATTGAAATTTACTTTTAAAACTATAAATTATGTTAAGCAAACTTTTCGGATTTGATCCACAGAAACACAATGTCCGTACAGAGATAGTTGCGGGCATCACAACTTTCCTCACTATGTCGTATATTCTTGCAGTTAATCCTGGTATGTTTGGTATTCTTGAAGGAATGCCAGCAGGCGCTGTGTTTACGACAACCGCTCTTGCTGCCATTATTGGTACTCTCGCAATGGCGTTTCTTGCCAAGTTGCCTTTCGGCCTAGCTCCTGGCATGGGACTCAATGCATTCTTCGTTTTCTCTGTTTGTCTCGGTATGGGATATTCATGGCAGTTTGCTCTGACAGCAGTCTTTATCGAAGGTATTTTATTCATTCTTATGACGATAACTAATATCCGTGAAGCTATTGTCAACGCTATTCCTAAGAACTTGCGTTACGCTATAGGTGGCGGTATTGGTCTTTTCATCGCATTCATCGGTATGCAGAACGCTGGTATTATCGTTAACGATGACGCTACTTTGGTAGCTCTCGGCGATATCACTTCAGGCTCAGCTCTTCTCGCTGTAATTGGTCTTGTTATCACAGGCGTTTTATTTGCTTTGAATGTAAGAGGAGCTATGCTTATTGGTATCCTTGCAACAACATTGATAGGTATTCCAATGGGTATCACCGAATTCAAAGGTGTCGTCTCTATGCCTGAATCTGTCGAGCCTATCTTCTTCAAATTTGAATGGGATAAAATATTCACACTTGATATGCTTGTTGTAGTATTCACATTCTTGTTTATTGATATGTTCGATACTGTCGGAACGCTTATAGGTGTAAGTACAAAGGCCAAGATGGTTGACGAAAAAGGCAATATCCCACATTTGAAACAAGCTTTCATGGCTGATGCTATCGCTACAACAGCAGGTGCTGTCCTTGGTACATCTACAACAACAACATACGTTGAGAGCGCTTCAGGTGTCGCTCAAGGTGGCCGTACAGGTCTCACTGCATTCACTATTGCAGTATGTTTCGCAGTGGCATTGTTCTTCTCTCCATTGTTCCTCTCAGTGCCAGGCGCTGCTACAGCACCTGTTCTTATCCTTGTCGGCATGCTTATGATGGAACCTGTAAGAAACATCGACTTTGATGACGCAACAGAAGCGATACCAAGTTTCATCTGTTTGGTTATGATGCCTCTCGCGTATTCAATCTCTGCAGGTATCCTCCTCGGTATGATTGCTTATGTCGTTATCAATGTATGCTGCGGCAAATTCAAGAAGATAACACCTACAATGTA
>JAEIGA010008047.1_pt1 | contig 15991 bp, 11 predicted proteins | sample 9270691 | NCBI WGS metagenome assembly JAEIGA01 (sample SAMN17057246, study PRJNA624740) | gut metagenome | biome: biome; isolation source: fecal sample | host: Bos grunniens | place: China: Xizang | collected 2019
CGTGGATCGCAGCCAGATTGACATCCTCGGTTAGGTAATAATTACCGGACGCAGGCAAGGTGGTCTTGTAGTCTGCACTTGCCGTTTCATCCCACGCGGTCCAAGTTATGTCTTCACAGGTATGGGTACCCTTGCTGATCGCTGCGGCCTTGCCGTCACCGCACAGACAGTGCTCGTGGTTGGGGTTCGCATTTACTGCAGGCACAGCCAGGATCACTGCAGCAGCGATCAAAGCTACAACCAAAAGCAACGCAAGTACTTTTTTCTTCATAGTTTTCCCTCCATTTAATTTGTTCCGTGTCGCCACGGGAACATGATTACAGAGTAATTATAGCACAGAAAACGGCAATGTCAAAGCAAATTCACAATTTCGTCACATTTGCCAACCGCGCCCATCCGTTTTTGTGCAACTCAACGAACGCCAAAGAATTATTGGGTCTTCACAGCGAATATTCGACACTTTATACATTATCTTTATGCAGGTCTCTCCTCTCCACCGTATGTGAGCAATCAGCAAAAAACAGGCCACCTGGGAGGGTGGCCTGCCATTTTAAGCAGCTGCCAGCATTTCACCGAAGTTCAGGGTGTACACAACACTTCTGACTTCCATTCCGTTTACTTTCACATAAGCCTGGACCGTCACATCCGCATCTTGCAAATTGGTTTGTAAAAAGTTCTTCAGCAAAACAATGGTGGCGCCGTCTGTCAAGGTGTACTTGTACTCCCCGTCCACGCCTTGGATGGACAGGTACACACCGTACTCCGTAACGTCTGCGCCTCTGGTGGCGACCCGGAAGCTCATGCCTTCCACGGAAGCATGCAGCCAGGAATCGGTGATGCCCACATAGAAGCGGCGAATGGTATAACCGTTTTCCACACCCACTGCCACATAGCGCTTGCCATTTTCCTGGGCTGTGAGATCCAGATTGGAAGCCTGCACCGTACCGCCACCCGCAGTGTAGGTGGCGACAGAGTCAATGGCGGTCACCTTGCCGGTACCGGTAACAACCGCGTTTTTGCCGTTGAGATCCACCTTGACTGCGTAATCGCCGTTGGAAATGGTAACATCCTCTACCAGTTGCACAACTGCGGTGCTGTTGCCGTTGAGCACGATGTTGGTTTCACCGGCATCCAGAGCCGCCTGCAAGTCAGAAAACCCATCCACCGCATTTACAACCGCCATTTTATCGGTATCGAAACCGATCACATAATCTGCGCCGGTGGCGAAGATGTACTTCGCGTCGTCTGCTGTTCCGTTTTGGGTGGCTGCAGTACCCACAGCCGTGTTGGCCATGGTGATGCAGACCATTGCGCCGCTTTCCAGAGCGGTCTTGTTCACGCCGTCAATGGCAGTGCCCACAAAAACATAGTTCTGAGGACGGGTGGTGCCGGCCCAACTTCCGGAATACACATAGATGTCGCTGGCAGTCTCATTAGCCGTACCCTTCCGCGTATAGTTGCCGTAGATCTTCGCCGTGCCGGAAACATTGACCACACCGCCGCAGCCCTTACTGTCGGAATAGTAGGGAGCAACGCCGCCACCCGCTGCATTTGTACCTGCCACATTACCGCCAGTGATGATACCGCCGGACATATTCAGCGTGCCCACTGTGCTGGAGCCGCCAAGTTCCACGTTGCCACCAACGCCGGAATTGCCTCTGACTACGCCGCCTGTGATGGCGCCACCGGTCATATTGATGGTGCCGGCTCCCACATATGCGTTACCGCCACGATTGAAGCAGTTACCGCCGGTGATCAAACCGCCGTAAAGGTTAAATGTGGCTGCTCCGTTATTGAACATAAGATTGCCGCCGTTGGCAGAGGTATTTTCTACTTCTACATACCCATCAGCGATTACGCCGCCGTACATATTGATGGTAGCCTGGGTCATAACCAATATATTACCGCCATATGTAACACCGTAGCCACCCTCGATCCGGCCACCATAAATGTTGACCACCGGCTGTTCATTGGCGCCGCCCCGCAGGGTAATGCTGCCGCCGTAGCTTGCCTTTCCGTTGGTGAGCACGGCATTGTAGAGGTTGATCGTACCCGTTGCGCCACTACTGCCGGTGGTACCGTTACTGATCATGCCGGCATTGCCGTACTGAGCGCCGGTAGCCATGGTAAATGTACCGCTGTACAGATTCAGTTCGAAGCCATCTGCCGAAAGCTCGAAAACCTGCCCCCGCCAGTCAGCCGCTTTTCCGTTGGTGTTCCGGGCAATCACTTTACCGTCTTTCTTTTCGCTGCAATCGCAGAAGCCCAGCTTCACATTCCCGGCAACTTTGAGGACACCGCCGGAAGTAGGTCCGGAAACAGTGAAGCCGTTGAGGCAGATGTTGGCATCCCCGGTAAACTGGTGGACCGCAGTCAGCGCAACATTTTCTGTTAGATAATAATTGCCCGATGCAGGCAAAGTGGTCTTAAAGTTTGCATTTGCTGTTGCATCCCATGCTGTCCAGGTTGCGTCTTCGCAGGAATGCCCACCCAAACCGGCTGCGTCACCGGCACACAGGCAGTGATTCTCGTGGTCAGATGCGCTTGCCCGGGGCACAGCAACGATCACTGCAGCAGCGACCAAAACCATAACTACCAGCAAAGCAAGTGATCTTTTCTTCATAATTTTCCCTCCGTTTTATTTGTAATTACAAAATAGCCCTGCTGTCAGGCATCGGGGTCGCCCTCGGGGTTGTTCACAGGGAAATAGACCTCAGAACCGTCAAACACGGGATCTGCGGACACATTTTCCTCCCAGGACCATTCCACATACTCCTCAATGATCACAGTCAGTACCAGCTGGCCGTTGGCATTCACCGCAAATTCCCAAGCATCATCGTGATACCGGAAGTACTGGATCTGATCGGCCGTGACATTGGTTGCGATCACCTTGCCCACCGTAGGATCGCTGGTAAACAGGTCGATCCGCGCGCCGGGTTCCAGGGTGCTGACCGTCACGCCGTTAATGGTGGTGCCGATGTTGATGGTGTCGCCATTAAGCCGAATATTGCTTTCTCTCTGATAAGCCGTACCAGGAGAAACGTGGTTTCCGTAGATCTTGGCTGTACCGGAAATGTTCAGTGTGCACAGATTCGCCTTAAAGGCCGCGATACCTGCGCCGTCACCGTAGGGGGCGCTGGTCACAGTGGTCTTGCCGTAGATTTCACCGCCGGTGATGATACCGCCGGACATATTCAGCGTGCCGTAACCGCTGGAGCCTGCGCCGCCAACACTCAGGTTGCCGCCAAAGCTGTTTGCATTTCTGCAAATGCCATTAGTAATACCGCCATCGGTCATATTCACAGTTCCGCTGTACAGATAAATATTGCCGCCATAATTCAGAGCGCTGCCGCCGGTGATCAGACCGCCGTAGATATTCAGCACAGTGCTGGTGGCACTGCTATTAATCACAAAGTTACCGCCGTTTGCCTGCGAGGTAGAAACAGCCGTTCCTGCAACATAGCCGTCGGAGATCACGCCATCATAAAGATTAAAGGTTACATAGGCGTTCAGATAGAAGTTGCCGCCATATCCGGTAACTCTGCCGTCGCTGATCTCACCACCGTACATATTGATAACGGTAGTATTGTTGGCGCCGCCACGCATCACCATAGAAGCACCGTAAGCCGCCCGACCCTCGGTAAGCACCGCATCGTAAATATTGATGGTGCCGGTAACATTAGAATGGATCATACCCGCATTGCCCTGCACCGCATTGGCATCCATAGTGAGCGTGCCGCTGTACAGATTCAGGGTATAGCTCGCCACGGTGATGTCGAACACCTGACCAGACCAAGATGCCGCGGTGTTGGCAGAGTTGGTGTTCATAGCAACGATCTTGCCGGTTTCGCTTGTACTGCAATCGCAGATGCCCGCGGTAATGGCTTTGTTCAGATTGATCACGCCGCCGGAAGCAGGGCCGTAAATGCCATAGCCGTTGAGGCAAATGTTGGCGTCGCCGGTAAAGGCATGGATAGCGGACAGGTTTACATTGCCGGTGAGATAGTAGTTGTCAGAGGCAGGCAGTGTGGTGGTGGAAGTCCACGCAGACCAACCGGCAGCGGCACAGTTGCTGTGGTTACCAATGCCGTTGGCAGCACCGGCACAGACGCAGTGATCCTCGTGGGGCACTGTGGCGCGGTCGATCGCCTCAACAGGCTCACTGCCGCCGTTTACAAAGATCTTCCAGGTCTGTCCGGCAGTCAAGGTGATACCGTCATACAGATCTTCAGCCACAATGGTATACTGGGTGTTATGGCTGCCCGTGCAGGGGTATACGGAATTGGTCGAAACCTGCTGGCTGTCGGCATCATAGATCTCAACCGTAACATAGTTGATCCGGTAGTTGGAAGTAACCGTACCCAGAGGCAGACCGTCTGCTGTGGTGCCGCTCTTGACCAAAGAGGCAACGCCTTGGGCAGTGCCCTCAGTGAAGGCATCTATGGTAACAGGAATATGCTTTTTTTCGTACAATTCCTTGAAAGTCCACGCTTTTTGATAACCCCAGGAAGAATAACCGTTTTCCGCAGTGAGTGCCCGGTTCGCCTGATCGGTGATGGTTACATAGCTCTGCTGAGGATTAATGGTACCGTCGGCATTTCTTACTACCACCGCGTCGCCAACTGCCAGCATGGCGTGGCCGTTTTTCAGTACGCCGTCACCCATGCGGATCTGGGCGTAGATCTCATAAACGCCCTGTGCACCTACAGAATCGTTCAGTGCATTAAAGGTATCTGCAATACTCGTGCCATTGGTTTGTGGCTTTGCGAACTTCTTAACAAAGCTGTAACCACCCACAGGCTTCACCGCCGGATCGTAAAGCATATTATAAGAAAAGGTAAAGCTGATATCGTCGGAGATCTGCGCCCATGCCCAGTAGACAGCATCTGCGCAGTCATTTCCGATCAGATAGTCGAAGCCGTTAAAACCTTCATCGTAGGCATACCCCTCCGGGAGGGTCAGAACACCCCCGCTGAGATAGGACGCCATTCGTTCTACAGAACCGCACTTATGCGTATACGGCAGACCATAGTATGTAGTGCCTGCATAAAAAGTAGATGAGTGGCCGCAGGAACAGCCGGTGTAATACAGGTCCTGGGCAGGTGTCCACTCAATTCTGGCCATAGCATGCATATAGTCCACTACCGCCTGTCTGCGCGCAGCCTCCCCTGCGCTTGGGTCCGAAGTTTCCCTTGCTGTTGCTAATGCCGATGGTGTAATAAAGGCAGTAAGACTGACGAAAAGTGCCAAAACCATCAGAATTGCAACGATTTTCTTTTTCATATTTTTGCCTCCTTATTATTTTTTGCGGACACACATAATACGTATTTCCGCACTTTTATGCTATCATACGACCAAGATTGAGAGCAACAAATATCGTTCGTCAAGTTTCGACAAGTTCCGACAAATTCTATTGATTTTGTAGGAGTTTTTACCGCACACCTGTCCTTCTCCGGTCCGCAGACCGGCGGGGGGACTGCAAAAAATCACCACAGCCCCCTTTGTGGCTGTGGCAATAACAAAAAGCAAGAGCCTCCCCGGTTAAAAGGGAGGCTCTCAGGTCATATTAGGTAGTTGCAGGTGGCTCAGAAGTATCTGTTCCTGCGGGAGGCTCGGTGACATCCGGACCTGCGGGAGGTTCAGTGACATCCGTACCTGCGGGAGGTTCAGTGACATCCGGGCCAGGGGCCGGCGGTATGACGATCCGTTCTACCAGCCGGATCACTCTCGCTCCTTCATCCCAGGAAAGATCCCACCGCAGATCATCGCAAAGGAAATGGGCTATTACAGTGGGTGCGGTGCCGTCGGTAGCCACCACAGTACCCACCGTAGACTCTTCCAAGGTAATGCCGATCTGTGTTTCCTGCGCCAGTTCGCCCAGCGTCACCGACACACCCTTGGACAGGAACAGGTTGTTCGCATCCACTCCCTTGGTGCTGCCGGTAAGCTGCACATTACCGGAAACAAAAATGCTGCAGCCGGGACTTACGAAGATACCACCGCCGTTGACTGCGGCCTTGCCGTCGATGATCGAGCCGCCGTAGAGGTTGATCCGGCAAGCGCCTTGGGCAAAGATATTGCCGCCGTTCTGGGCGCTGCCGCCGGAGATGGTGCCGGCATACATATTCAGCACAGCCTCCTTGGCAAAGCCCACACCTGCGCCAACACCCAACTGGATCAGGCCGCCGTCGGAAGCCATAGCCGTATCTGTAAAGCCGGGCTTCAAATTGCCGCCATAGATATTTAAGGTGGGCTGTGCGCCGGTGACTGCTCCGTCGTCGTGGTTGTAGATGCGGAAGATCGCGCCGGTGAGGTTCTGCCCAACCAAAGCGCCCTTGAACTGTCCGTCGGCAGTCTTCTGACAATCCGTCAGATTGAATACATCCCGCACCACGAACATGGCCGTGCCTTCTTTTGCGGTAATGGTATGCCCGTTGAGGCAGAGGGTGATGGGATAGAAGGTGCCCTCACCCAGATCGAAGGTCTGGTCCAGAACCAGATCCCGGGACAAGTACGCATTTTGTCCCCGCTTTACTGCCGCCACCAGGTCGCTGTAAGAGAATACAGGTGTCCAAACCTTCTTTTCGCATTCTCCGTGTGCCGCAACACCCACCGCGTTGCCGCCGCAGATGCAGTGCTGATCGTGGGCATCGGGATTGCTGCGGTCGACGCCATCGCTAAGGCTCAGGGTCTTCTCTCTTACATTATAAATAACAGGATATAGCTTGTTATCGCAAACAAAAGCGTAGGAGTAATCGGTTGCCAGACCGGAAGCAAAGATTCCGGGGTTTTCCATATCCAGACCGATCTTGGCGTACTGACCGAAGCCCACCATACGAATACTCAGAGAGCTGCCCAGTGCCATATAGAGATTGCTGTTGGACAGAATCACCTTATCCGGGTCTGTAGGATCCTGCAAAACAGCGCTGTTGCTGTTAATCACAGGGTTTCCGAAGATGGCCATAGTCACATCCTGCTCCAGCATCACACCGCCGGCAAGAGCCGCCCGACCGCCGGCCACGGTGCAGTTGGACAGGGTCAGGTTTGCGCCGGCATAAATATTACCGCCCTTCAGCACTGCAACGCCGTCCAAAACGCTGCCGCCGCTGATGGTATGGGTGATATTTTTGCCCGGCGTACCGGCAAGGTAAATATTACCGCCGGATTGCTCTGCCTTGCCCCGCTTAACGTCACCGCCGGTAAGATACAGGGGCGCTTCCGTGTAGATATTGCCGCCTTTCAGCGCCTCACCGCCAAGGATAAGGCCATTGCTGATTTTCAGAACCCCGGTATCGGAATAGGCAAAGTAAATATTACCGCCGTTGCCAGTAATGGGAGGAGGCACAGGTTCGTTGGGAACAGGTGCTCCCGGGGCGGGTGCTACCGGTTCGACAGGCGTATCGGGATCTTCCGGTTCCGCAGGCGGCACAGCCGCTGCAATACCGTCAGCGATCTCGCCGCCGAGGATGTTCAAGGTACCACTGCTGTAAATATTTCCGCCGCCCAGCATAGCTGCGCCGCCGGTGATCTTGCCGCCGTAAATATTTAAGGTAGTTCCAACAGTTGCCCAAATATTTCCGCCGTGATCGTTCATCCGGTTGCCGCCGGAAAGCTCACCGCCATAGATATTTACCACAGCGCCGATGCCGGCTTTGCCACCGGAAGCAACAGAGCCGATGATGTTGTTGGCGCATACAACACGGCTGTCCATACCGGTAACCGACAGCTTGCCGCCAAATATATTGATGATGCCGCTGGCATAGCCATCCAGCAACGTGCCCATCTCCACCGAGGAGGTGATGTGACCTTCGCTGTCGCCGCCGTGGCAGTCACAAATATTCAGCGTGCCGCTGACCCGGAATATGCTCACCTTGCCGGACAGCTTGTAGCCGTTCAGGCACAGAGTGATCTCCTGACCGAAGGGGATCTCGATGGTCACATCCGCCACAAAGTCCCCCGGCAGGAAGTAGCTTCCGGAATACAGGAACTGATAGTAGGTTCCCTCTTCTTTCAGGACATCGCCGCTAAGCGGGATCCAGCCGGTGAGTTTTTTGCACTGGGTATGGTTGCCCACCTTACCCAGGCCGCCACAGCTACAGTGAGCGTTGGTGTGGGTGTTGCTGGTAGCGCGATCGGTCAGCTGGAGGGTTTTGTTGCTGCCGTCAAACAGCACCTGCAGCTCCCGATCATCGGAAACAAAGCAGTAAATTTCCGCCTGCTCCGCATTTTCCGCAAATACCCCCGGCTCATCAAGAGAAACGCCAATATCCGAGCCGTCCATCAGGCCTTCCAGCCGTAGGCTGCCACCGGACAGCACCACATTGCCCTTTTCCTGGCCAATGATCTTCACCACGCCGCCGAGGGTCAGCTTACCCCTCGCCACGCAAACGCCATCCATGGTCGTATCCTCAAAGGACAGTTCCACGTTGTCCAAAATATTCTGTTTTGTTCCGGCAGCTTCCAGATAAATACCGCTACCCACAGTTGCCCTGCCATCCCGCATACTGACTTCCTGCAGGAACGCGCTGCCGCCTAAGTACAGATTGCCGCCCTTTTCGGTGCTGACGCCATCCCGAAGGGTGCTGTCCCGCATTTGCAGATGGCCGTTTGCCGCTACATAAATGCAGCCGCCGTTGACCGCTTTGCCGCCGGATACGCTGACATTCTCCAGGCACATCAGTCCTCCGACATAGAGCGCACCGCCGTTTTTGCCGGTAGAACTACCGTTCGCTGTAACGACAATATTGGTCAGATACACTGCGCTTGCAGCGCCGTCCTGACAAATCACGCCGCCATTTTCGCCGCTTTTGCTGTTACCCGCCAGTGTGCCACGGGTGGTGTGGTCGCATATATACAGCGTTGCGTCGCCCTGCACCCGGAACACCCGGTTCTTGGCAGAAATGGTGTGACCATCCAAGCGGATATAGTAAGTTCCGGTAGAGAATTGGAAGCCGCCGCTGGGGGCCTGGATATCCTTGGTCAGGTAGTAGTGACCGCCGTCTTCCAAAGTGCCGGTGCCGTCCCAGGCTTTCCAGGTCAATCCCGTGCCGTAACAGCCGCAACCGGCTTCCTTCTGCACATCGTGATATTTGGCTTTGTAATAAATATGGGTGGCATTTCCGTTCTGATCCACCACCGCCAAAATATGGCCTCTGGAGGTCATATCGGAAGGATTGATCTGCCGCACATCGTCGGTGCTGATGTCGTACACAGTGGTCTTGCCGGAGAGCTTCAAGCTTACGGGCTCATCCCACAGGCCCGCAGACCGGCTGCAAGTGACCGTACTGCCGGAAACCTTGGAAACATACCCCCAGTTAATGGCAACACCGCCTGTGTAAACCTCCACAGGGTGGACATACACGATCTCGCCGTCTGCAGTCAGAGTCAGGCCCATCACATACAGCGCATCGATCTTCTCCAGCAAGGACTCGTCCTTCGTTCTGTAAGAGTAAATACTGTCATCTTCCACAAAACGCACAGAATAATACCCGTCAGGACCTTTCTCGCGCTGAACGTTCGTGCCGAAGTACAATTCCTTATCCAGGTTCCAATATACCTTGGAAATATCCTGCACACCGCTTGTGTTGTTAAACGTAGGCCCAGTGGGGTTCACAGGTTCATTGCTGTTTTCATTTATGAGGATCACTGCCAAAAGGCCCAACAGCGACACCAGTACAACAAGACCGGAACTGAGCAGGATCAGTAGCGTTTTTTGCTTTCTTGACACCTTTTTTCTCATTATGTCGTCTCCTTTATATAAAGCGCAGGGCATAACCATCTATTTTCGTAATTTTACTATACTCCATTCTCCCGTTTTTTTCAACCGCAATTCTGTAAATTTTTTGCGACCAAAACCGGAAGACGCCCCGTCATTGATGCATTTGCAAGGACAGAACAGCAAAAATCCGTGTATTTCGCAATACACGGATTTTTATATTGTCAGAAAGCAGAACTCTATTTAGGTGTTCTTCATAATGACAGTGCCAACGCATTCGCTTACATGCTCGCAGGCATCTGCACAGGCTTCCATATAGTCGTAGATATCCCGCCAGGCAATAAAGGTCAGCGGGTCTGCAGGCTCCGTGGAAAGTGCACGCATAGATGTCAGATAAAGTTGGTCGCACTCCTCTTCCACGTTATTCAGCTCCACGATCAAGCTGCGGATCTTTTTGGAACGCTTGAAATTTTCAAACTCCTGCATCAAAGCAGACAGCATTTCGCAGGACCTGACAATCTGCTTGGCAAATTCCACGGCGGCAGGACGAATGGTCTGCACATTGTTGATGTAGAACATCTGCAGGACTTCTTCGATCTTATCGGTTACATCGTCCAGCTGATGGCTGAGCATATCCAGATCTTCCCGGTCAACGGGAGTAACAAATGCCTTAGCCAGCACTTCGTTCATTTCGTGCTTCTTTTCGTCGGCACGATGCTCGATCTCGTGCATCTGCTGCAGCATAGAGGAAATGTTTTCGGGGTTGTAATTCTCCAGACAGGTGAGCAGGTAGTTTGCGGCCTCAACAGAGAGGGCAGTGCTTGCTGCGAAGTTTTCAAAATAAAATTTATCACTTTTAGCCATGGTTGCAATTCCTTTCTATCAGTTAAAAATTAACAAGAACAGTTTTGTTACAAAGAAAGCGAGAAGTCCGCAGCCGGGGAATGTCAGGATCCAGGTCAGCACCATTTCCTTTACAACACCGAAGTTGATAGCGGAAATGCGTTTTACGGCGCCGACACCCATGATAGAGGTGGTCTTCACATGGGTGGTAGACACAGGCAGGCCGAATACGGAGCAGAACACCAGGGACAAAGAAGAGGCAATATCTGCTGAGAAGCCTTGATACTTCTCCAACTTCACCATATCCATACCAACGGACTTGATAATCTTCTTGCCGCCCATGGCAGTACCCGCGCCCATAACGATAGAACAAAGAATCATAAGCCAGGTAGGGATCGCAAAGGTAGCGGCGGAAGCACCTGCGCCCTGCAGTGTAAATACGCACAGAAGGATGATGCCCATAAATTTCTGACCGTCCTGGGCGCCGTGCATAAACGCCATAGACGCGGCACCGACGATCTGAGCGCCTCTGAAAAACGGCTCTGTTTTCGGGCGGTTGGCCTTGAAGAAGAGCTTTGTTACAAGCTTGCATATCAGCCAAGCCAGACCAAAGCCCAAGGTAACAGAAATCACAATGCCGTAAACTACCTTCAACCATTGATCCCATACGATCGCATCCAAACCGCACAACGCCATGGCGCCACCGGTCAGACCGGCGATCAGGGCGTGGCTCTCACTGGTGGGAATGCCAAACACCCACGCAAGTGTGGCCCAGATAACGATGGCTAGCATAGCGGCGCACAGCACGATGATGATCGTGTCTCCGGAGTACGCTCCGAAATTCACCATACTTGTAATGGTGACAGCGACCTCGTTGCTGATTTTTGTCATCACAAAAACTCCGAGGAAATTGAATACCGCTGCCATCAAAATTGCCGCTCTGGGTGGCATACATCTGGTTACCACACAGGTAGCAATTGCGTTGGGCGCATCCGTCCAACCGTTTACCAAAATAACGCCAAGCGTCAGCGTTACCGCAACAAACAGCAGAGGATTGGCTGTCATTTGATTCCAAAAGACTAAAATAGAGTCCATATAGTAACTTCCTTTTCTTTTTTTGCCGGAAAACGAAACTACATTTAGTATATCACCATTTTTTGGATTTTCAATAGCAAAATACGTGAAAAAGGCGGAAGTGTGAAAACTCCTTGGGCCACAATAAAATTGGGATGCATTGTGGCCTCTGCCATAACCTTGGAGCTGCGCCAATATATATCCAGCACCCAAAGGTTGTTCTGTTGTACCGTTAGCGAGGGAGACTGCCAAGGTGTACCTTTTTGCTGCGTAATCGGACGCAAAGGCCTGCATAGGCACAATGCCACATCAGCAATTCTCGCATAGTTTAATATCGTCAGCAAGGACTTGATTACATTTATGCAGTGGTATTTATACGGTTTTCCTCATTTCATCAGCTCGTCTGTCAGACGAATAATCTCCGGTGCGATCTTTTCACGCTCTTTCTTTACAATACGATTGTACAGAGGATAAGCGAGGCTCACAAGAAAGATACCGACAACACCGCTTATGATCCCAAACAACATAGCCATTTCTCTGTATAAACCGAGGATTTCGCCCAAATCGGCCATTACAAGACTCATTCCAAACCCTAAAATCAAAGCGCCGATTACACCAAAGACAAGGGAAACCGCCTGGGCTTTTTGCGTAACGCCCGCATCCAGGCGGCGAAGCTGGGCCATTTTATCTTCCGTTTCTTCGGGTGCGGCATACTTTTTTCTGATTGCCTTTATTTCATCCTGCTCTTTGGCAGAATAGGTGTAATGAAATGTTTCTTTATTCTCCATATTTCTTCCTCACTATTTTAACGCTTTTAGTTTTTTACTGCTCTGCACAATCATATAAATCGCCATTACGATAATAAAAACAGATACGGCACCGCCTGTAGCACCAAGTAGCACCTTGCGTGTCAAAGCATCCATACTGCCCTCACCGAATGTGGTAAGCATCGTGGATTCCAAGGTGAGCATTGAAACACAAGCAGCGGCAAGGCTTATCGCCTTCGATGCCGAATAAACAGGACTGTTATACTTGCGGTACTTCACAATATTAATAACTGCCATGGTAAACGCTGTAAATGTATACGCTGCCAGTGCGATCGTTGTGATCTCGTGATGATGAAAAGTTCTGTTCCAATATACCATAAAGAACACAATCACTGACAATGTCAGGTTCATCAGCAGGAATACCCAACCGCAAGTGCGGTATTTAATCACTTCTTCTTTCATTTTCTCGCCGGGTTTATGCTTACTGGTATGGCGAACCAAGAAGAATCGCGTCACCGCAAGCGCGATATAATACCCCGCCATGGAATAGAACCAAAATGTATGATGCCAAAAGCCAAGCCCTAATTGCAAAACGGCATAAGCGGTGTTCCAGATCAGTGTGCCGTAAAGCGATGCATTTACCCGAAATCTTGCATCGTCTTGCCATCTTCTTGCGTATTTGTTCTCCTCTTTGAACGTTTTAAAAAACTGAATTAAATACGGCACTTTCAGAGTCCAGACCACAAGCGTGTAAAAGGCAAGTACATAGGACACAATGGCAATAAGGGAATCCGTCCCCATAAACACTAAGGAATATACCAAAAACACCGTGGCGATAGGAAGCAGAATGATCATTATAGCCATGTGAGGAAACAACAAGGCTTTCCCGATTTTTTTCCAGTCCATATCAAGCCCTCCGTATTTGCACGGTAAAAGTCGTACCAACGCCCACGGCGCTTTCTACGCCAATTTCGCCCTGCATAATATCGATTACTCGCTTTACAAGCGCAAGACCCAAGCCGTTGCCTTGGGTTGCGTGAGAGGTATCGCCCTGATAGAACTTTTCAAAGATATGTGCGCCTATCTCCGCCGACATACCACAACCGGTATCCTTGATTTTAACAACGGCGTGTTGCTCGGTAGCTGTAAGGCTAACACTTACCGCGCCGCCTGCTTCGGTGAACTTAAAGGCATTGGAAAACAGATTGTTCCACACAATGGACAGAAGCTCTGCATCGGCTTCCACTTTGATTGCTTCGGCAATGTCAGTATCAATCTCTATGTTTTTGCTTTCCCATATATCTTCAAACTGTAAAAAACACTCGCAAAGCTGTTCACCCAAATCAAACTCAGTTGTTTCAGGGAAAATCTGCTGGTTTTCCAGGCGACTCAGTTTTAGTATATTCGTTATCATTTCAGCAAGTCTGCGCGCGGCATCAGCAACCCCCTTTGCATACTCCATTCGTTTTTCTTCGCTTAAATCAAGGGCCTGCAACAGTGTGCCGTAATTCTGTATAACGGCAAGAGGTGTTTTCATTTCGTGAGATACGTTGGCGATAAAATCGGTACGCAGAGTTTCTACACCGGAAAGTTCCTCTACCATTTTGTTGATGCAATCAATTATTTCATTAAAACTGTCATCGGTGGCAAATTTTGCAATTGGCTCAACGCGAACGCCAAAATCTCCCTCTATCATTTTAGAAGTTGCATCGGTAATTCGTTTTACGGGGCGTTCCACGGTAAATTTACGGCGAAGATAATCGACAATCGCCATACCAATACTCAAAAGTATTACGTTGAGCATCGTGATTTTGGCGGCAACTGTAATTTCTTCTTGCGTGAACTCACGACCGATAGAACCTTGCAGCGCAGAAATAAACAGCATAATACAGCAAGTGCTCACAAAGGCTGCAAGCAGAAAGAAGATGAAAAAATTGCTAACGGTGCTTAATATTTTCTTCGTCGTATCTCTTTTTTTCATTTAATCACCGCCTTATATCCGAGTCCGTGAACAGTTTTGATTTCAAAGTCCTCGCAGTCTGCTAACTTCCCACGAAGTTTCGTCATATATACGTCAACGGCTCTCGGTGCAGTTTCGGTATCCGCATCCCAAAATTCATCCATAAGTTGTGTTCTTGTAAAAGTCTTTTTAGGATAACTGAGGAGTTTATAAAGTATGCTGAACTCACGGTTGGTAAGCGATATTTCTTCATCAGCAAGGTATGCGGTATGTTCATCAGCATCCATCACGAAGCTGCCTATTTCAAGCTTGCGGTTGGATGCCATCTTGGCACGGCGAAGCAATGCACCGATACGCAAGAACAGTTCGTCCAGGTCAATCGGCTTTACCATATAATCATCAACGCCAATGCGGAACCCTCTCTGCTTGGATGCAAGATCGTCGCGGGCAGTCATAAAGAGGATGGGAATTTCCTCGTTCAATTCCCGTACGTTCCTTGCAAATTCAAACCCGTCGCTACCTGGCATCATAATGTCGGATATGATGAGGTCGAACATAGTATCATACATGGCATCGTAGGCCTCGTTTGCATTCAAACATCCGGTAGCTTCATATCCGCTGTGGTTCAAAAATGAGCAAACCGTCTTATTCAGTTCCTTATCATCTTCAACAACCAATATCTTAAACATTGGGACACCTCCGCAGATTATTATAATCTATTATACATTATAACACCCAAATGTTAAAGTTTTGTTTGCATTTCTTGTGTTTACAGAAAAATCTCAAGATTATTAAAGAAAAAATCTGCTGCGAACGGAATAAGAAAACGAGGTAATATAGCAGAGGATATAAAAGTATGGTACATAAACACACAAAAGCATCACAATGGCGATGACTGCCGCAACCTCAAGAAGCGTAATCAGTACCGCGATTAGGTAACGAAACGGAATGTAGGAATACTCCCGATCCACTTCTTTTTTACCGTCAAAATACCTGTATTTTTGTTTCATCCTCTCACCTCGTAAAATGCCGAAAAGCGAGACGGCAAATGCCGTTTCGCTCGTTCGAACTTTTAGTTTTTCTTTGCAGCGTTGTAACGCTCGTTTGCAGCGGCAGTTCTTTCCTTAGCTGCGGCAATCTTCTCATCACGCTCTGTCTGCGTCTTTTCAGCTCTCTGAGCAGGAGTCATATGGGCATCATCCCAGCTCTTCTTTGCATCAGCCTTTGCCTTTGCGTAAGTATTGTGAAATTTGTTTTCCTCGAAGTTGGCTTTTGCCTCTGCCCTTGTAGCTTCAAATTCAGCCTTGTCAACCTCATGCTGAGCCTTTGCAGACTCCTTCATATCGTTAAATGCCTTCTTTAAAAAATTTGCCATTGTAGTTTACCTTTAACCTTTCATAATTTTATCGCTGAGGGTAATGATTTTTTCTGCATATTTCTTACGGCGTGCACCGAGAATACTTTTGTAAATGGGGTAGTTAATAATCGCCATAAACATACCATAGATTGCGATGCCCAGTGCACTACTGATAAAATCAGGCATTGCTGAGCTGGCAAAAGCCCCGAAGAACCCTCCGCATGTCCATGCCAGAATGCAGCTGAACATCAATCCATATATATAATATCTGTTAA
>JAEIGA010008048.1_pt1 | contig 15990 bp, 19 predicted proteins | sample 9270691 | NCBI WGS metagenome assembly JAEIGA01 (sample SAMN17057246, study PRJNA624740) | gut metagenome | biome: biome; isolation source: fecal sample | host: Bos grunniens | place: China: Xizang | collected 2019
ATTTACTACTCCCTCTACTTGCTTCATATCACCACCTTTAATCAACGTTACTACAGTCCTAAAGCGAGCCGCTCTCTCTTCTACACCAGCCAATTCATGCAATGCTTTCTGACGATTATTCACATCACACGCATCATCTCCTGCCCAACGAGCAGTACGAACACCGGGCAAACCACCTAATGCAAAAATTTCCAACCCCGTGTCATCTGCAAACACACCATCCACTTCATTCGACAAACCGCGACTAATTAGCCAGTCCCACACCGTACGAGCTTTCAACGCAGAATTCTCTTCCAGTGTCATACCAGTTTCGTCTATATCTTGTAAAAAGCCTATCTCTTTCAAACTAATTACCATTATATTGGTAGGAAGAATCTGACGAACCTCCTCCAATTTATGCTGGTTATTCGATGCAAATACCAATTTCATATTTTCAAAGTCACGCAATTAACCCGCAAAGTTACTGATTTTTAAGCAAATTACAAAATATTTTACCATATATTTGGAATATTCAACAATTTTTTTGTACTTTTGCCGCGATTTTAGAAATAGAATTCAATAAATAATTAACAAACATGACAATGAAACGAACTTATTTTCTTGTAGTAGCACTCTTTTTTGCGGCTACTATCTTCGCTCAAACACCAATCCTCGGTGATTGGATTACAGTTGATGACAACACAGGCGAACAAAAATCTGTTGTAACTATCTATCAAGCTGAAAATGGTAAGTACTACGGAAAAATCGTAGAACTCTTCGAGTTGAATGCTGCTACTGCTGTATGTGAAGAATGTACTGGTGCAGATCATAACCAACCTATCGTTGGATTAACCATTATCCGCGACATGCAACTCGTTGATGGTGAACTACGTAACGGAAAGGTACTTGACCCTGATAACGGCAAATTCTACTACGCTAAGGTCTATCTCAAAGATGGCAAACTTATCCTTCGTGGTTCACTTGATAAAGCGGGAATCCTAGGACGAAGCCAAACATGGTTGCGCAAGTAAACTTAACACAACAAAAAAATGACTGCTTCGGCAGTCATTTTTTTTGTTATCCTCATCCCGTTGGGGTTAACATCCCATCGCTGCTTTGATTGAATTTGCAATCTCTGCCATCTCTTCTGCTGGAAGAGTCATCTTTGCATTTGCGAACGACATATCGCCCTCTTTGCTGATTGGAATCAAGTGCATATGCACATGAGGAACTTCTAAACCTATTACAGCCACACCTACGCGTTTGCACGCTATTGCGCCTTTGATACCTTTGGCTACTTGCTTCGAGAACACCAACATCTCGCTCAATATATCATCCTCTAAATCAAAGATATAGTCAGCTTCTGGCTCTGCTAATTTTGGCACAATCAGCGTATGTCCTTTTTGCAATGGATTAATATCCAAAAAGGCATAAAACTTGTCATTCTCAGCCACTTTGTAGCTTGGAATCTCGCCGTTGATAATTCTAGTAAAAATCGTCATAATACCTCTTAAATGCTGATTTCTAATATTTTAAACTGCAATTTACCAGCAGGAACTACTACTTCTGCAGTGTCACCTACTTTCTTGCCCAATAAACCCTTTGCGATAGGAGTTGTAGTAGCTATCTTGCCTTCAAGGATATTTGCCTCTCCCTCCGTAACCAATTGATATACTTTCTCTTGGTTGGTTTTCATATTCAATACGCGAACCTTAGTTAAGATTTGTACCTCGTCTGTATTGATATCTGTCTCATCAATAATACGAGCATCCACAATCTTACCCTTGATCATTGCAATCTTGCTCTCCAAGATGCCTTGCTCCTCTTTTGCAGCATCATATTCAGCATTCTCGCTCAAGTCGCCTTTCTCACGTGCTTCTGCAATTGCAGCAATCACACGAGGGCGTTCTACTGACTCCAAGTATTGGAGCTCTTCTTTCAATTTTTGAAGACCTTCTGCGGTCATGTAAGTTGTTGCCATATCTATTTTTAGTATTTTCGATTAAAAATCTCACTCGCAATAAATGCCTTGCGAGCCTCATCCACATCACTCATATCTACAAGCAATGGATTTTCTTTCTTTTTATCCAATTCGTTCATATTTACACAAAAAAAATAGGAAAACAATCCACCCCCATTTTGCGATTGTTTAAGAAACAACGAGAAACTTCCCAGCCTCTCGTTGCCATTAAACCTAAACCTTAACTATGAAAATTTATTGTTTTCGAGTGCAAAGGTACTACAAAAAAAACATATACGCAAATTTTTTTTCAAAAAAAACCCTTTTTAACCCAAAAACATGCTATTTTTCCTAAAAATCAGCCTTTTACACCAACTTTCCCTTCAAAGTTGCCGCACTAGCCTCCTCTATTTTCACCTGCACAAACTCTCCTATTTTGCGCCCTTCGCGAGGAAAAACCACCGTTTTATATTGACTTGTTCTGCCATACATATCCTCTTTGCTGCGTTTCGAATAACCTTCCACCAATACTTCAACTACTTTGCCTATTTCTCTCTGATTACTTTCCAATGACAACTGTGTTTGCAAAGCAATGATCTCATTCAAGCGTCTTACCTTCTCTTCCTCTGAAATATTATCAGGTAAGTGCTTTTGTGCGTGAGTACCAGGACGCTCGCTATATTTGAACATAAAAGCGGCATCAAATCCCACTTCTCGCATCAATGACAAAGTTTCCTGATGGTCATCCAATGTCTCGTCATGGAAACCGCAGAATACATCCGTACCTATCGCTGCATCTGGCACAATCCTACGTATGGCAGCTATTCTATCCAAATACCATTCACGAGTATATTTGCGGTTCATCAGTTTCAATATTTTATTTGAACCACTTTGTACAGGCAAGTGAATAAACTTACATAAATTATGATGCTTCGCGATTACCTCCAATGTCTCGTCCGACATATCTTTGGGATGCGAGGTAGTGAATCGTACGCGCATATCTGGCACGGCTTCAGCCACTTGCGCCAATAAAGAAGCAAAACCTATCACATCTTCACTTCCATCTTCGCACACGCGCACGTACTTATAACTATTTACATTCTGTCCCAATAGCGTCACCTCCTTATATCCTTTCGCTTGTAAATCGCGCACCTCGTTCAAGATACTCTCCACATCCCTGCTGCGCTCTCTTCCGCGAGTGTAAGGTACAATACAATACGAACAGAAATTATTGCAGCCTCTCATAATGCTCACAAAACCAGATATTTGCTTACCAATACGTGCTGGCATGACCTCGCGATAAGTCTCTGTCGTGCTCAATTCGATATTAATTGCAGGTAACCCTCTTTCGCACATTGCCAAAAGGTTTGGAATGTCCAAATACGCATCAGGTCCTGCTACAAAGTCCACACCCCAATCTTTTACCAACTCCTCACCCATGCGTTCGGCCATACAACCAATCACACCTATCATACGCTTCCCTCGTGCTTTGTAGCCCTTGCCTCGTAACTCTTGCAAACGATGTTGAACTTTTTGTTCCGCATTATCACGAATCGAACAAGTATTGAGTACTACAATATCTGCTTCATTTATCTCCTCAGTCAATTCGCAATCAGTTGTTTGCATAATTGCAGCTACCACCTCGCTATCTGCTACATTCATCTGGCAGCCGTATGTTTCAATATAAAACTTTTTCATGCTGCAAAGGTAGTGCTTTTTTTTAACATACACAAGAGATAGCCCATATTTCTTTGTCAAACACGGGTTCATTACGGGTTCATGCTATGAGATTAGTATATGATACATATCCCTTCCCATAGACACGTTCACTGCCATCTCTAAAAAATCAATGGAAGTATGAATTAGTTATAACACACTCAACCAGGTTGTGATGGTTGTAAGAATGGCTTCTAAATGTATAAAAGTCACATATCCCACAGCTATAGATCCACTTCCGCCAATAATCAGCCAACGAGCAACATCCATACGCATCGCCAGCAGCTCCATTAGATTGTAACGACGCAAACTCTTCTGCAACTCACCCTCTGGCGTAGGAAGCAAATCGATTTGGCGAATAGTATCCGCCATAAAATCCTCACTATGAGTGGGTTGAGGCGCATACGCTTGAAGATGCTTTTTGATTTTTCTATTTGTAATCATGGGATAAAATTTTCTTTAGTCGTTTTCTTGCTCGGAAGAGTATCACTGCGATATTACCCTCTGAAATATCAGTTATATGAGTGATCTCTCGAATGCTTTTTTCTTCTAAATAATAGAGTATCACTACCACTTTCTCTTGCTTGGGCAGTTGGTCAATAGCACGATATAGAGGTTCATATCGGAATTTACTATCAGTTTGCTCGTCTGCCAATTGCGTATCCACTTCCTCGTATCTATCTACCGCTATGCGGTGAGTATTCCAATAGCGATTTTGTTCGTTAAGGTATTCATTGTAGGCGATACGGAATATCCATGTTTGCAATTTGGCATTTCCTTCAAATGAGGCGCAATGCAAATAAGCTTTTAGGATTGCTTCTTGTGCCAGGTCATTAGCCAAATCTTCATCACCATGCGTCAGCACAAGCAGGAACCGCCGGAGGGATTCCTGCAAGCCGCCAATAGCGGAGATAAACTGCTGTTTGTCCATAAAGTGATGTACAGATTGAGATTTCGAAAAGATAGTTTGACAGAAAAACGCAGTTTATTTATTTTCAGTCAGTTGTTTTTCTTCTGTTTCAATTTCGTGTTTTAAATAATTCTTTGAAACAAAGAACACAACTAAGAAAGCGACACCCACTGTCAACAAGAATCCGCCCGCCAAAATAGGATAATGGTTCGTTGTAAATAGTCCGTATGCAAGCAAGAATAATCCCACCAATGAACAGAGTACTCCGTATTCAAGATGTTTAAGCACAGCCATCTTAGTCGTTTTCTTTTTGCTGTCAGATATGTTAAGAGCTTCAACCATTACCTTGAAGTCAAGGTTCGCTGCTTCGCCTTTTTCAATCATCTGTGAGATGAGTTTGGATTGCTGTTCTACTTTGTAACGGCGATTTTTGAGATACATTATAACGCCAACCAAAATAACGGCAGGAATTGCACCGAAAATCAACACCACTCCAATCATAGGTATCAACCCATCTAAAATAGTTTCTAACATAATACTAAAAATTTAATTGTTTAACAAATCGTTTTTTCTGTCGTTTCTTTGCGACTACACCCATTAGACAAATCACAGGAGCAAAATATTACACACAAATATAACTTTTTTGAATGGTGCAATAGAAAAGTGCGGATTCTTAAAAATCCGCGCTTTTTGTGATTGAGAGTTCTTTCGATGTTCCTTGGTTCGTCTTTGGTTCTTCCTTGGTCTTTTGTCCGACGGAGATAGGGAAGGAACAACGGAAAGGAATCTTAATAAATGTACATTTTGATAAAATACGACGTTATAACCACTCAGTTTTATAACACTCCTTGATAGTATTGCAAGATACGGAGTCGGAAGAGGTAATTATATTGCGCTTGCAGGCGAGTAGATTGGGCTTGCAAATAGTTGTTACGAGCCTCTTGGTATTCATAGAGTGTGCTACGACCTGCTTCGTATTTCTGAGTAGCATAACGCAAGGCCTCAGCCGCAGCGCGCTCGGCTTTTTCAGCAGAAATTTGCTCTGCACTAGCATTCTTTGCATTAAAGTAGGCTTGGTCGATCTCTTTGCGTAGATCATTCTTCTGCTGTTCTAAATCTAGACGCGCATTCTCCAATGCCAATTTCTGTTGTTTTACACGCGTGGTAGTTTGGTTCTTGTCATAGATGGGAACATATAAATTCAGTCCTACAGAAGCACTAAAATTATCTCTCATTTGTGTTCCAAATGGCTGATTCTCTGCTCCTTGCATATCATAATATCTTGTTCCCACATTTGCACCTGCCGATAATGTAGGCGAATAAGCCGACTTGGCACCTTTTAGCGCACTCTCATTGGCTTGAACTTGATATTCCATCGCTTTGATTTCTGGGCGATTTTGCAATGCGATACGATATACCTCATCATTATTAGGCAATAATCCAGCATTCAATTCCTCATCGCTTGGTACTACTATATCAAAACCATCTACATTCTCTAATTCAATAGCCTGTGCTAAATCCAACAAAGCCAATTGCAAGTTGTTTTGACGTTGCGTAATCTCCAACTCCTCGCGAGCTGCTTGCGCCTGTAACGTGTATAATTCGCCAGCAGGCAAGCGTTGTTGGGCTACAAGAGCAGAGTCTTGTTTGATTTTTAGGTGAGTGTCTTCTAATTGATTTTCCGCAACAGTCAAGAGTTCCTTACAGAGTAATACTTGCAGATACATGCTGGATATGTTCATCTTGATCTGCGATTGGATAGCCAGCATGTTTGCTTCGGATGCTTGCATGTTAGCACGCGCTTGATCAATATTGTATTTCATTTGCAAACCATCAAAGAGCACAATGTTGGCGGAGAGATTGAAGGTCGTTTGTGATGAGTTATGTGCATGATAAATATTGTCAGCACCTATTGAGCGACCAAAAATCCAATTCTGCCCTGCCGAGCCACTGATAGTAGGAGAAATATCGGCTTTCGATTGTGCATATTGCAAGCGTTGTGATGCATATTGATTCCCTTGCTTCTGTACATCCAAATTGTTTAGCAAAGCTGAATCAATACACTGCTGGAGAGTCAACACCTCGGCGTAAAGTGCCAAAGAGCACAAACACCCCAAAAGAAAAAGTAATCGTTTCATAGTCTTATTAGTTGAGTTGGTTTCCACGGATAATATCGCCCGCAGAGAGTCCTTCGATAACTTCTATGTTCAGTCCATCAGACAATCCTGTGCGGATTTCGCGGCGTTCAGCAGCTTGGGTGGTGGTGTCTGTAATAACTTGTACATATGATTTCTCGCCTTCCATAACTACTGTAGCTTCTGGAATAGTGAGCACATCTACACTTTCCGCTAACACAATTTCGGCATTTGCACTATATCCTGCACGAATAACTACACTATCAGGAATAGTAGCAGCACCTTTTATTTCGAACATCATTGCACCATTCTCCTCAGTTCCCTTTGGAGCAATATATTCAAGCGTTGCCGTGAAGCGTTGGTCGTTGAGTGCACCAATCACCAAGTCCATGCGCATGCCTTCACGCAATTTGCCCACCTCCGTTTCGTCAATGTTACCGACAAACAATAGATCTTGCATATCTGCCACAGTAGCAATCGTAGTACCATCGTTGAACGTATTGCTGAGAATCACAGAATTACCCACTTTGACTGGCACATTCAATACCGTACCCGCAATCGTAGCTTTCACGATAGTATTGGTGAATCCAGCCTCTGCTTTTTGTGCTACACCATCGCGTGTAATGCTCAGTTGATCTTCCGCAGCTTGTAGTTCTTCAAGATTGGATATATACTGCAAGAGAGATTTCTCATAGGTTTCATAGGCTATCACCTCTTGTTGCAACAATGCGGAGTCACGTTCAAAAATCTTACGCGCATTCTCCAAATTATATTTAGCCAAACGCACGCGTGATTCTGCACTACTGAGTTGTGCCATATCGGGTATGACTTTGATTTTTGCTATTGCATCTCCCACACGCACTTTATCGCCTGCTTGCTTATAGAGTTCGGCGATAATACCTGAAATTTGAGGTTTGATTTCGACTTCGTCGCGTGGCTCGATCTTACCCGTGACGATGGTTGTCTTTTGGATAGTACTTACCACTACCTCTTTGGTTTCATACTTCACTTCTTTAGGGCGTGATTGTTTCCATAGATATACGAATACACCTGCTACAACCACTACGAGGATTGCCAATAGAATCCATTTTTTTAATTTTTTCATATCTTTGTTTATTTATTCTTCGTTTAATGCTTCAATTGGTTTGATTGCTAAGGCTCTGCGTGCAGGCAGAATACCAGCAAGGAGTCCGACAATCAATAGAATCAATAGTCCTCCGATGGCAATCGAAAAACTGATTTGTATGTTCTGACTAAACATCTCGTTGTCTTTAAGTGCCATTTCTGCTACGCGCAACACACCGACTGCCGCCACAATTCCTAATATACCCGATAGCAATGTCAATAGGGTACTTTCAGCTAATATCTGCTTCAAAATGACCCAGGGACTAGCACCTATGGCACGACGAATACCAATCTCTTTGGTACGCTCACGAACTGTCACGAGCATGATGTTACTCACGCCCACGGCACCTGAAATCAATGTGCCTAAGCCAATGAGCCATATCAATGCCGTCAAACCAAGTACGAGATATTTGAAGGCTTTGAGCATGTCTTCCATATTCATTGTGTACATAGCTCGTTGGTCATCTGGAGCAATGGTATAGAGCTCTTTGAGAATCGTTTTCAGCTCTTCTTCTACTATGCTAACTTGTACATTGCGTTGAGCTGTAGCCATGATAAGGTGAACATTATCGCCCAACTGGCGTGCTTGCTGCAACGTGGATATAGGCCATAAAACTTGTTGGTCAGGATATCCACCAATATTAACTTGTGCTTTACATTTAGCTTTGACACCCACAATGCGGAATTGCATACTACCTATGTGCAATAGTTTTCCAACAGGGTTTTCTCCTTCAGGAAATAGTTTGTGATACACCTCGTTACCTATAACACACACTTTACGTTTTTCTTGCACATCTATATCGTTAATATCCCGTCCATATAGCAATGGAACATACATAACATTGGGATATTCTGCTGTAATACCTACCATGCTATATTCCTCATGCCATGAGCCATAGCGCACATTTCCATCTCCGCCAAAGCACATAGGTGCGATTATTTCAGCATGTTTAGCAGCTTGGCGAATGGTTGGCAAATCTTGATTATGTATTGACCAACTACGCCCTTTTTGTAATCCTTTGTAAGGTTTGCTAGTCCTATCAGGAATGACGAAGCAAGAGTTAGTAGCAAAACCCTCAATATTCGTCATAATTCCTTGTGTGAGTGATTGACCAACACCCACCAAGACAAGCAACATCATCATACCCCAAAAGACACCGAATCCCGTCAAGATACTCCGTGAACGGTTCTTGGAGATAGTAGCCCATATTTCTTCAAAAAAATCCATACTCTATCTATTTTACTTATCCGCATTCATTGCTTCTATTGGTTTGATCCGCATCGCTCTGTAGGCAGGAATAGCACCTGCGATGACACCAATAATAACTAAAATTAGGGTAGCAACTAGTATTGCTCCTAAATCAACGGAAGGATTTTGAAGCACTTGTTCTGCGCCTTGACTATTAGTAACGACTATGCGAATAATAGCTACCACGCCGCTACCGATCAACACTCCTACAAATCCAAAGAAGGTGGTAATTATCAGCGATTCGCCGACTACAGACCACATGATCGTGGCTGGTGGCGCGCCTAATGCCTTTCGAATACCCAATTCTTTGGTGCGTTCACGTACAGACACCAACATAATGTTGCTCACACCTACTGCGCCTGAGATGAGTGTGCATAATCCTAATAGCAAGATAAACAAACGAATAGCAGCCATAACACGCCCCTGCTCTTCTACTGACTCTTCTTGTGTCCATACGCCAATAGCACGAGGGTCATCTTTGTCAAATTGCATAGGACCTGCCAGCAAGTTCTTGATTTTTTTCTCTATGTCGCGAGTGCCGCTAGTCATAGTCATACACATCTTGCCAAACTCACGATAAGTACTGAAAACACTTTGATGAGTAGTGAAAGGGATATATATACTAGTTCCTTGCCATCGATCGCCTTTCTCGCAAACACCCACTATACGAAAACGCACATTGCTCAGTTTGATGTATGCACCTAATATCTGATCCGCTGTTACCCCTAACATCTCTATTGCTCGTTCGTCTAACACACCAACCTTCTCACGTTCTGCTATATCTCGGGCATTCACAAAGCGACCAGATAATAGTCGTTTGTTAAAAATGTGTTGATAATCACTTTCTACGCCTACCACTTCAAGGGTAATACTCTCTTTGCTATAGACAGTTTCTACGTTATACTTTGAAACAACACGAGAAAATAATTCCACTTCTGGCATTGAGCGGATTATCTGTGCGTGGTTATCATTGAACAACATATACCTTTCTTTGGGTAAGCCCTTGTAAGGAATAGATGTCCAAGATGACCAAACATCTACCGAGTTACTCAAACGCGAACCATAGTTGGCGTGCATACCATTCTCTAGTCCATTGCTCACGCCAAGCAATACCACCAAAATAAAGATTCCCCATACCACAGCAAAGCCTGTCATTGCGGTACGAAACTTATTTTGCCGCAAAGATTCCCATATTTCTCTCAGTAAATCGCCCATTAGATGATTCCGTCTTTGATTCGAATGATACGCTGAGTAGCATCGGCTATGCTCTGTTCGTGAGTCACAATGATTGTTGTAATACCATCGTTATTGAGTTGTTTGAAGACATCCATCATCTCCACGGATGTCTTGGAATCCAATGCACCCGTTGGTTCATCCGCCAAAAGAATACAAGGATTGCCAACAATAGCTCGAGCGATGGCTACGCGCTGACGCTGACCACCAGACATTTCGCTGGGGAGGTGTGTTGCCCAATCTTTGAGTCCCATGCGCTCTAGTTGCTCCATGGCACGCATATAACGCTCTTTGCGAGGGACACCTTTATAATATAAGGGAAGAGCTACATTCTCTACTGCGTTCTTAAAGTTGAGCAGATTGAAACTCTGGAACACAAAGCCAATGAGTTCGTTGCGCAAACGTGCACCCTGTGTTTCGCTGAGGTCTTTGATGAGATGTCCGTCTAAATAGTATGCTCCCTCATCGTAATTATCGAGTATGCCTAAGATGTTTAGCAATGTAGATTTGCCCGAGCCTGACGAGCCCATGATAGATACCAACTCTCCTTTGTTGATGTGCAAATCAATACCCTTGAGCACATGCAAAGCGTTGGGTGTTCCCAAATTGTAAGTTTTGTGGATGTTTTCTAAATGTATCATTGTTTTGATTATGTTTTCTCGCATTCACTTTGTTAGACAAATGATCGAGCATTGATATTACATTTTCTATCAAAAATCATGCAAATATATAGGTATCTGTAATAAAAAAGCGCAAGCTTTCTTTGCTTCAATTTGATTCTTTGAGGATTCTGGACTACCTTACTTATTCAAATCTGCGCACGAAAAACTCACGCTGAAAGCATGAGCGTGCATAAACCGTACTTGAACAAGTAATGATCTTTTGAAAGTGTCCAGTTTTCAAAGAATCAAGTTGGGGCTTATAACGCTATCTTTATATGTTATGCACCTATTTTTGGTGCTCATTCTTCAAATTTCGATGCAAAGGTACAAATTTATTTTGAAACCACAAAAAAATCGCAAAGAAAATAAGTATCTCTAAACAAAAGAAATTACCTTACAGCCATTTAGCTAAACTATCATAATATCTTGGGGAAACTGGGATAGGTTTCTGATTTGGAACATCCAATTCCGCAGAGATCATACCTTCCTTGTCACGACGTAATACCTTGATATGCTGAGGGTTGATATAGTAACTACGCTGACAGCGAATCAGACCATGCTTTTGCATAAGTTCTTCTAAAGACTTCATTGATGCACGCAAAGGATAATCCTTCTGCTTCTCTCCTTCCATATATCGCACATGCACGTAATTCTCATCTGCCTCCACATACAGGACTGCAGACGAAGCAATCATTAATTTTAATTTTTGAGTACTATCTACAAAACGCATTAAACTATCGTCATATATTGTATCTTGCTCCAACAAAGCGACATATGCAAATGATAGATTAAATATTATGTATGGAAAGATAGTTATAACCAACAAATAAAATAAGCATTGTCCTACCATTTGAAAATACGCAAACTCACCATGGTACATCAAAGTAAGATAAAGTGCTGTAAACAAACTCATTATAAGCAACTCTGCCATCTCCCACACGATAAACTTCCACCAACTCAACTTCAAAGTACGATGTAATACCATCAGTACGCTGCGCGAGATAATCATAACGCCGAGCAGGACACACATGATGATCGTAGCATTAAAATTCAGCATGTTTTGCCCCATATGAAGCAACCCTACTACACCACTTGGTTGATATAGTAAGACAAAACATAACCAAAAAATTGGTATAACTAAAATAAAACTGAGATTGCTACGAAGAGTTGTAAAAATAGATGGTAATTTATTCATAATCTTGTCATTATTTATGGTGTGACAAAACAACTTATTAGTACATTTAGTCACAAATACATTATTTTTGTCACTATATTTTTATTTTGTACAAAAACTATGCCGTATTATCACAAACTTTTTCCCAATTGACAAAATGGCAGTAATTTTGCAGTGCATTTCAGGAATGCGCAAAGTTAAAAACATTAATGAATAGAATGATTATGGATTTGATTATGAAATTTGCAGCTTTGGGCGACTCTATTATTAAAGGAGTCCTGTTTAATCAAGAAGAAAATGGTCTCGGACACTATTCATTGTCCGATCGCAACATAGTAGATCGTGTGGCGGAGAGGTTGCATAGCGAAGTACTGAACTTGGGCAAGATGGGATGCACAATTGAAGTAGGCGAACGAATATTAGAGCGTCACTTAACCCGATTAGACGGAGCTCAATACGTGCTAATGTGCTACGGTGGAAATGATAGTGACTATGATTGGAAAGCCATCGCAGACCACCCAGAAGGCGAGCACTATCCAAAAACTCCATTGCGTGTCTTTGAGAAAACCTATATGCGCGTAGTAAATAAGGTGCGCGAGTTAGGATACACTCCTCTTATCATGTCTTTGCCTCCGATGGACGCACAACAATATTTTAATTTCTTTACCTCAACCTTTAGTGAGGTACAAAAATCCAATGTACTAAAGTGGCTCAAGGGAAGTATAAACACCATTTGGGCGGGACATGAACTATACAACGACGCAGTCAAGCGCGTTGCTAACGCTACCGACTGCGTCTTAGTTGATTGCACCACCACTCTAGGTGATGGAAAAGGTTATCTTTGCGAAGATGGTATTCATCCTAATTTAGCAGGACAATCCAAAATCGCAAGTATCATTCTTAGAAATACTTAACTTCTTTACCCCAAATGCTGGTTAGCAAATTGTTAGCCAAGCGACTTGCGCCAAAGCGGAAAGACTCATTATTGAGCCAACCTCCGCCCAGAATCTCTTTAACCAAGGTGTAGTGTTGCACTGCCTCGTCGGTAGTACTTACACCACCTGCTGGTTTGTAGCACACTTTCTTGCCAGTTTTTTCTTGCCAATCCTTGATGGCTGTACACATTACGTAAGTAGCTTCTGGAGTAGCATTTACAGCGATCTTACCAGTAGAAGTTTTGATAAAATCAGCACCTGCAGCCATAGCAAGGATAGATGCTTTATAGATATTCTCTGTGGTCTTTAGCGCACCCGTCTCAAGAATTACTTTCAAGTGAGCATCCTTGATAGCTGCTTTAATCTCAGAAATCTCATCATATACCTCTTGGTAGTTACCCTCCAAGAACTTGCCGATAGAAATCACAATATCTATTTCTGTTGCGCCGGCTGCTACAGCCATAGCCGCCTCCGCAATTTTTACTTCGATAAAAGTCTGCGAAGCAGGGAAACCTGCAGCTACAGCAGCAATACCTATTGGTTCTGTCAGTGTATCAGCTGCAGCCTGAACCAATGATGGATACACACACATTGCAGCCACGTTAGGTACACCTGGGAAGTGATCCTCAAACTCGTTGACACGTTGTGCCATGGTCTCTACCTTCTCTGTGGTGTCATCGCCATTCAAAGTAGTGAGATCAATCGAATGCAGACATTGCTTCCAAACCTCAGCATTATTATTCTCGTCAAAATGTTTTGCCAAGATCTCTTCTACTGCCGCTTTTACATCAGCGTCAGTTAATGTACATGGGTATTCAGCAAAAAGATTCTCAAACTTAGTCATAGTTATTCCTTTTTATGAGTTTATTCTACCGATAATTGTCTCATTGCCAGTTACTTGCTCGCCTACAGATACAAATATCTCTGTGTCAAGTGGCAAATACATATCCACACGCGAACCAAACTTAATAAATCCAAAATGTTCGTTGCGATGCGAGTGTCCGCCTGCTTTAGCATAGGTTACAATGCGTCGTGCCATAGCGCCTGCTATCTGACGTACAGCTATCTGTACCTTGCTTGGGGTTTCGATCACCACCAAAGAACGCTCGTTCTCAGTGCTTGATTTTGGCAACCAAGCTCCTTTGTGATAGCCGTCTTGGTGCTCAGAAACCAACACTTTACCCTCAATAGGATACCAATTGGCATGTACATTAAAAGGAGTCATAAAGATGCTCACTTGCAAGCGTTTGTCGTGGAAATACTCATTTTCTGTCATAGGCTCGATTACTACCACGCGTCCATCAGCAGGAGCAATCAGCAGATTAGGGTCGCTCACTTCCAATATTCGCCTTGGATTGCGGAAGAAGTAAGTCACAAACACCAACAGAGCTGCAGACAACAACAAAGTGATGGCGAAGATCCAATTTGACATATATAGATAAATTGGCACATTTACCGCAAAAATCAGAAATGTGAGCGTTACAATTATTCCGCGTCCTTCGCGGTGAATACGATGATGGCGTTTCTTTTTTCCCATAGTCGATTTTTTTACATGTTATTGTAAGGTACTTGGCAAAGCATATCAATTGCCTGATCCAAACCTTGTTGCATTTTCTTATCAAACATCATTTTGAACATTGCAGGCATATCAGTCTTAATCGTGATACGAATACGCGTGTCCATTTCTGCCACTTGCTTGAGTTGAATCCACATATTCAGCGGAATAGGCAAACTTTCCGCACCAAACTTGATCAGTTTGTACTCCTCCTTCTCCACAATCGCAATTGCAATTTTTTGTCCCAATCCGTCCACTTTGAAACGAATACGATCGGAATACACTTCCATGTCTTTGATTTTATCTTGAGGGATAACATCGCGGAATCGATTGATATTCTCCAAGTTACTCAAAACGTTGAACACCGCAGCATCATTAGCAGCTATTTGTCCAATCTTGCTTTCGTATTTAATTTCTGCCATAACTTATTTGTTCCAATTAGAAGGTCTATGCTGCCAAGTTTCTAGAACTCTGCGCTGTTCTTCATTAATGACATTCATATTTTCCGCATGGTGCAAAACTGTTTCCAGGTTGGTCAATGCTGTCAAATCCACTCCCTCTTTTTCCAACTTCTTATAAGTACTTGGAAAACCATAATCAAAAATCGTAACAACACCCAACACTTTGCATCCATTATTGCGCAAAGCTTTCACCACTTTCAGGCTATTATTTCCCACATTTACTTGATTTTCAATAATAACCACACTCTGTCGAGGGCGCAAGTCACCCTCGATTTGATTTTCCAAACCGTGGTCTTTAGGGGTAGGATGTACATAGACAAATGGCAAATTCAACTGCTCTGCTACCAATACGCCATGTGCAATAGCATTGGTCGCAACACCCGCTATCACATCCGCATCTGGATACATTTCCGCGATGATATGTGCCAACTCAATGCGCACAAAATCACGTATCTTAGGGTAAGATAAGATCTTTCTATCGTCGCAATACACAGGAGCCGCCCAGCCATTAGCCCACTTGATAGGGTTTTGTAGCTGAAACTTAAAAGCTTTTAGTTGCAACATCTTTATTGCAGTCAAATTTTGTAGTACGCTCATAAATAACCTAAAGTACTAAAACTTCCGACAAAGGTACTATAAAAATTGCAATTATGCAAATTTTCTACAAAAAAGTTGAAATGTTCTGCCATAAAATGTATTTTGATTATGTTTTGCATAGTTTTTGTGCGATGAAAAACGTTAAAACTTGTAAATAGATGAAAACAAAAGACCTCATAGCTAAGAAACTTCGTAGAGAGAAAGCACTTGAACGTAAAAATAGAAATCTTCAAGCTACGCAAAAACAAAAAAACATTGAAAATAAAGAGCTTGAGTACTCCATACCTGACTGTTTTTCA
>JAEIGA010008049.1_pt1 | contig 15987 bp, 21 predicted proteins | sample 9270691 | NCBI WGS metagenome assembly JAEIGA01 (sample SAMN17057246, study PRJNA624740) | gut metagenome | biome: biome; isolation source: fecal sample | host: Bos grunniens | place: China: Xizang | collected 2019
AACGGATGCTCCGGGCAGTATCCTTATTATAACTCCGTCACCGGCATGGGGTACGTCATTCACGGACGCTTTCCTGCCGTTGATGAATACAAGTGCGCGACTGCATTCTTCTTCTGATAGAGCCGTTTTTAAGGGAAATCCGTCCTTAATTTCCCTTGCCTCGTGTGCGTCTGAAATTCCATTGTATATAGTAACCTTCATTTTACAACCTCGTAGGCGGCCTTTATTTTTACCGCGTCTTTGTACGTGCACCTTACGCCATTTTTTGTAGTGTGCAGGATGTTGTTCCTGTCCACTGCAAAGCCCAGGTGGCCTTGCCCATTGTATTCACATTCAACGATGGAGCCTTCTTTTATGGTGTTTGTCCGTCGCACGTTCGCACCCCTTGTGAATGTCTCAAGGTCCTGGACCGTGATGTTTTCCTTTGTGTAGACTGCGGAAAAATCCGTAAGCGGGGTGCCGTTTCTTTTGCAGCATTCAAGCACCAGCCCGTAGCAGTCGAAGCCTTCTTCCTTTGTACGTCCGCCTTCCTTGTAGGGAATGCCGAGCAGATCGGAGTACCTCATGAATTCCCCCTGTTGTTGTAGGTGTTGAACACGAGAGGGGGAAAGGTGAGCTTTAGCCTTTCGTCTCCAGTGAAGGTGAGTGTCATTTTTCCCTGTCCCCATTCCGCATTGCCGTATTGTGCATGCCAGCTTCGTATGGGCTGGACGGTGCCGTCTTCGAGCAGTACGCCGCGCACCGTAGCCTTGAGCCTTGCGCCTTCAACTCCGGTTATGCCGTCTATCAGGGAAATAAGGGTGTTGTCCACAACCTCTATTTCCAGCGTTGAATCGCCTCCTGTTCCTGGGCTGAACGTGAAATTCGATGCGGCAAATGTTTTGCCCTGCCATGTGAGGGAATCCGTGTCGTTAATGAAGTTAAGTTCCGAGGTTCCGTCCCCGACAGTTATGAGGTATGGCAGGGAAAAAGCGCCGCCTTCAAGGAGTTTCTGGTAAAGCTGTGCGTCCATCAGTATTCCTCCAGAGTCAGTGTCACTTCCTTAACCTTCTGTCCCGACCATGTTGGTGTTTCGCTCATAATGTACGCCCTTACGGTTGCTCCGTCCCTTATTGTAACGTCGGGGAAGTAGAAGGGAACCGTGCCGCTTTTTATGGTTGTCTCAAAGAAATTAAGGAAAAGCCCGAATTCCGTCTTCCCTCCGGAAACTATTATCTCATCATCGAACTTGAGGCTTACGGAGTGGGTTTTCCGTGCGGTGCTTGTCCTGAGATAGTAAACCCTGCGGCCGGACTTGAATTCCAATTCATCCCTATTTTCCTTGTAGGAGGAATCCTGCCCGTATGCCTTTGTATTAACGTTTCCGGGCCAATGCTGTATTGTCATACTCCGTACCCCTTGCCGTTCATCGACTGGTTTGCGATTACGAGCGACTTGTTGAATTTTCCTTTCTGCAGGCCTTCATTCACCTTCTGCTCTATGAGGATTGCCACAGCCTTTCCGTCAAATGACGGTTTTGCGTCCACAAGGTTTGCAGCATTGTTGGTGACGTTTATCTGTGTCCCGCTGCCGCCCCTCTCTCCGTTTGCGAGTGCCATGAAGTTTCTCTGTTGTGCGGCCGTGAGTACGGCTTCACCGGAATTGACGCGGGCCGTCACCCGGTCGCCGGTATAGGACTTTCCGGGAACAAAGCCACCCTTTGCAAATGCCGGTGCAACAGGTTTTGCCGCCACCACGCTGGCAAGCTGTACCGCTCCCGCTGCTCCGGCAAGGGCTGCCGCCGCAATTTTTCCAGGAAGTGTTGTTGCTCCCTCCATTGCCGAAAGTATGTTCATGGCCACGCTTGCCGTAGCCTGTGCGACCTGCATTGCCCACTGTGCCATCTGGATTCTGTACTGCTTTTTTGCCGCGTCCTTCTTTATGTCCTCAAGCCGCTCTTCGTATTCCTCTTCGCTAAGAAGCCCGTTCTCGTATTTTTCCTTTAGCTCTGCCTGCTCAAGCTGGCTTTCGTTCTGTACGGACTGTATCATGAGCGCACCAGCATCGCTCGCTATTTGGGAAACTTGGGTGGTGTAGCCTGCGATTGCCTCGACGGTTTTGCGGAAGGCTTCTTCTTTTGCCTTGGCAGCGTTTTCCGCATCCTTTGCAGACTTTTCATCCAGTTCCTTTAGTTTTGCCTCCATTTCCTCATGGAGCTTTATGACGCCGTCCGTGAAAGTCTTTTCTGCTGTAAGGCGCTCCTCGCTTCCTTCCGGCAGTGTGTTTATGAAGTCCGTGTATGCTCTGTCGAATTCCTCAAGCTGCTTTGAAAACTCCTCCCGGATTTTCTGTGCTTCGTCCTTTGCTATTTCCGAGGCTTCGTCCCATTTCTTACGCGCCGCATCGTTCTGCATTCGTGAGGAGAGTTCCTCTATGTACCTGCGGGCTTCCGCCTCGTGCTTTCCGCTGCCGTTGTCCCCCTTGAACGTAGGGTCTCCCATCATCTTGATGTAGGCGTCCGTTGCAGTGTTGAGCATTTTCTGTGCTTCTGCTTCTGCGCTGATTTCCTCTCCCACGCTGCGGCGGAGCTCTATTTCCTGTGCGGCCTTTGCTACCGCCTCGTCATATTCCCGGCGGGCATCGTCCTTTGTGCGCTTCGGTGCAGAGCTTCTTGCAGCGGAACGGTTTGCAGCCTTTTTCCTTTCTGCCTCTTCCTTCTTGCGCTTTTTCTCTTCATCCTCCGCTTCCTTTTTTGCCGCTTCTGCCTTGTAGCCGCCTATAAGGCTTGCATAGTGGCTTGCCTGCCTGTATTCAGCGGCAAGGTTGCTTGTCTCTGCCGTCAGTTCCCCGGTGGTGACAAGCAGGGACTTTGCCTGGTCAACGGTAATCCCCATTTCCTTTGCCATCCGGTTGATGGTCATGTTTATGCTTTCTGAGTCGCCATAGGCAAACCTTACTGCAGAGGCATACTCATAGGCCCTGTCCGTAAGTTCCTTGACCTGCTCTACGGAATGGTCTTCCAGAAGGTTGGCTTCTGACTTTACCCTTACGTATTCATCAACGGCAGCCTTGCGGAGGGTTGCTTCATCCTCCAGAATCTGCCTGCGTCTCTTGTCCTCTTTTGCTTGTTCCTTTGCTTCTTTTTTCTCCCTTTCTTCCCTTTCTGCGATTGTTTCCTTTACGTCCGCCAATTCCCTTGCCTTGGCAATAGCATCGTCATAGGCCTTGTTGTAGTTCTTTATGTTCTGGTACCAGCCCGTTATTGTGCTGAGAATGGATGTGGCGGATTCCTGTATCGGGGTAAGGAATGTGTGCACTACGTCACCGAGCATTTCCTTTACGTCACCGATTGCGTTCTTCATCTGGGTGCCGGTGTCTGCGGTCTCCTTTGCCACGCCCTTGTACTGCTGGGCAAGGAGCCTTACGGCTTCCCCATTCTTGAGCTGTTCCTGCGTAAGGTCCTTTATTTTGGGGGACAATGCAGAGAGCCTTCCCGCTTCTCCTGCGAAGGTCTTGTTAAGGCCGGAGACTGCTTCGTCCAGGGATACCGCACCGCTTGCCGCCATGTCTACGGACGCACTCATTATCTGCATTATCTGTTCCTGGGTGCGTCCTGATGCGGCAAGTTTTGTCATAAGGGGCAGAAGCTGTTCGTCCCCATAGTCGGATATGCTCTGGAGCTCGCTTGCGTAGTTCTTTAGGGCGGCGACGCTTTTTCCGTCAAGGTAGGGGTTGTTTCGGGCGACAACCTCAAGGGACTTTTCCGCCTTTTCCTGCACCTTGTAGGCTTCGTTGCATTCGGACAGCGCATTCACGACAGCCCCAACGGCTTTGCTTGTAGCAGAAAAAGCCACCCCCAGTCCTGATATAGATGCCCCTAAATTTGCAGCCTTGCTTGTAGACAGGCTTTTTTTTAAGTCATTCAATTTTTTTGAAATGCCGTCTATGTTCTTTTCCGCGTTCTTTGAGTCTGCGCTTATCTTTATAGAAACTTGCTTCTGAGACATGGGAAACCCCTTTTATCTTACAGGCTTTTTTTGTTGACAAGAGGAACCGTCATGCTATAATGGAATTGAAAGGAGGTGTGCTTATGCTTGTAGCGGTTGTTTCTGTCGTTATCACGTTTTTTCTAATAAAATGGCTTCTTAAAGGCACTCCCGACAACATTAAGCGCTGGGGAGAAGATTAATATAGCAAGAGAGTTGCTTATGTTTGTAACAATCATTTCTATTGTCATTATTTTCTTTTTGGTAAAATGGCTCTGGAAGAAATTCGAGCATTATGAGGGCGATTCCTGGCTTGACTAGCCGAAAGCCTCGTTAAATTCCTTCAAATCATCTTTTTCCTTTTCCGTAAGCTCTGCTTCAAGTGCCCACGCCTTACGCAGTTCCTTCATACATTCCGTATAGCCTGTCTTGTCGTTTTCGTCAAAGCCCCTGTAACCCATCACTTCATTCAGCTTGGTTCCGTGAAGCCCCCGGAAGAGGGCAAGGAACTCATGCCAGTGCATGTCCGCCTTCAAAAGGTTTATGCCGTAGCATTCCATGAATGCAGCGAATATCAGGTCAGAGTCCTGGGTGAAATCCACCACATCCTCGCTTCCGCCCCGAGTATCCCTTGGAAGGAGTTGCTTCGGGTTGTAGAATTTCATCATTTCCTGAATGCCACCCTGCCTGTCTGACGGAGCTACAGGATTGATGCCGTCAAACTCATAGAGGTAGTCAAAGTCCGTAAGCGCGGGTTTTTCCTTTAAAAGCCGTCTGAACGATAGCCACAGGCGGAAATCCGTCTTTAACCTGTATTCCCTGCCGTGGACGGTGATTGAGTCCTGCATGATGCGCTTTGAAAGGTCTATCATTGTATTTTCCCTTGGTTATAAAAAAAGGGCTTGGTGTTTCACAAGCCCTTGCTAGAAGTCTTCGTTGAGTTGCCGAGTTACACAGTGAATGGGTCAGTCCATGAACTGCCATCGTCCTGTGTCCTGGTGAACACCGGCTGGTGGGTGGTCTGTGCGGGGGTTGCATAGCCCTTTTCGATTATGCCGCCGAAGTTGATGTCAACGGTGAGCGTTGATTCCACTGTGTTGATGTTCGTAAACGAAAGCGTCGCGTTCGTCTTCCAGGCCTTGTAGCCAAGGAGTGTGTAGTAGGTTTCGCTACTGTCGAATTCCGCGCCTGCAGGAACTCTTTCGTAACTGCCGTCGGAGCCTTCCGTGTAGTATGTTACGCCCTGCTCAAATGCCTCAATGTCGGCTTCCTCGTAGATAGGCTCCTGCATGAAGACGATGAGCACGTCGTTCTTTGCCTTCTCCCCGATTGGCAGGTCGTAGGCTTTGGGGAAGAGCAGCTCGTAGTCCGGGTTTCCCTTGTACATGGTGATAGCCTGATTGAGGGTTGGGGCATAGTCGTCAACCTCTGTGGTCGGGTGTTGGTCTACGATGTAGTCGCGCTGGGCGGTTGTCGGGTTGAGTGCAAGGTCAAATGCTGTGGATTTCTCTGCACGAATCCAGCTTGGCGTCTGCTTCATGTCTGAAAACCACAACCCCACCTTGAATTTCTTGACTAATTCTATGGACATAGTTTTATCTCCTTAAAAATGTTTTCTGTCTATACAGGCTTATGGCCTAGTCGAACGGATCCACAGAAACGTCCATGTCCCGTTCCGTCCAGATTCTTAGCTGTGTCTCGCAGGCAGTCATGGTTGCGGCCGTGGCTCCTGCATCGGGGAAGAAGTCCGTGTGCGTTACCTCTGTATTGTTTACGGCTCCGTCAAGGTTCCAGTCGGAGCGCACAGTTTCCTCGAATGCCTTTGCATAGCGGCACATCTGCCTTAGAAGGACATCGTACTTGTTGCCTTTGCAGATGAAGGAGACAGTTACCGTGGACACCTTGCGGCCCTTGGTCTGGCTTGCCTCTTCCTCCTCCTCTTCTTCCGGCACGATTACGCACGTTATCTTTCCGTCAACCCTTGAAGCGTCCACAACGCCGAACACTATTCTTGAAATAGCCGGCATGGGCGTTTCCGCATCCGCCAATTCCGCAGCTTTTGCTGGGAGGTTGTTTTCTATGAAGCGCTTGAGAGCGTCAAATACCTCTTCCATTTCCTAACCCCAGTATTTCTTGAGTTCCTTTTCAACCACGCGGTCGATTTCCTTTTTGTAGGAGTTGCCCTCCGCATACGTTATTCCCGCCTGCACGAACCCCTTTGGCTCTATGTGCCTCTGTGGCCTTCCCCACGAAAGCACAGCCGCCTTTATGAAGTTTGTGCGGTTTTCATCAGTGCCGTTTTTGGGATACACGGACACGGCAGAAGCATCCTTCTTGACCTTGTAGCCGTAGGATTTGAGCAGGGAGCCCGTCCGCCTTGCCTTGGAGCGTATGACAGCCTTGACTTCCTTTAGAGCACCCTTGGCGATTGTGCGCAGTACGAGCCGCTGTATGGACTTGAGGCTCTTGCCTGTCCCTTCCAGTGCGTACTGAACTTCCGCTACGTCAGCATTTATGGAAATTGCCTTAGCCGCCATATATCCTGTATCCGTTTATCTGCTCAAGGAAGCGGTCCATCTTGAAGTTGTTGTAAACCCTCGTCCCCGTGTCCGCAAAGCTTGTTGACGATACTGCAAGCGTTCCTCCCGCGCTTTCCCACATGAGGTCGCCAATCTGGAGGGCAGTCTGGACAATCATCTTCGGAACTTGGGAAAAACCGCCGGAGTAGCGCACCGAATAAAGCGCCCCTTTGGGGAACGTTACAGAATTGTTTCCTTCGTAGCGGACTATGTAGTTCTTTGCGCTTTCCCAACCGTTCAGCGTAAGCTCGACGCCGTTGCAGGAGATGCCCTTGAGTTCCTCTACAGGTGCGCTTAATCGGAGTGTCTGCGTACCTGCTGCGCGGACGTTTTCCTCATATTCGTGCAGTTCCGGGTCATAGCCAAGGTATTCCCTGACTTTTTCCATTGCCGCCTGCACGTAGCGTTCCACCGCAGTATGCGCGGTGTAGTAGGTCTCGTTCTCGTCAAAGGTTTCTGTGGACTGGTCAACGGCAACATAGCCGGACGCTGTTTTCGTGAAGTATTCCACATCGGGATTCCATGCCGTCAATCCTGTTTCCGGCAGGTAATATGGTTCGTCCGAAGGATACTTTCCCGAAAAATCCTCCAGCATTTCCTCCGTTATGTATGCCATTGTGCCGCCTTATTCCTTTTTTACAAGCCCGGCCTGTTCCCAGTCACGGAATACCGGCTCTGGGATTTCGTAGCTTCTTCCCCTCTCGTAGATGCCGTACTTTGAGGCGAAGGAGACCACCGCACTTACCTTTATGATTTTGGTACTTTTTTCAGTACTTTTTTCAGTACTTTTTTCAGTACTCTTTTCAGCCGTCACAGCCTTTTCCGCGTTTTTTGTTGCCATTTTCCACTCCCAAAAAAGCGCCCGGGATTTATTCTTTTCAGAAAGTCCTCCCGGACGCGTTTGCTTGTTTTTCTAGGCCAGCACAAGGCGGCTGAATGCGCCCTCGTTTATTGGCGCACCGCCTGCGAATGTTTCCGCAAGGTAGCCTACGAAGCCGTTTTCGGCATATTTTTCCATGAGCACCTGGATGCTTATCTGCTCAAGAATGGTCATCCAGTACTTTGAGAAGTCGCCGTAGCAGCCTACGTAAAGGCCAGTCGTCTTTGTGTGCGGAGCGAACTCGCTTTCAATGACAGGTGAGCCGTCGAGGATGTCCGGGTCTCCGGGAAGAAGGCCTGAGCGCCAAAGGTACTGGTCGTTCTTGTCCTTGAGAAGGAGGGCGTCGGTTACGATGTCGGGGTGGAGTACCCAGACTGCGTTTGCACGGTATGCGCTCTTAACCTTGCGCTTGGTCTTGATGATGTCGTCCGCACTGAATGCGGTGGTGCTTGAGGCAGTCACGTCAACGTTTGCCGCAGTGAGTGCGTTTGCTCCGCTCGTGGCAAAGATTCCTGTCGGCTGTCCACTTCCTGTTCCGTTGAGGATTGCATTTTCAAGTGCGCAGCGGAGCTTGTAAGAAAGTTCCTCGCTTACAAGGGATGAAACGTCAAAGGCAGATGAGAGCACTGCCTTCTTTGAGACCTTTACGAGCTTGCCCACACGGTCTGCTCCGAGCGTTACGGTGCCGAAGGCCTGCTGTGAGTCTGCGGCGATGGTGCCGGTCTCGGTAGTGAAGGAAGCATCGGAAATTTCCGCAGTTTCCTTTGGCACGTCGATTGCCTGTGCCTTTACAAGCGGGATTGTGCGTACCCTGCCGACAAGCTGTGTTTCCTTCTGCAGGGACTTGATGATTTCTTCTACGAATTCCTTTGGGGCAAGGGCAGATGCCGTCTGGCTTACTCCGTCAATGATAAGGTCGCGCCTTTCACCAGTGCGGAGGTAGTTGCGGAATTCTTCCATGCCGTCACGCTGTGCATTGCGTTCTTCCGGCTCTGAAAGCGGAATTGCCTTTGAGAATCCGTCCAGCTCTGCGCTCCTCTTTTCGGCGTTGATGCCGTCAAGAAGGGTGCGGATGTCTGCCTTCATCCTGTCATAGGATGTCTTTTCTTCTGCGGTGAGGTCCCTCTTTTCGGAGAGTGCCTTTTCATTCAGCTCGCGGGCCCTTACAATAAGGTTCTCGCGTGTGTCGATTGCTTCCTGTACGGAAAGCTCCTTGTTCTCGTACTTTATCATAGTCTTTTGAACTCCTAAAAAAATTACAGTGCTGACTGCTCGGCTTCCATCATCTCAAGTTCGCGGGCTCTTGCAAGAACGCCTTCCGGCGGTTCTTTGGAAACGCATTCCTGCGGGTTCCCTTCATTACCCTGCTTGCCTTCGTCAGGAAGCATTTTATTAAGCGCATCCACCGTCCTCTTGAAGAGGTCTATGTCGCGTTCCTGTACCTTGCCCGTGTCCTTTGCGCGTGTAAGCGCGGACGCAATCTGCTCAAAGTCAATCCCGTTCTTAAGTCCAAGCGCCCTCATTGAACCGCCGGAGTCAGAATCCGGGTATGCGGGGAATGCGACCCCGACGGAGACCTCGTAGAGCCTCACCTCCAGAAGGTCGCGTTTTGCACAGTCCTTGTCCAGGTCCGTCCACTGGTCTGATATTACGTCAAACCCGAAGGAAACGCCCGGCGCATCGCGCCTTGATACCGTCTCGAACAGGTCGTTTGCCCATGACGTGTTGGGAACTTCTATGTCGAAGTGGAGCCCGTCTTCCCTGTCTTCAAAGGTGAGCGTCCCCGCCCTTGAGTTGCCCAGCACGTACTGAGTGTTGTGCGCCCAGAGTGCGCGGATATTGTTGTCTTTGAGGGTGCGGCTGAATGCGCCCGGCTGCACGAACTCGATGAAGCCGCCCAAATCCTCGCTTGCCCTTTTGTAAGGGATGAAACCGGAAATCCACCGTTTCTTTGTACCGCCGGAATCCGTCTCCCTTGTCTCTATTCCGGCAGACTTAAGGCCGCGGACGAGCCTTTTCATACCGGCAATGTCCTTTACACTCATAGTTACTTCTCTCCGTAAAGAACGCCAAAAATAATTGTAAGAAGGGCCAACACCGCCCCCGATATTGTGGCAAAGATGTTCTGGGCAAGCCCGCCTATGCAGCAGAGCACACCGCCGATAACCGCAAGGGCAATGCAGACCACAGTCTTCCATGAAAACTTGTCGGCGTCCTTTGCATTCTTTACCGCACCTGCAATTACCAGGGCAAGCCCAAACGCGGCAACGGCAATTTCAACGATTGTGTCGGCAGGGAAGCTGACAAAGTAGCCAAGCCCGATTGCAACTGCAAAACATACAGCGCCGATTATTCCAAAGAGTTTGTTCATAATTCCTCCTGTATTCATATAGGCTTTTTCATTTTCAAAGCCTGTATAAATATGATTGAATGTTCCGACACTATAGTTATGAAGTCAGCCTTTGCCACCATGAACAGGATTTTGAAATATATTGAGGAGCAGCTGGACAATGACTGCTTTGATTTTAAGGGATTTACCGCAAAAAACTTTGGGATTACAGAAAACAGATTTGCCCGGTATTTGAATATGCTTTTGAAAGGAGGGTATATTTCCGGGATAAAAGTAATTGACCAGGGGGAAGCCGATGCGTTTTCTGACACGGAAAGCCGCTATGCCATCAGATTTGACGATTCCGTTGAAATTACGGTAAAAGGGCTCCAGTTCCTTGCAGAAAATACGGCATGGGCAAAGATGTACAAAACGGTAAAGAATATCAGGGATTTAATCCCCTAGGCTTTTCAGCATTCTGGTGGATCCGGCAGGAACTGCCAAGCTATGACCTCGCTGTCATTGAAAATGAAGGTGCCGTCATAGTTTGACATGTACCATTCCCATTTTTTCCTGTTCTTCCTTCTCATGCCAGTTGCAATTCCTATTGCCCTTGTGCAGGTTAGGACCACCTCTTCATCTTTTGGGAACTCGTCCTTAAGCGGCCAGTGCCAGCCGTCATATTTTTCCGTATTCATGTTTATATGGGCTTTTTGGACAGTTTTGGGACAAAAAAGGAATAAAAAAGGAATAAACCCACACTAAAAAAGCGTTTATAAACTGGCTTCTTTGTGTTATAATAATGGCAAAAATGGAAACCCTTGGAATTTTAATGGACAAAAAAGAAAAAACTGTGGCTCCCCGTTCTATAGCCGCCCTGTGGTCTTTTGACAAGGGGTACCGGCACCTTCTTACGGAAGTACAGCTTCAAACCCCGGGCAAAGGCGAAAGGCTTGTGGTCGATGCCTTGTGGGATACAGGTGCAAGCTCCTGCGCGGTCTCAAAGGAACTTGCCTACAAGATGGGGCTAAAACCGAAAGGAAGGATAGAGACTGGGCTTGCGGACGGCAGCATTATTGAGGCAGAGACAGCAGACTTGCTTTTCTACCTCCCGGACGGAACTTCCACAAAAGCAGAGGTTTCAATCCTTGACATGGCGGGCAAAAAATATGACTTCATCGTGGGGATGGATGTTATTTTGCAGGGGAACTTTGAGATAATAAAAACATCAGAGGGATTTGATTTCTATTTTAAGATAAACAAACATTAGCAAACCTTACTAAACCTTGACAAAAACAATAAAAAGATGGGATAATATAAATATAAGCACAGCCATCTTCTGACTGTGCACTGCCTAAACCGGAAACGGCAAGGAAGTCTTTGTAATTCGTGGACAGCAGAGCCATGTGAAGGACAAGCCCATATCGAAAGATACGGGCTATTTTTTTAGCTCAATAGAATAAAAACTTCTTCCGTTCTGATTAGTTTCTTTCATGGTTATATAATCCTTGCACCGAACTCCGTCCTAAACCTGCAAACAACTCTTTCTGCTGATCTTTTGTTATAATCAAATCCTTTTCGGGAGTTTTATTCAGCATTTTATCAAAACGATAATCGTCTATCTTTTGTATCAGAATTTCAATTAAATCCCTAAAAAGTTCTATACATATTCTAGTTACCACTACTGTACCTAGAAACAAGGGAATCAGCCACATTGCTAAAATTATTTCTTGATTATTCATAGGGACCTCCGTATCCTATCGTCATAATGGGATTTTCTATTTTACTGCTTGCCATTTTAAAAGCTCTAATGAAAAGTTCTTGACATTTTTTCCTCCTATGTTAAACTATAGTTACTCTCGGTTGACCCACGTGGCCAGTCGAGGCGAAGATCATGGGGTGTGTCTTGCAGTCCATGGTATGGCCCTCGCTCAGCAATGGGCAGGGAGAAACCCATAAATCGCGGATTTTTCCGCGTGCGGTTTAACCCAGCTTGAAAAAGCTGGGATTTTTTTTATTTTCTAAGTTCTAGGGAATAAATCAAATCATCGCCCTCCTTAAATTCTTTTACAGTTATGAAAGCTGTTGCTCTTTTCCCGTTCCTTAGTTTGAATTTTGCCTCATACCTTTTTACAGAAACAACATCTGGATTTCCGTTTTTATCTAAGGCAGAAGAAATAAATTTTGATTTTTCATAGAGTTGCCCTACCCTTGCGACACTTTCAAAATGCTCTCTTTCTGTGAATCCATTATCCTTTGACTTTCCCATGGCAATCCCGCTGGTCAGTTTATCAACACTTTGGGTACTAATTCTCGCTCTTTTTCCATTTGAGGAATTTTTATAAACGCCTTTTTTGACTTTTAATTTTTCCTTAGCTATTTTTCGGAGTGTGGTGGTACTTGCCCCTCCCTTACTCACAAACCGCCCCTTCTCATCGCGCGGGTGGTCGCTCTCGTCAAAGCCCCTTAGCTCTGCGAGTCCGGGGAACTGTCTTTTTTTTTACTGCCGTCTTCCTCCGGCTCTTCGTCTGCCTTTAGTGCGTTCTCCATGTAGGAGATGTTGACTGCGCTAAGCGGCTTGCCGCCGATTTCCTCCGGGTACTCCTCAAGGTTAAGCTTTTTGCGCACCTCGTTGGGTGTTAAGACACCGCTCTGCATTTCCTTTATCAAAAGCTCAATCTTTGTCTGGGTGTCGCTCTGGATCATGCTCTCGCGGTCAAACTCAAAGTAAAACTTTCCCCTGTCAGGGTATGGCAAAAGTTCAGAAAGTGCCTGCTCGATGAGTACAAGCCACGGCTGCAGTGTGTTTGTAAGGAAGTTCCGTGTCTGCTGCTCGTTGTTGTTGTACTTTGCGTCCGACTCTCCCAGCATGGACAGTGGCACGCGGAAAATTTTGGCTATTTCCTTTACGGCATAGGTCCTGTTCTGCACAAGCTGGTTGTCCTCGTTGCTGCCAAGGTTCAGGGGTGTTGCCGTGATTCCTTTTGACAGGATGAAAGGCTTGTGGGAGTTTTCCACCCCTCCGTATGCGCTTACCACCGCCTGTGACAGGGCCTTGCTGTCTACCTCGCTCCAACCGCGTTCCTCCTTGGGAACTGTGAGCAGCAGCTTTGAGTGGATTCCTCCGTCAAATGTGTTTGCTGTATATTCGTCAAGGGTATTGCCAAGACCTGCCGTCCTGTATGAATATTCTATCGGGCTTAACCCGCGCACACCGCTCCACACGATTGCGGGAATATGTATTACGTCATCGCTTGAATATTTGAACACAGTCCCGTTCTCGTTGGTGTACTCGTAGTAATATTCGTTTGCACCGTCCTTTTTCTTAATCCTGGTGCGCACGGGGTCGAGCAGGTACAGGGCTGAAACCTCACCGCCTGTACGCTCCACGAAGATGAAGGCATTTCCCTTTAGGAGCAGGTGGTACATCATCTGTTTTTTGAAGGAATATGGATGCTGATAGAAATTTGTGCGCAGCTTGAAGAGGGCAGAAACGTCCGTTTCGGTCTTTTTTCTGTTGCCCTGGGAATCCTTCTTGTAGACATTGAGCGGAAGCACAGCCACGGCATCTGCAATTATTGAGGTACAAGCGTTTACGGTTCCGTTTGCCATAAGCTCCTGCACTGTCATTCCTGGGCGGTAAACCAGTGCACCGGAGCCGGTTGTTTGCTGCGGGGCAGGGCTTGCCGCCTTGTCTTTTTTTCTTATCTCAAATCCGAAAATGTTCATAGTCCACCTTTTAAAACTCCATTTTTATGCCGAGTTGAACGGCAAGACCGAGGGAATGAGCCTCGGTCTCCACCCGGTAAAAATCCCCGAGGGTCAAAGAGTGAAATCCTACCAAAAGCCCTTCTTCCCGCGTAAGAACACAAGGCCCACCGGGGCTTCAATACATTAGGGAGTCGGATCCATTTATCCTGTATTCCTAATGAATACAGGCTTTTTATGGCGATTTAGGAATAGAACATGCCTTCTGTATATCCTGTGTGGTAGGACTGTTCGCTAAGGCCATTGTCCAGGCGGTTGTTTGCCATGATTGAGGTTATAACTCCGTCTATTCGCTTGCTTGTTTTTGTGAACTGGGGCTTGATTACTTTTATGTTGTCGTTGGGGTCTGTCCGTATGGTCGCACAGCTTACCATCCATCTCATTACCGGGTTGTTGTCAATGACGTTTCCGTCTGCAACGGCTTTTTCCCATGCCTTGCTCGGTTCGCTCATGTATGCTATCCCCTGGTTGAACTCCACCATGTTGAAACTGTCGGCAAGCGGCTGGATTATTAGGCTTGAAAGGTTCCGGTCATAGGCAATTTCCTGAATGTCGTAGAGCTGTGCGTCTTTCCTTATGTCTTCAAACATGAAGCTGTAGTCAACTGTTTCTCCGGGAGTTGCCGTTATATATCCCTGCTTGATCCATTTTTCCACAAGGTAGGTGTCCGTCTTCATCCGTATTTTTATCTGTTCCTTCGGGATGTAGAATCGGTGCTTTGCGTATTTCCTGCCGTCAGGAAGTGAAAAATAGAGCGTCCATGCGGTAAAATCCGTTGTCTTTGAGAGGTCGAGTGCTCCCCAGCACTGCAATCCCTCTAGTTTTTTCTCGCTGTAGCGTTTTATGCAGCGTTTCCAGTGGTTGTCGTCAATCCAGCATTCTGCATTGTTAATCCAAACGTCCATCCTTTTGGTAAGGAATTCTGCCATTCCTGTTGATTTTTGCTGGGCGTTCTTGAGTTCTATCATCAGTTCTTCGGTCGAAAGAGCCCCCTCAACGTCAAGGTTTGGGTTTGGTTTTATCCAGTTGTGAGGATTTTCCGAGTCGTCGCCTTTGTCGAGTTCGTAGATTATTGCAAAATAGGTGTCGTTTTCGTAGCCTCTGGCTCCTTCAAGCATTTTGCACACGCGCTCATACTCTTCATGGCAGGGGTAAGAGAGTTCATGTCCAGCTGTGGTTATTATGAATATGAGAGGCTGTTCCCTCGCACCCATGCCGGACTGGATTACGTTCAGAAGCTCATCGGTCTTGTGTGCATGGTATTCGTCAATAATTGCGCAGGAAGGGTTAAGACCGTCCTGCACCTTGCTGTCGGAGCTTAGCGCCTCAAACTTTCCGTCCCCGAAGGTAATGTTTTGGGCATGCACCTGTATAAACTTGGACAAGACTTTTGAATAGCGGACTGTGTTCTTTGCATTCTGGAATGCTATTTTTGCCTGGTCCCTTTTTGTTGCCGCAGAATATACTTCCGCCCCCGGCTCTGCAATTAGGTCATACAAGCCAACACCGGATGCAAAAAAAGTTTTTCCGTTTTTGCGGGCAACCTGCAGGTAAACCCTTCTAAACCGTCTCTTGTGGTTGTCTTTGCGCCTCCAACCATAAATCATTGCAATGATAAACTGTTGCCATGGCTGGGGGTTCAGTTTCTGTCGGGCAAGGCTACCCTTAGTGTGGACCTGCTCGCAGAAAAAATTGATTGCCCTTTGTGCCTGCGAGTCGTCAAAATAGTAGGGAAACGTACCTTTGCTTGCCTTTAAATCCCGCAGGTGCCTTTGTACCGCCAGGCGCACCATTTTGCATACCGTCAGCTTTTTGTTTGAGACGTCATCAATGTAGTGGTTGTAAAGGTATTCCATGTTCTTTTTATGCGGCGCTTTTGTATGCTAGGGGCTTTCCGGGGTTCCGCTCCCGCTCCATTCGCGGACAAGCCGCGAACGCTGCGCGCCCCTCCAATCCCGGCCGTGCCTTTGTTTTGCAGGCGAAAAATTCAACCGTTGCCAATGAGTGCGGTTATCGCGCTTGCGTCTTCTGAATCTGGTTCTTTTACACCCCGAACCTTTGCCGCATTTACAGGGGTTACCCCGAATTTTAACATGATGTTAAAGTAAATCTTCATCGCGTTCTGCCTTTCGCGGATTAGGTTGACTTGGTTTCCCTGCAGGTTGCCCAAATATTCTACGGCTCCGCCTTTCCCTTTAATTTTGCGGTCGATTCCTTCTGCAAGGTCAAGGTTTATAAATGCGTCTTTCAGAATCGGATAGTCGGCAATCGTTACAAGCTTTGAATCACACAATGCACCTACCACTTCATTCCATTTTTCCTTTGTATACTGCAATTCTGCAGGACAAACAAGGCTTTCCACGGGGGAAAGGTTTGTGCCTCTGTTGGCATGCCTGCATTTTTGATAAGTCCCCTCCAATTTATGTTGGGCAGTGCTTTTCATTTTTTTGCCTCCGAAAAAAAAAT
>JAEIGA010008050.1_pt1 | contig 15987 bp, 18 predicted proteins | sample 9270691 | NCBI WGS metagenome assembly JAEIGA01 (sample SAMN17057246, study PRJNA624740) | gut metagenome | biome: biome; isolation source: fecal sample | host: Bos grunniens | place: China: Xizang | collected 2019
AAAATATCCGTTTTTTACACGCAGGTGATATTACTGCCCTTTCAGAAGATTTGCAAAAAGAAATTCATAGCCTAATTGATGCAACAAAAAACAACACTGGTATATCCTTAATTTTAGCTATAAACTACGGTGGACGTGATGAAATTATCCGTGGTATCAATAAAGCTATTGCTGAAGGAAATACTTCAATTACAGAAAATGATTTTAAAAAGTTTTTAGATAATCCCGATGTTCCAGATGCTGATTTGATTATTAGAACTGGTGGAGAACAAAGACTTAGTAATTTTTTAATGTGGCAATCTGCCTATTCGGAATTTGAGTTTACAGATATTTTATGGCCGGATTATAAAAAAGAAGATTTTTATCAATCACTATTATCTTTTCAATCAAAAAATAGAAGATTTGGTGGTGTGAAAGAAGATAAAGAAGAGGTTGAAAATGAGTAAATTAGCAAATCGGCTTTTAATATTTTTTATAGGAACTCCCCTTATTGTATCTTTTACCTTTATTAACTTTTGTAATTTTTTACCGCTTCAAATACTAGCATATTTCTTTTCTGCTCTAGCTACTTTTGAATTTTCTAATATGTTAAGTCAAAAAATGAAGGTTCAAAACAAATATTTTGTAATGTACTTATCCTTTATAATTCTTTTAGCCAATAGTTTGCAAGTTTACTTCAATTTTAATTACGAAATTGTTGTTTTATCTATATTTTTATGTTTGTTTGTTGATTTTATTGTGGAGATTTTTTCTTCACAAAATGTGCCTAATAATTTTAAGGATTCTGTGGAAAGAATATGTTCTACCCTTTTAACAATCCTTTATAGTGGTTACTTTTTCTCATTTATAATAAAAATGACTTCCACAGAATGGTTTGCTGGTCATAATTTTGAAGCCAAACCTATTGTAAATTCTTTGTTTATGGCTTTATTTTTAATTGTTGTTTTTGGAACTGATTCTTTGGCTTGGTTCTTTGGAATGTTATTTGGCAAAAACAATCGTGGTTTAGTAAAAGCTAGTCCTAATAAAAGTATTGTGGGCTTCCTTGGAGGAATTTTTGGAACTTTAATCGTAGTTTTTTTGGTAACTCGTTTTATTCCATTGTTTAGCCAATATTTTAATAATATTTCAAACTTTGCTATCTTTTTTATTACTTTTATTACATCAATTTTTGCTATAATTGGCGACTTAATTGAATCGGTGTTTAAACGTTCTTGTAACGTAAAAGATTCTGGAAATCTTATTCCTGGTCGTGGTGGCATATTGGATTCTGTTGATTCTCTCCTTTTAGCAGCTCCAGTTTTCTATTTATTGGTTAAAATCTTCTAAGAATTATGAAAAAAAAAATTGTAGTTTTAGGTTGTACCGGTTCTATCGGTAAAAGTACTCTAAAAATTGTTGAGGAATTTAAAGAAAAATTCGAAGTTGTGGGTTTAACTGCCCATTCTAACAAAACAGAACTAGAAAATCTTTCTAAGAAGTTTAATTGTGATAATATTTGTCTTTCTAACGAAAATGCAGATGGTATTGAAGGCATAAAAAAAGTTATAAATCAATCTAATGCAGATATTTGTGTAAATGGAATTGCAGGGGCTGCAGGAATGTTACCTTCTATTTTTACACTTGAAAATGGAATTGATTTAGCCCTTGCCAACAAAGAAACCATTGTTATGGCATCCCATATTGTCTACGATTTAGCAAATAAAAATAGTTGCAAAATCCTACCAGTAGATTCAGAACATTCAGCCGTTTTTAATTTGGTAGAAAAATTTGGTAATGATTCTGTGGAATCCGTTGTTTTAACAGCCAGCGGTGGTCCTTTTAGAACTTTTTCTAAGGAAATGCTGGAAAAAGTCACCGTTGAAGATGCATTAAAACATCCCACATGGAATATGGGTAAAAAAATCACAATTGATAGTGCAACTTTAGCAAATAAGGCTTTGGAAGTTATAGAAGCTGTAAAACTTTTTAATGTTCCATCTTCTAAAGTTGAAGTTACAATTCATCCTCAAAGTTTAGTACACTCACTAATTCGCACAAAGGACGGAGTTTTGTACAGTCAAATGTCCCATCCTGATATGTGTCATCCTATTTTATCTGCCCTAACTTGGCCAGAATTTACAAAAAGTTCTTTGCCTCCTTTAGATTTGTCTAATAATCCTGTGGAATCCCCTTTAACTTGTACCTTTGCAAAACCTGATATGGAAAAATTTCCTATGTTAGCTTTAGGTTTTAAAGCTGCATCCTTAGGTGGTGCATATCCTATTGCCTTTAATGCCGCCAATGAAATTGCAGTTGAAGCATTCATAAATCACGAAATCGGCTTTTACGATATTTCTAATATCACAGCAAAGGTTTTAGAAAAAGATTGGTCTAAATTGCCTGTTACTTATGAAGAAGTTTTGTTGTTTGATTCTATGGCAAGAAAATACGCAAAGGAACAAAAATGTTAACAATTTTATACGGAATCCTTGGTTTAGGTTTAATTGTTCTAATTCATGAAACAGGACACTTAATCGCCGCAAGAATATGTGGTGTAAAAGTGGAAGCCTTTTCTGTTGGAATGGGACCTATTCTTTTACACAAAACTATAAAAAATACTGATTATAGACTTTCCCTTATTCCTCTTGGTGGATATTGTGAAATGAAGGGAGAAAAAGCTTTTTCGGAAGCCTTAGAATCAAATGCAACAGAAATTTCAGGAGAGCCAGATTCACTTTACGGAGTTCATCCCTTAAAAAGAGCTTTTATCGCATTTATGGGGCCTTTTTTCAATGTGATTTTTGCATTTTTAGCCTTCGTAATAATTTCCGCAATTGGTTACAATTATTACAGCACTCCTAATAAAATTATACTTGCAAATGAGATTTATGAAGATTTTTATTCTCCAGCAGCAGAAGCAGGATTAAAATCAGGGGATACAATCATAAAAATTGACGATGAACCTATTATCAATTTTGCAGATATTTCTTCTTATGTGTCTTTGCATCCAGATGAAGAATTGATTTTCACAGTTTTACGTGATGGAAAAGAACTTAAAATCAATGTAAAAACTGAATTGGACACATCAACTGGCGCTGGGAAAATAGGTGTTTTAAATTGGGTTGATCCTGTTATTGCAGAGATTATTCCAAATAGTAATGCAGCTAATATTGGTCTAACCTCAGGATCTACAATAACAAAAGTTGATGGTGTTCCTGTTTTTAATACTAGTGATATTACCCAAAATATCACTGAAAAAGACAGTGTTATTTTTGAATGGGAAAATAAGTCAGGCATCTTTTCTGGAACATTAGATTTAAACACAGAAGATGTTGGAATTCGTTTTAATTCCACTGTTTACCATACTCCAACCTATGGATTTTTTGGTTCAATAAAAGCTGGATTCCTTGAAACCATAGAAACTATTGGTCTAACTTTTAAAAGTATAGGACTTTTATTCAAGGGTGTGGATTTTACTTCCGCAGTTTCTGGGCCAATAAGAATAACTCAAATGATTGGAGAAACCGCAATTTCTGGATTTTCCGCAGGATTTTCCACTGGTGTTGTTACAGTATTAAACTTTTTAGCTTTAATTAGTATTTCTCTTTTTATTATGAATTTGTTACCAATTCCAATTTTAGATGGTGGATTGATTTTGTTTGCTTTGATCGAAACAATCACAAGAAAAAAAATTCATCCTAAAGTTTTATATTATGTGCAATTTATTGGACTTGCTTTTATTGCAGTTCTATTTTGTATTGCAATGTTTAGTGATTTCAAATATTTATTTAACAAATAAAATTGTTATTTAGAGGTTTTCCATGAAAAAATTATTTTTATCTTTTTTATTTATTACTTCTTTTGTTGTAGCATTTTCTCAAAATATGATTTCAACCCAACCACATAATGGAAGAGCAACTTCTGGTGCATTAGCTCCGGACGGTTCTTTTTATTCTGTTGGTGAAGATGGTTTTGTAATCAAATGGAATAAAGAAAATCAAGGCGAACATTATCAAATATCAGACTTGGAAATAAAACTTATTGCAGCAAGTCCAAATGGAACAGATATCGCTATATACGAAACAGACGGATATTCAACTAACAGAATCTCTATTTGGAACTGGAAAACTAAAAGACGCCTTATTGTAAAACGTCTAACAGATACAATCACAACTATCAATTTCTCTGAAAAAGGTTCCTGGTTAATGATTGGAACAAACTCTGTTGATGGAATAATTTTCTTAAATGCAAAATCAGGAACTGCTTTACGAAAAGTAAAAGAAGCCCCTGGAATGGTAACAATGATTTATTCAAGTTCCACAGAAAATAGTGGGATTATGTATACTCCAATTGGAAAATTGATTTATACAAATTTCAAAACAGGTGTTACAAAGCAAGTTATAAATGTTGAAACAAACTTAAATCAACCTACTCTTTTTAATTCTGACTTACTTTTTGCAGGAATTAAAAATAATAATATCTATGTTTATCATAGCGTAACTGGAGATTTACTTGCAAAAATCCCAGAAAAAAATGCAAAATTAATTTCAACTAGAGACGACTCTAATTTGTATTACATCGTAAAAGATGGTAGAAATTATGTTTTAAAAATGATTCAAGCCGAAATTCAAACTCAGCAGGTAATAACACAAGTTGAAAATAAGACTGAAAATCAAAATAACCTAACAAACAATTTAAATACTGAAACTTTGAATCAATCTGAAAATCAAAGCGAATTGATTGTAGCCCAAAATGAAGAACCAACACTAGAGCCAACTTTTTCAACAGTTGTAACAGAAAAAGACGTTCTTTATTTTAATGAAAATCCTGTTATTGTAAAAACTATTTATACAGATGGTCGACCTGATATTTATAGTATTACAAAGGATTCAACAAATATTATTGCTCTTTGTGAAAATGGAACAATTCAAAAAACTAGTATTGAGCCAAACTTAACAATTTCCAAAATGGACAATATTTCACAAGAAGTTTATGCAAAAATTTATGATATTGCTGTAAAAGATGATACTTTCTATTTCCTAACAGGAAAGGACGTGTTCTCTTCTTCTTACACTAATCAAACTATTACAACTGTTAAACAAAACAATGGCTACACTAATCTATTGTCTTACAATGATAGTTTAATTTTTTATTCAAAAAGCAAGGCTTCCAATGTTGTTTTATCCGATTTGAATTCACAATCAGATAAAATATTATACAAAGCTTCTAATCCTATTCAAAATGTTCACATTAAAGACGGATTTTTGCTTTTGATAGAAGGAAGTAGCAAAGTTGTTTTAATTGATATTGAAAAAGCAACTTCAAAGGTTATTTACACAGGTGTTGGTATTCAAGATGCGATTTTATACACAGAAAACGATATTTATGTTGCAAAAACTGCGGCATCTAGTCCAAACTCTGCCTTAATTCACGTGGATGTAAAAACCCAAGAAACTGTAATTGTTCCTATAAATGGAGAAGTTGCCTTTTCTTTAACACAAAGTACTAGTTCTAACATTTTCTACGGAGTTTGTGTATATTCTGGAACAACAAAACGCACAGATATTTTCGCTTTCTATCCAGATAGCAAAAAATATACGGCAATTTTCCAATGGGGAGATGAAGATACAGATGCCTTTACAACTTTCAAAAATGGCTATCTATATTCTAACATTGGAAAAACTCAAGTTTTAGCTGTTAATGTTTCCACAAGAAAAAGTGTTTCCTTAAACAGATTTGCTTCTCTACCACAAAAACTTGAAGGAAATGAAACTTTAATGGTGGTATTAAACGAAGATGGTAGTATTTCTTGGTATAATGCAAAAACTAATTCACTTTATGCAAACTGGTATGTTACAGTTGATGGAAATTGGATTGAATACTAATCAACTTAATCCTTTGACTTTTATTTAGGTTCTCCAATAATTGTAGAGCCTAAATAAAAAAAGGTGTGTACTTCAAGTAAAAAAAACTTAGTACGCACCTTTTTTTTGTAGCAAAATCAAAAATTATGTAGTTTCTTATGTAGTTTCTGTAGTCACATTTTCAAATTTTGCATATCGAGGTATAAAAGTTATATTTGCTGTTCCTGTAGGACCGTTACGTTGTTTAGAAAGCAATAATTGTGTTGGGATAGTTAAAGGTTTTTCCCCTTCACCATTTGTTTCAACACGATCACGGTGTAAAAACATAATCACGTCAGCATCTTGTTCAATAGAACCTGAATCACGTAAGTCAGCAAGAGTTGGTTTATTTCCTTCAGATTGTCGACCTACCTGAGAAAGAACCACAACAGGAATTTTTAACTCACGAGCCAAACTCTTTAATGAACGAGAAACTTCTCCAATTTGTTCATGACGTGGTAAGTGAGAATTTTCGTTTTGAATCAAACCTATATAGTCAATAAAAATGATTTCAACATTATTTTGAGCTCTTAATCTTCGTGCTGTGGAACGAAGTTCTAAAAGTTTCATATTCGGAGTATCATCAATCCATAATGGAGAAAGATATATTCTTCCCGCAGCATCTTGTAATCGTTGGAAATGCTCTAATTTAAGAGAACCTGTTCTAATTCTATCCCCAGAAAGCCGAGCCTCTTGTGATAATAAACGTTGCATTACTTGAACATTTGACATTTCTAAAGAGAAAAATGCTGTTGGTATTCGTTTTTCTATTGCAATGTGCTGAATCATAGATAAAGCTAAGGCAGTTTTACCCATTGAAGGTCTAGCACCAATAATTATCATTTCTGATTTTTGGAATCCATAGGTCATAGAATCTAATTCTGTTAATCCGGATGGAATTCCTACAAGTTCTTTTTTATTTTTGTATACTTTTTCTATATTTTCAATAATTGGTCCAACAAGTTCTTGAACACGGTGAACATTTTGAGATTGCTTAGAATCACTTAATTCAAAAATACGTTTTTGAGCTTCTTCTAAAGCTAACTCACTTGTTACAGTATCATTATGTGCTTCAGAAATTGTTTTTGAAGAAAGAGAAATCAAATCACGTCTGATATACTGATCAAATACGATTTTAGCGTAATATTCTACGTTTGCACTGGTTGGAACTGTATCTGTAAGAGATGAAACATAGGCAGGGCCTCCGGCAGCGTCTAAATTACCATTACTTCTAAGTTCGTCAATTAGAGTAACAATATCACCTCGGATACCACGACTATCTAATGCAAGAATTGCTTCAAAGATTTTTTGATTTTGGAGGGAATAAAAGCGTTCAGGACGCAAATAAGAAATTACATTTCCCAATGCGTCCCAATCAAGGAGTAAAGCTCCGAGTGTTGCTTGTTCAGCAATTAAATTGTGTGGCGGAACTTTATCCTTGAGATTCATAATTACTCAGCCTTTTCTTCTGTAGCTGGAGCTTCAGCAGGAGCTTCTTCTTTTGCTGCAATTTTTGAATCAGCTGGTTTGTGAGTATCATCTTGTGGTTTAACTTCTAGAGCAACTTCGGCTGTAGAAGCTTCATAAAGATGGATAGTTACTGTGTATTTACCTACAGATTTAATTGTTAGGCCAGGAACTTCGATTTTCTTTCTTTCAACTTCGAAACCGTTTTTAGCAAGAACTTCAGCAACTGTTAGGTTTGTAACAGCACCATAAAGTTTGCCATTTGCACCAGCTGGCATGATGATTGTAAGAACTTGTGATTCTAGTTTTTCTTTTAGAGAAGCAGAATCTTTACGTTTTTGTTCTTTACGAGCTTCAATTTCAGCTTTTTTTCCTTCGAAATATGCAACTGTCATTTCATTGTATGGAACAGCTAGATTTCTTGGGAATAGGTAGTTACGAGCGTAACCGTTTGCAACAATTTTAACATCACCTAATTCACCTAGGTGTTTTACGTCTTCATTAAGAATAACTTTCATAGTATCGAACTCCAAGCGGATTTTTCCGCAAAATAGATTTTATAAAACTCGGAGTATGAGTTTTATTTTTTTAAGCTTTGCTAATACTGATTTTTAGCAAAGCTTTTTGTAACTTAGTCAGCTACGAATGGTAGCATACAGATTGCACGTGCACGTTTGATTTCAAGAGCTAGTCTTCTTTGGTGTTTTGCACATGTACCTGTGATACGACGTGGTAAAATCTTTCCACGTTCTGTTGTGAAACGGCGTAGACCGTCTGCATCTTTGTAGTCTACTTTTGCTTTGTTAGCACAGAAACGACATACTTTTTTGCGGAAAAATGTTTTTCCTTTAGCACGTGGTGCACGTTCATCTGCATCACGAATTACGTCTTGCATTTGTACGTCTGGTGTAGTATCAATATCTTTTGTTACTTCGTCTGACATTGTTGTCTCCTGTTAAATTAAAATGGAATATCGTCTGGAAAACCAGCATCTCCGCCATATGCAGGTCCTGGAGCATAAGATTGTTGTGGTGCTGCAGGTTGCTGATAAGTTGGTCTTGCTTGTGTAGGACTTGTAGCATACCCCCCGGCATTTTGACCGCTTGTGCCGTTATTTCCGCCAACTAATTGAACATTGTTAGCAACAATAACTACTTTACTTCTTTTTTGTCCTTCGCTTTCCCATCTATCTTGGCGTAATTCACCGTCAATGGCAACTTGTTTACCTTTGACTAGATAAGGTTTTAGGTTTTCAGCGGCTTTACCAAATAAAGAAACTTCAAAAAAGTTTGCTTCTTCTACCCACTGATCACCATTTTTTCTACTGCGGTTTACAGCTATAGAAAAACTAGAGATTGCATAACCGTTTTGTGTATATTTTAGTTCTGCATCTTGTGTTAATCTACCAATAAGTACTACGTGATTTAAATCGTTCATAGCTGCTCCCCTTTTTGTAAAAGATTTCTAAAAATTAGTCTTCAATGCGAACAAACATAAATTTAAGAAGATTTTGTTCTAGCTTAAATTGTCTGTCGATGTCGATGATTTTTGATGGATTTGCTTTGATGTTAAAAAGTACAAAACGACCCTTGTTGCGTTTTTTTACTTCATAACATAGTTCACGATCACCGTATGGTGTTTCGTTTTCGATTTCAGCACCGAAGTCTGCAAGAATTTTGCGAACTGATTCTTGTGCTGCTTTTGACAAATCTTCTTCGATTGGGAAGATAGTCATTAATTCATACTTTCTCATGTATAACTCCTTATGGTCATTGGAAAACAAATAACTTGCTTCCAAGGGGTTTTATAAATATATCAAATATTTTTATTTATGACAAGAAGGCAAAGAATGAATTATGAATTAAGAATTATGAATTATGAATTTATAATGGACTAAGGACTTTATTTTCTGTTATAGTATCAAATAGTAAATTGGCTTTAAATTTCTTGAATCAAATGATGTCAACTTTGATTTTTTGGAGGAACCATGAGAATTACAGGTGGAGAATTAAAGGGAAGAATTACAAAATGTCCTGATGGTGTAATTCGTCCGGCCATGGATAGAATGAGAGAATCAGTTTTTGCAATTCTAGGTGATTTATCTGGAAAAAGTTTTTTAGATATGTTTTCTGGTTCAGGGACAATTGCAATCGAAGCAGTTTCCCGTGGGGCTGAACGGGTAGTTTTGTGTGAAAAAGACAAAATCAAGGTAAATACAGTTTTAGACAATGTTTCTATGACCGAAAAAGAAATGAATAAAAAAATAGAATGTCACTTTATTGCGGTAGAACTATTTTTAAAACGATGTAAAGAACAATTTGATATAATATTTTTTGACCCACCCTTTCCATATCGCTTCCATGAAGATTTAATAAACATTGTTTCTAAAAACAATTTGCTAAAAGAAAATGGCCTTGCAATCATCCACCGTCCTGCTGAAAAGCAAATGAAAGACAATATTGGAAATTTAACAAAGAAAGATTTTCGTATTTATGGTCGTTCTATTGTAGATTTTTACTGTAAAAAAGAAAACTCATAGCATAAAATAAAACCAACAAAAAGGTGAAAAGTAAATGCAGAATGATTTAAAAAAAGATTTTGCTCATCCACAAGAACCTGGTCATTTTATAAAAGTGACAGATTTCCCTGTTTCTGGTCTTACATCAGAACAAAAAGTTGTTCTAAATCGAAAAGGTAATGTCTTTTTTAATCAAGGAAAAATTCTAGAAGCCCGTAGACTTTTTATCACCACAGGATATTCAGACGGTTTAAATCGTGTTGCTGAAAAGTCCATGGAAGAAGGAAAAGAACTTGATGCTCTAAAACTTTATTTACTTGCTCACAACAAAAGAAATGCTGAACCACTAATCGAAAAATTAGCTGGTATTATTTCTTCAATCATAAAAGACGAGTAGTTTTTGTGCTATTAAAAAAAAAGGAAAACAAAATGGAAGATTTATTGCCTACAAAAGATTTAACCCAAGAAGACTTTCAACCAGAAAATGCCATTTCTGAACTTGATGAACAATCAAATGAAATTGCAGAACTTTCTAAAAAAGGCTATTTGCTATTAAAGGAAAATGATATAAAGGGTGCAGAAGATTCTTTTAATCAAATCCTTAGTATCGAAGATAATAACAATTATGCTTTAGTTGGTCTTGGAGATTCTGCTCGAAAACAAAATCATTTTCATGAAGCAATAGATTTTTATTCAAGATGTTTAACTTATCATCCTGGAAACAATTATGCCTTATTTGGTCTTGCAGATTGTTATAAAGCATTAAATCAATTTCATAAAGCTATTGATATTTGGGAACAATATTTAGTTCACGACGATAGAAATATCACAGTTTTAACTCGTGTAGCAGATGCCTACCGAAAAATACGTGATTTTAGAAAATCAAAACAACTTTACTTAAAAGTTTTAGATATGGAAGATGATAATGCCTATGCTTTAATTGGTTTAGGTCATCTACATTACGATTTTAAAGAGTATAGAGATGCTCTTTATTATTGGTCAAAAATGCTAGAACTAAACGAATCAGCTGTAGACATTCGTGTTTTAACTTCAATTGGAAACTGTCATAGAAAGTTAAAGACTTTTGACAAGGGTGTTTATTATTTTGAACGTGCTTTGGAAATGGATCCAAAAAACTTTTATGCTCTTTTTGGTTTAGCAGATTGTTATCGCGGTATGAATCAACAATATCGTTCTGTTGAATACTGGAACAAAATCCTTGAGTTAGACCCTAAAAACAAGGTGATTTTGACTCGTGCTGGAGACGCATACAGAAACACTGGGGATTATGATACTGCCACAGAATACTATCAAAAAGCTCTTAACATAGAATTTGATTTATATGCTGTTTTAGGTTTGGCACTTATTAGCAAAGGTCAAGGTAAATTTGAAGAAGCTATTTCAAGTTTATCTCGTCTTATTCAAGCCGATCCTAAAAACTACAGATTGTATATTGATTTAGCTGACTGTCATATCAAACTTGGACAAAAACAAAAAGCTATTGATGCTTTACAAGATTTCCAAAAATTAGGTATTCGTAGTCAAGCTGTTGCAGAAATGCTAGAAAAACTGTTAGCATAAGGGTATGAACGAAAAATTATTTTTAACAGGTCTCTTTCCAGAGGAAATAGTAGCCAAACTTGATTTAGGTGCAAATTTTAGAGGTAAACAAATTTTTAAATGGATTTCTAGTGGTGTCTCATCTTTTGATGAAATGACTAATTTATCTCTAGATTTGCGAAAATCCCTTTCTGAAAAAGCTAATATTTATTCTAGTTTTGTTTCTCAAAAGCTCGTCGATCCTGACGGAACTATAAAACTTCAAATTACATTACACGATTCTCTTTGTATTGAAACTGTTTTATTGATTGATTCAGAAGGTAGAAAAACCTCTTGTGTATCTTGCCAAGCAGGATGTGCAATGGGTTGTGCTTTTTGTCAAACAGGAAAGTTAGGTTTTGCAAGAAATCTTACAGCTGGTGAAATCGTAGAGCAATTTTTATATCTTGAAAAAGAATGTGGAAAACTTGACAACATCGTATTTATGGGAATGGGAGAGCCAATGTTGAATCTTCCAGAAATCAGAAAAGCAATTGCTATTTTGGCCCATAAGGAAGGAAGAAATCTTTCTACTAGAAGAATAACAATTTCAACCTGTGGTGTTATAAAGGGAATTTATGATTTAGCAGATAATGGTCCAGCCGTAAGACTTGCAATTTCACTAACCACTGCGGATCAAGAACTTAGAGAAACATTAATGCCTATTGGCAAAACAAATCCTCTTCCAGAACTTTCAAAAGCCATTCAGTATTATATCGAAAAAACAGGAAATCGTTGTACTTTAGAAGCTGCCCTACTTTCTGGTATAAACACAACTCAAGAAAGTGCAGATAACCTAAAGAAATTTGTAAAAAATATGCCAATTCACGTAAATGTTATACCTTGGAATCCAGTGGAAGGTTTGCCATACAAAGAACCAAGTGTAAATGAATGTGGAAAATTCATGAAAATGCTTGAAGAAAGAGGCATAAATGTTACTCAACGCACAAGACGGGGACGAAAAATTGGTGGTGCTTGTGGTCAATTGGGAAAAACTGTAAAAATTTAACAAAATATTAACTTGTACTAATATTTTTTTTGGATTATAATATAATTAATTGGAGTCAATTATGGAAAAAAAAATATATGTTGTAGGCTTAGAAGAAGGTATTGAAGAAAAAGTTAATACTACAGTTTCTGCTGTAGCAGGAGTTACAAGTTGTGTTGCTAACACTTCTAAATGTCAAGTTTTAGTAAACTTTGACGAAAGTGTTGGTGGAATTGAAGCTGCTATTGATGCTGCAATTTCATCTTGTGGTGTTGATGTTCTTTAGGTCTAGAAAAAAAGCTGTTTTTGGTTATCAAAAACAGCTTTTTTTTTGTTGTTTTAGAGTCTAAAATGTTTAAAAACCAAAACAAAGGTGAGACAAAGGCTTTTACAAATGTCCCTAACACCTTTTTACTTAAACTTTAATTGGGATATTTTTATTACTAATAAAAAAACTATCCCCTTCTTCTAAAAATTCTTGTATGAATTACTTTCGAATCTGATAACTTTTTGAAACACTTCCTGAAAAGAATTTCAATTTATATGTTCCATCTTCGTTTTTAATCAAAAATACTTCAGAATCTTTATCGCCAAAGGCTTTTTGTGCATCTTCCATACTATGTTTGTCTAAAATCACTGATTTTATATTTTTGCTTTCTAGTTGTTTTTGCATTTCTTCAGAAATGCTTGTAGAAATTGCAAGTAAAATATTTGTTTCTAATGCTTTTTCCAACACAGTAGAAAAATCTTTTGCCACAATCGCTTTGCACATATAAAATTCTTTTGTTTTTTCTGTGGCAAAAATTACAGCACCACCAATTTTGTCCATTGAATACTCCTGTAAATAGTCTACTCTTCTATAATTAATAATTTTTTTTCTAAAAGAAAAGTAATTATTTTTTCAACTATTTCTTCAGGATTGTATAATGAAGTATCAATTTCCAAATCAACAAAGGAATAGTCATTATTATCAATATTATAAAGTTTTTTGTATCTTAAAGAATCTTGTTCGTCTCTCATTTTGGTAAAAGACGCAATATCCTCTAATACTCCACCTTCTCTATTTTGAATGCGTTTTGCCCGAGTTTCATCACTGGCATAAAGATAAACCTTAATATCAGCCTCTTTTAACATCCAAATTGCAAGACGTGAACCTAAAACACAAGAATCTTCCCTTGCCATTTCAACTTGTCTTGTATCAACTTTGATATCAAAAGAATCGTCTGTTTTGGCTTTTTCAATAATTTCAGATAGGGAAAGTCCTGTTTCTTCGGCTAAAGAGCGAAAAGTAAAATTAATCATTTTAACATTTAACTTTTCAGATAATAATTTACTTACAGTTGTGTTTCCGCAACCACTTTTTCCTGAGATTGCGATTCTAAGTTTTTTATCATTTGGTATAATATGTTTCATTTTATTTCTTACTGTTTTTCCATTGGCATTATAAACACCAATGGAAAAAATATTTTGTTATTTTTCTAGAATAAATTCTGCACGACGATTAGCAGTTGCATCTGTGGAATTTCTTCCACCTTTTCCTACAGCATTTAATCTTACTGCATCAATTCCACGTTTAATAAGTTCAGCTTTTACTGTATCTGCACGACCTTGTGAAAGTCTTAGAAGAACTGGTTTTTCTTCTTCTGTTCCAAGAACTGCATTTGCATAAGCTTCAATAGAAACTTTGTATTCTTCATATTCTTTTAAAAGATTAGCAACAGTGTCTAAAACTTTTTTATTTTGACGTTTGATATTGATAGGTTGTTCTTCAAATGTTGTAAGGTTTGGATCAAAAACAATAGCTGGAACATCTATTTTAATTTTATTTCCGTCTTTTGTTACTGCAATATCTAAAACTGATTTTTCTCTTAATGGATAATATCTAAATCCTAAAGAAACACCTTGTGTTAAAACGGCTTCAGTATTAAAGCTGAAGTTTGCATCATAACCAACAAAGAAGTTCCATTTTTCGTCATAATAGAATTGAAGTTGAAGTCCCATATCGATATATGGACGGAATTCAGGTTTTGTAACATTAATAATTCCACCTGTTCCTAAAAATGGCAACAATGAAAAGGTTGTTGTAACTGGAATTTCTTTTGAAAGGCGAAGTCCTAGAGGAATCATAAAACAATCAGTATTTTCTTCGCCGTATGGGAAATAATATTGAAATGCTGTTCTAAAACCTGCACTCCATAAATCATTGGTTTGGTAACCAACTTCTAATCCCATACCAAATCCTAGCCCAGTGATTTGTTCTTTATTTGTTAAATCAAAAGATGGTAATTGAAGTTTTGGATCAATTCCAACATACATATTACCATTCTCTACTGCAAAAATCATTGGTAGCATCAAACAAACCAATGAAATTGCTAAAATTGTCTTTTTCACTTATTTCCTCCAATGTGTTTTTTAGACAAATTTATTATAGCACAATATTTGCAATTCGCTTTAATCCTTTTAAAGTTAATTGCTTATCAATTGTGTTAAAAACAGTTGTAATTGGGCGTAAAACGCTGTTTAAGCCCCCTGTTGCCAAAACTTGGATTTTATCCTTTGGAAAACCAGATTTTGCTTCCATATCAGTTTTTATTGAATCAACAAGATTTTCAACAAGACCTTTGTATCCAAAAATTATACCAGACTGAATAGAATGGATTGTGTTTGTACCAAGACTATCAGGTGGAACTTCTAGTGGAACTGATGGAAGCTGGGCTGTGTTTCTAAAAAGAGAATTTACAGCAGTTCGAATTCCAGGACAAATTGAAATCCCAAGAATGTTTCCCTTAGCATCAATAGCTGTGAAAGTTAGAGCTGTTCCAAAATCCACAACGATACAAGCTGTTTTTAGCTGACAATAGGCTTCCACAGCATTACAAACTAAGTCTGTACCAATTTCATGAATTGCAGAAGGTGGAATTTTTACTGGAAGTTGCTCATAAATCCCAGGACCTATGATAATAGGCTTTTTTCCTGTGATACGTTCTGTAACTGTAACAAAAGGCCCAATCAAAAGAGGCACTACAGAGCTTAAAATCGCTGAATCTATGGCACTTTGGCTAATACCTGCATCCCGCATTAAAGAAAGCAAAATAGATGAATATTCGTCTGAAGTTCTGTTAGGGTCAGAAAACATTCTCCATTCTTTTACAAGCTCTTCTTGGTGAAAAAGAGCCACAACTATGTTGGTATTTCCAATATCTATGGCTAGTAGCAATTGAATTTTTCTCCTATAAAATATATTATATCAATATGGAAACACTAATACAACCAAAAGTTTTAAAAGGTTTTAGAGATTTTTTACCAGACGCAGAAATCAATCGCTCAATTTTGATTGAAAAACTTACTTCTGCTTTTCGTTCTTATGGATTTGTGCCAATTGATACTCCAGTTTTGGAATATTCAGAAATCCTTTTACGAAAAAGTAATGGTGAAACAGAAAAACAAGTTTTTAGATTTGAAGACAATGGAAAACGTGATGTTGCACTACGTTTTGATTTAACAGTTCCTTTTGCACGATTTGTTGCAGA
>JAEIGA010008051.1_pt1 | contig 15987 bp, 22 predicted proteins | sample 9270691 | NCBI WGS metagenome assembly JAEIGA01 (sample SAMN17057246, study PRJNA624740) | gut metagenome | biome: biome; isolation source: fecal sample | host: Bos grunniens | place: China: Xizang | collected 2019
AACAGTTGGTGGGATATTCCTCTGTTGCCACATTCTCGCCCCACGTTGAACACCCCTCACCCTGCAAGACCTCATATGCAGCGTCATATGCCACATCATCCTCGGAACACGGATATGGAACTGCCGTAACGTCCTCTGCCCACTCCAATTCGGGGTTGGCAAGTTCGTCTTCCGTTTTCATAAGGTCAACCTCAACAGACAAGATTATCGCTCTTGCAATGCGGTTGAACAAGCCTTTGCTGAACATCGGCTCAACGTTCATCACAAGAATGGGGTCTGACACGGCATTTTCCATTGCCTTCTCCTCCATCTTCTCGTCATTAATGTACTCGTCCACGGGTTGGACGTACTTGCCGATGTGGAGTACTTTCTGATGTTTCCCCGTTTCTTTGTTGTTTCCTTCATAGATAATTCCCGCAACCATCACGGGTTGGGCATATCCGTATTTTCTGTATTTGCGTCCGAGGTGTACGATGTCAACAGCGTGCGCTCTTTCTGAATAAACGTTGTCATACAGCATTGTTTCACAGATGCCCTTTGTGGAATAATCAAAATCCAAAGTCATAATAAAACTGTTAAAAAATAAAGAAACCACTTGATTTTAACGTGGCTCTTTACTTATATTGTAGTATTTGCTTACGAACAATTCAAAAAATATGTTAAAAATGTTAAAAAACCTAAAATATTATTTGTGTACCTTCGGGTATGTCTTGTTGTGTCCATCCATACTTTCCAAGATAGTAGTTTCCCGTTTGCATCCAAGTGGTGTAATTGCTTCCCGCAGGTCTGTACAGAACACCGTTGCTTTTGACGTTTCTGAATGTGGAACTACCAACTGTCGGGGTTGTTTTTGCGAAACTTGTTATTCTTTCCAATGCCGAACAATATCTGAACGAATTCGTTTGAAGCGTAGTAAACTTTTGTGAGAAAACGACTTCCCGCAAACTTGTGCAATATTCAGCGGCATACGTCTGTACGGTTTTTGGACCCTTTAAGACAAGTTTTGTTATACCCGAACATCGTGAGAATGTATAACTTCGCAAGGTTGCCACACCATACGGTACTATAACCTCACCACTAATACTGCTACAATACTGAAATGAATAAGTACCCAACGATTTCAGAGATTTCGGAAGTTTCAAGTCTGTTAACTGCTCCGCATAGTAAAATGCACGGTTTCCGATAGTAGTAAGGCTTTTAGGGAACACTATATGTGTCATTGGACTATTGTTGAAAAACGCACTATTAGCGTTGTTTGCTGACGGGATTGTCGTAACTCCCGTAAAATACCTAAACACGTCAAAGTTTGTTGCGTTTTTAAGACCCGTCATTTGGGAAAATAGGCTGTTTGAGACATTTCCCAATTCACGACCCGAAAACCCATATGTGCTGTCGTGTGAGTGTTTTGCTTTGATTGCGGAATATGCGGGGTTCGTTGTCGGACAGACAATCATATCCATCCACATAAATTCAACATCCCTATCAAACATTATTATCTTTGTGTGGTCACCACCCGAAGTGGGCTTTCTGAAAAACGTCAAAACAGTTTCGTCATCCAAAACCACCTCAAGCATTTCCGTATAACCCTCGTCATAGATAAATTTCAGAGGTTGGATACCACTCCTATAAAAACTTGTGTAGTTGAAAAACTCGTCAACACAAAATTGATAGTCCCAAAACCTCGGTGTCCAATCGGTATCGTAATATCTCGTCTCTACAATAGTGTAAACATAGGGAACATTATCTACAACAAATGTGAATGTCGGTCGTTTCCCACCGCATTTGAGAACGTCAAACTCCGTGTCCGTAAAATCCGCAAGGGTGCTTCCGTCCTGCATATATAGCGTACAGTTGGGAAATTCCTCAATATACAGTGGTGTGCCGTCATTCTCATCATCAATGGTGACGTTGAACTGATAATTCTGAAAAAGAAAATGCACATAGCCGTCATCGTCAGTCAACGTCACTTGGTTGTTGACGAACTGATTGTTGGTAAGCGCAGTGCTGTACTGCGTTTCAGTACCGTATCTTTTCAGTGATTGCATCAGAAAATGTTATTTACCAACCATCTCGGTCTTGATTTTGTCAAAGGTGGTGTTGAGCATAACGAAATTGCCTTCATTGCTGTACTTGGTGGTACGCAGGAAAGAATACTGCTTGCCGTCTGCCAAGAACACCTCAACCAACTCGTCATATCCGTCTTTGTACAAGAATTCAAATGGTTGCTCCTCATCACTCTCATTCATATAGGCGAGGAAATTGTGCGCTGCGATGACGCTGCCGAACTTATCAGCAAGGGTTTCGTAATACTTTGTGGTTTTCACAGCAACGGTGTCACCCGTAGCCAAATCCCTAACGTTGACAACTGACGACCCCATAAACTTGAACACGTTGTAATCGTTGATTGTGAGGTTACCCAACTGCTCCTGCGAATACCACAGATGGTTGTGACCCTCAACATTGAAGAAATTGCCGTTCTGTGTGTCAATGGTAACTGTAGTCACAGCGGGCTTGATTTCTTTCTTCTTGAACAGCAGGTCAGAAAGTTTCTTGATTGCTGTTTTGATAGCGATAAGTTTCATAATATTGATAAAGTTAAATTTGTATTATATATCTACCGCAACGGGGTTGTTGTACTTATACTCAACCTCTGACGCAAAATCGTCAAGACCCTTGAAAACAAGCAGCAGGTCATCATTAAAATTACGGAGAATGAACATATCTCCTTTCGTTTCAACTTTTAGTTCAATCACGTCCTTCATAAAAGGAAAATAATTAAGCAAGTATTCTCCACCTATTTCGCAAGAAGATGAAATCACGCTTGCTAATTCGGATAACTCTTCCTCACCGTATGTTTCCCACCCAAAGCGAACAAGTGCGTTTATGCTGTACTTGACTTCTTGTATGTGATAAGTTGTGACATCTTGAACGTCTTTCAGATAAAACTCACGTCCACCGTTTTTTAGGATATTGAACTGCAACTCGTTAAGGTCTCCAATTTGTGTACTGTTGAATATCAATACCACTCCTTCACCCAACAAACAGCGTGTCGGACTCTGACCATCAAAAGTAAACGTGTGTGTGTAGTCATTGATGACATAATGCACCGCACCCGTGTCCATCGTTTTGGAAACTTGGTTGGCGACAATGTTGTTGCTTTGGACATCAGCGTTGTAAGCGGATTCTGTTGCGTATCTTTTTATGGCTTTCATAGCAGTAAAGATTATTATACGTTATAAACAATCGGGAGTTTACGCATTACCATAAGCAGCCTCAACTGCCGCTGTGAAGGTGTCAACACCAACATCAACAAGAAGGAGTTCACCAACATTATTGCGCAAAATAAACATCTTATCCGTACCGTCAATAGTCAGTTCAAGCAAGTCTTGCATAGTATCAATGAAATTCATAAAAAACTGACCGTCTGTACCTCCTTCGGCAATTGTATCAAGATAATCTTGCTTGTCACCGCCTCCCCATCCAAAACGGCTCGTTGCATCGCTGCTGTACTCAACTTTCGTTATATGACGAGTAGTGCTTGCTTGTGCATCAAGTAAATAAAAATTACGTCCACCGTTTTTGAGGATGTTGAAATGTAATTCGGTTAAGCTGCCCGTACCTAATTGGGTGTCTGTAATTGAATGTACCGTTTGTGATGCGTAACTATAAGTTGAACAGTTCTGTGTGTCATATGAAAACGTAAATGAATAATCGTTGACGATATAGTGTACCTCACCCGTATCTTCCGTTTTTGTTACTTGGTTGGCAACGATATTTTTGTTGATTACGTCAGCATTGTATGCGCTTTCTGTGTCATATTTTCTTATGGCTCTCATAATATGTAAAGTTGGTTTATTTTCATCTAATAATATGTTTTCAGACCATACGTCTGAACGAGAATTTCTTCCGATTCCAATAGTAATCGTTAAGTTCGGACTCCATAATTCCCCGTGACGAGGAAGAATGGATGAACTTTGCGTTGCCGTCCTCAAATACGTCAGTGATGATACCAACGTGTGAAACGTGCTTGCCCGATGCGAAGAACACAAGGTCGCCCGCTTTGATGCTGTCACGCTTGACGTTCCTGCCGTTCCGTGACTGCTCGGCAGCACTGCGTTTCAAGTCTATGCCCGCATACTCACTGAACACATAAGATGTGAAGCCCGAACAGTCAAAGGCATTCGGACCCTTCCCTCCTGCACGATACGGTTTTCCCGTATGCTCTCTCGCCCCGTTTATAAGGCGGGTGATAATATCTTCTCTGTAAATGGTCAGTTCAGAAAGTTCAACCATTATCGTGTCTTCTATGTTGTCAGCAATGACAAAATTGTTCGTGCAAGGGAAAGTCAGTGTCAAAATCAATGTGATAAATAGTGTCAAAATTTTCTTCATAAGTCTGTTAATGTTTCGTTATATTTGTAAAAATGTGGGAATAGTCGCCTATTTCCACATCAAAATTATATGTCTGACAGTTGTCAGATAGTGTTAGATGCAACAGCACCCGTGTTCGTCACACGTTTGACGTTGATGCTGCATTTCGGCTCAATGGTCGCTATGGTGTTGTACTCGTTTTCCTTTACCTCAACCTTCATATTTATGGTGGAATAGCCTACCCTGCCCGTTCCCGTGCAGTCGGCAGAAACGACATAGGTGATGTCGTCATACTTTTTGGATTTCAGTTCAGCCTGCCAACGCTCACCGCCATCCTGCTTGGTGATTTTGCCGTAGCCGATTGTCCTTGAAACCTTTTCATCCTTGTATTCAAACTCCACGTTGATGGTGTCGTCCTTTTCGGACATAATGAACGTTGACGCATCGTCAGCACCTGCAAATGCGGAGTTCGGTGTTTCTTTCCACTCGTTGACGTATTGTGAAAGTTTTTTCATAGCTTACCGATAATCTCGTTTATTTGGGTCTGAAGGTCTGTTGACTTGTACGGACTGTTGTCAACACGCTCGGAATAGAACAGTGTGATGTAGTTGATGTAGATTGTTTTCAGCGTCTTACCCATAGACTTGATGCTGCGTTCAATCTCGGAGTCCATATAGTCGTCAACAATCTCAAAGTCGTACTGCGGCAGCTTCACGGCAATGTTCATCAGTTCGTTGAGCAGCTTGTAGTCCTTCAGCAGTTTCTTGAAATTTCTGTTGAGGGATTTCAGTCTGTCACCGTCACCCTTTTCCACGTTCTCCTTCATCCAACCGACAAGCAGGTTAGCCAACTTGTCATAGTCTGCCTTTGAGTTGCTCATATCCTGCGCAGCCTTGATACGACCGTTTTCCTTGTCCACAGCGAACTTTGGGTTGACCATCTTGTACATAGCGTCCTTGCCGTCAATCTCAAAGCGCATAACGACACCCTCAATCTCGGAATCGTAGGTTTCCCACTCAACGGGGAAACCCTTGTATTCTCCGAAAAGGTCATATATGAACTGCTTGTAGTTGCCCGCTGTCTGCGGTGACGCAGCGAACCGTGATATTTTCTCACGCTGTTCGTCACTCAATTGCCCTTTGAACAGAACGGGGGCGGTCTTTGCGCCAATCTTGACAGCCAACTCGTTCATAGCGTCATTGTCAAGGATTTTGTTCTCCTTGTCAACACCCCCAAGCAGCCACATATTCTTGTCGTCAACCTCAAAGCGCAGGAAACGGTACGGATTGATGTCGTCCTTATGCTGCTCAATGGTGTTGATTGAGTTCACATAATGCTTTGAGAACATCTTTGTGATGCTGTCAATCTTGTCACCCAAAGCGGCATAGTCCTTTCCTTTCTTGCGGTACTCCACCTCGCCCGTTTCCTCATTATCATATACTTGGAAAGCCGCACCGTCAAGTTTCAGCGTGACGGTGACGGGGTGGGAAAGCATTTCGTTGAACTGCTCCGTTCCCTTTTTATATAATTCGGAAATGTTATCCATCTAATCAGTTGTCGTTTTCGTTTCTTGACGGGTCGTCCTCAACCTCATCGTCATCCCCGACAATGGGGGCTTTGCCGTCATCGTAGAGGTTGTTGCCGTTCATAAGGTTTTTCTTTTCTTTGTTGTCATCCTCTTTCCCCTTGTTGTCGTCAGAGGTCTTCTCAACGTCACCGATGGTGTAAACGCACTCGTCATCGCTCTTTTTCGCATTGAGCAGGTCAAGAACGTTGTCAATCAGCTTACGCACCTCATCGGGCAGGTCAACGATGGTTTTCTTGTCAAAGTCCTGCACCCATACAGCGTCAGCACCCTCACCGTAGATGTTCAGCAGTGAACGGGTGGCTTCAACCTTCTTACCGTGGGGTCTGCGCTTGGTGTATTTCCAACGCAGGGCAATGCTCTCCTTGCCGTCAACGTCCTTCACACCCGCAAAGTAGTACTCCTTCGGGAGTTCAATCTGCTTTGATACCAACGCACCCAACTCTTTCGCAGCCTTTACCTTGTCCTTGCTCTTGATGAGTTTGTTGATTTTCTCCTTTGACTCGTCCTCAAGTTCGGTGTCCGCATCGTCACCCTCGTTGATGAAAAGGTTAACGTACTCAACGTCCTCAACGTTCTCCTTGACGGGTTCGTTCTGCGGGGCGGCAACCTTCTGCGGCTCGGCAACCTTCACGTCTGACGGTGAGAACACCACAGTAAAATACTGACCGTGGTTGATGGCTGTGCATTTGTCCAAACCCTGCTGCTGAATGTATGTCTTCAAGTTGATACCGTTATAGATAGGTTCTGAAAGAACCGCCTCGGCATCCTTCTCGGTGACGAACTTATGGCTGTGCAGCTTGATTGAAACACCGTCCTCTGCAACGGCAGCAGCGATTGACAGTTGCGCACAGAAAAGGTTCTTGATGTTTGTCAGAATATTCTGAACGGGTGTGTAGTGATTTGTAACACCCGTAGTACTCAATGCGTTACCTTGATTAACGTCATCAGTAACACAGTTTTCGTAAACTCGGCTGAATTTTTTCATATCTCAAAATGTATGTTTTATATAAAAATAAGTTTTTACTCCTTATTCTCGGCTTTCGCCATCTGCTCCTCAAAGAAAGCCTTGTTCTTCGCACGTTGGTATTCCAATATCTCCGTATCGTTCAGTTCGGGGATGTGGTTCTTCCAAAACTCAATCTGCTTGAACACAGCGTGACACCCCATAGGGAGTTTCCCGTTGGTGTAGTTTCTCTTGTAGATTTCACCCACAGAGCAATCCCAAGCGAAATTTAGTGCGGTTCTCCAATTCGGAACGTCAAGCGGGTAATGCTTGGTGATGATGTTGCAGATGAACAAATCCTCATATTCCACCTCATCCCAATCAAACGAGTCACGGTATTTCCAACTGTTTGCGGTCAGCGTGGTCATAGTTGACAGCTTGCGCAACGAGAACCCCCCGTTACCGACCTGCGGAACGGCAGCGGGACTCTTGAACGCAGGCCACAAGGAATACTTTGACAGAATCGGACCACCGATGTAGTCGTACCCCTCGGAACACCATTCGTCTATCTCGTCACGGAAAATCCAACAGTCCGTCTGATATATCAGCATATAGTCGTAGGTGTCGGCAAACTGTGCGTAGAACCCATAGCTGACACATAGCTGCGAGTAGGACTTTGTGTCCTCAAAATACTTGTCATCAAATCTGACGAACCGTGCGTTATGAACCAAGTTTCCGTATGCTGCCGTGTCAAGGCTTTCGGGGCATACAAATGCCACATCGTGATTGCGGGCTGCAACAGCGTCAAGCTGCCGCAAAGACAGCAGGTCTGTAATGGACGGCTGCTCTTGGTAAATCGGAACTACTATGATGCATTTAGTCATATTCTCTCCAAAATCTTCTAATCTGAACTCTCGTTGCCTTACTGAATATGCCCTCTGTATAGAAAGCCGTACTGAAAAGCCTTGTAGGGATAAGGAATGTCGCACCACGCAGGACGGGGATATACATACGCACACCGAAAGCGAGTTTTTGGTTGGCTTTACAGATTGCCTTGATGGTGTTGTACGAAACCATCATATTCGGCTTGCGGGACGGACGGTTGAACTGCATTTCCCAATACGGCTTGAAAGCGTTGTACACCTGCGCAAAGATTTTCTTGCGGGTGAAAGGGGGAAAATAGTGCAGATTGAACCCGACCTCACGGATATTGCCGTCCTTCGTCCTTGTGATTCCGCAGAAAAGCGTCAGAGGAACTCTGTCATAATACTCCAACTCATCCTTGTATTTCGGGGTATGATAGTAGAACATAGATAGCTGTCCCGGAAGAAGATAGCGTGTTGACTGCGTGGAATTCTTGATAATCGCACGATAAGCCAAACGTGACCGCAACGCTTCGTAGTGCTTACGCACGGGGTTATTCTCAATACCCTCCGTGATGTTGAAAAGGTTGATTTCGGATTTAGTATATATGTGGGTGGTCAGTTTCTCCAACTGCGCTTTCGTACCCTGCGTTCTTGTCAACATACAAAAAATTTTAAATTATATATATATTATAGGATTTTTTCACAAATCATTTCAATGGATATCATTCAAAGAATTTCTCTGTGACAATGATGAATTTCAGCCCGTTCTTTTCTGCGAACTGTTTTGCGGCAGTCCACTTGTCAACGTTGGTAATCCACGCTTCTTTCTCCCACCTGCTGTCCGTGATTTCGGGCTTTTCGGTCTGCTTGGCGGGCTTTATCTCAACGATTGTCCGTTCACCCTTCTCGTTCTCAATGACGTAGTCGGGGTAGTAGTTTCGCTCCGTCTGCAACAGTCTGTTGAAATACGGTATCTTTATCGGTTCTGATGCCCACTTGACGATTTTGGGGTTGTTCTCACAGTATTCAATGAACCGCAACTCCAACCCGCTGCGGTAGATTACGGGTTCGTTGCGGCACTCCGTGAAATACTTACGCAGCTTCTTCGGGTCAACGTACCCTTGATGGTAGTGGGAGTTGCGCTTGGGTTTTAAGTGTTTAATGTATGAATCAGCCATAATGTTGCAACATTCTTCATTTTACTAAAAATAACTGTTAATATGTTAATTGCCAAAATTTTGAATTAAAAGTTCAAAGTTCTTATTCTTATATTAGAGGGTCATCGTAACTTGTTGCGTGACCCCACATAGCAACTAATTATCCGAAATCTAATGAAATTTTGGTACAGAAAATTGTATGGAAATTTTGTTGAACAAAGCACATTCGGGAACGTCAGTGAGAGTGGCAAGTACCTTATGGAGCAGAGAACACAAAAAAATAACTACAATCGTTATGAAAAGAAACGTAAAGCGATTTTTGATAATGACAGCACTCGCCACGTTTGTGGCTCTCATCACGGTGGTGAATGTATCACTCCCTCTTAATGCCAACATCTCAACGCTGACAGACAAAGAACTGCAAGCGCAATACGAAGGCACACTATTCAACCGTGATACAACCGTATGTCGGCAGGACAGTCTTAAAGTCATCCTCTACGATGAGGTCAGAAAGTACATTGACACCAAGACCGATAAGGCGCACGATGAACTGCACAGATACCTTGTGGACAACGGACTAAAGTATGACATAGACATCTGCTTTATGATGTCGCAGACGGAGTTGGAAACCAACTTCGGAACACTCGGAGCGGGACGTGCAACGTCAAGGAAATCATTGTTCGGTGTAACCCGCAGCTACTCAACCTATGAGGAAGCGGTGAACGACTACTGCGACCTGCTGACAAGGAGATACCTCGGTGGCAGAAAGACGGAGCAGGACTTAATGAACCACTATGTCAACTTGAGCGGCAACCGCTATGCGCAAGACCGTGGATATGAAACGAAACTTAAAAGAGCCTACGGCAGCATTCGGAAACAGACCGCAATTTATGACTTGCAGAACCAATTAAAGCAGGTCGGCTGATTAGCAGCATAAATATATTCTTCACCAACGGCTATGAAGATTAACGAGTTTTTCCATTCAGTAAAGTCCTTTGTGAAAGGCTTACACCTTACTACAAGCCATTTCGTATTAGGCATCGTGGTCTTGTTCACCATAGGTCTTCTCTCCACATCGGTAACGAAATGCCGAAACGAGAGGAAAATCTATGAGACAAACCTCAAAGCACTGACGGATAGCGTTTCATACTACCGCAACAGTGCAGGAAAGTTAGTTGCTGAAAAAACCGCCCTTATGGTTGATGTGAATGAACTCAACAAGTACAACTCCGAACTCTATGAGAAACTCAAGGAATTTGGCAAGAAGCCAAAAGACTTTATAGGAGCGGTCTCATTTGACGGTGACGTTGTTTCACCCGAAAGAGATACAGTCTATATCCTTGACGAGGCAGAACAGTCATTCGGTGTTGACAAGGATTTCGCATTCAACGATGAATGGAGAGATTTGGAAGGTGTCGTGGGCTATCACCAAGATACCCTCGGACTTAAAATTACCAAAGACGTGGTGAGGTTCAACTACACCGTGGGGATTGACAAGGATAATAAGGTGTATATCAAATCTGACAATCCCTACGTTATGGTTAATGAAATTGAGGGATTCACAGTCCCGACAGCGATGAAGGAAAAACAGAAACGGTGGGGTGTCGGACCCCAAGTTGGTGTCGGTCTTGACGTGACAAGAGGGAAGCTATCCCCGACAATCGGTATCGGTGTCCAATACAACCTATTCAAATTCTGATTTTCATTTTTCGGATTTCATAAAAGAGAAATGCCCGCAGTTTCCTGCGGGCATTTCTTGTTCGTAGCCGTATATGGGTTAGAGATTGGAAATCGTCTTTTCGGCTTTACGCAACGAGTTCAGCTTTTCGCTGATTGCGACAATGTCATTGCGGATGTCTTGCAGTTGCTTTGCAGCCTCCGACAGAATGTCACGCTTGTCAATCTTCAAGAACCCCCTTGAATCGCAGTAGAAGTAACCGTGACCGTCAACGTACACGATGTCAGACACCGACAAGGAATGTCCGTTGTAGTCTTCGGGTCGCTTGCCTACATTGAACTCCTCAAACACGCTCTCAAGGAAACCCATAACGCTGTCCGCTTCGCAGGAGAACTCACCGCTGTAAACCTCGTCATAGATTGAGAAATCCAATCCACCGACTTTTTGGAGGACGCTCCACCGTGCATAAGACACTCTCTTCTTGTCACGGTCGGGGTCAATTTGGAACACCTTGATTTTGAGTTTCATTTCTTTCTTTTTGTTTTCGTCTTTGCATTTCACGAACCCGTAGCTGTCACAGAAATAGTATCCGCTACCCTCAACGTAGATAACGTCTGAAACAGAGAGCGAATGACCCTTGAAATCTGAAGGACGGCTGACGTTGAACTTTCTGAAAACGTCCTCAAGGAAACCGTTCACGTTATCGGACTTTGAACTGAAATCCATTTCATAGACGGTGTCGTAGAGCGACAAATCAATGCCGCCCTCTTTCTCAACGTATTCCCAATCCATAAACAAGAATTTCCTTTCCTTGTCTTTTTCTCTGCTTAACTGTAAGATTTTGATTTTTGCATCCATAGTTTGAAAAGTATATTTCAATACTTAATAATGAAACAAAAAACGGAAAACGGAATCACGACAAGAACCGTGCCGTGAACTCGTCAAAGGTCATCCACTCTCCCCAATGGTCGGCAGGAGTGCCGCTCCAACGGGTGTGTGTGTTCCATTTCAGCCGTATGGTGGTTTCAGTTGTCTGCAACTCAACGGCTTCGCTGTCCTTGATGTTGTAAAAGTTGTGGTTGCTCTGTGACATTGCCACCTTGTCGTTGACAGCGTCAAGCAACGGGTACATAATGTCAATCTCCTTTGCGTTAATCACCTGCTCCTCACAGAACCTAATGGAGTCGCTGATATTTTCATTTTTCAGTTTTTCCCTGCGTTCCGCAATACGGTTTTTGTTGGCGGCATACTGTGCCAATAGTTCGTGCATAAGTAATGATGTTAAAGTGTGAAAAGCCGTTCTGTCGGCTTGTGCGTGTTCTTTTGGTTCATTGAATTGACAAGTTCACGCTCCCATACAACTGTAAAGTCATCGGGCATCCGATACTCTGAAACGAAAACCTTATGACCTTCAGATGCCATTTTCCTGCACCATTCGTAGAACTTGTCGTGGTTGAAACCAATAGACGTAAAATACTGTTTTGTGTCACGGTAAGGAGGGTCACAGTAAATCAGCGAGTGTGGGGGTATGATGATTTCATCGTAGCTACCCTGCTGCCATTCCGTGCCTTTCAGCGGTTCTATCTGCCGCTTGATGTTGGCGATGTTCTCCTTGATATAGTTCTCGCCTTTCCGTTAGTGCCGACCACATTGTGACCCGAATACCCACCGTCAACGAACCTGCCGTTGAACGATGCCATATAGCCGACCCATCCCGCAAGACCGTCATCGTAGTCGTTGTTCCTGCCGTGAATGTAATCCCTAACGGAACTGTAGAACTCCCTGCTGATTGTTTCGGGGAACTCCCTGCCGTTACACAAATCCCGCCACATTGCGACAAGGTACTTGTTCTTGTCGCTGCCGATACGCTTTCCTCCAATGCGTTGCAGGGTTGAACAGCCGCCACAGAAAGGCTCTACCCAATACTGACTGTCGTCTCTGCGCTCATTGAGCATAATGGGTACGATTTCGTCAGCAATGCGCTCTTTACTGCCTTGATATTTCATTCATCCGTGAATGTTACGTTCCAAATGTTGGCTATCGTGTCCAAGATTTCTTCTGTGCGACCGAAAATGCCCTCCCATTTCAGCCAAGCGTCAAGTAATTCAGTTCTCGTCATCTGCTCAACGTCATATTCGTCATATTCCGCATCGTTGATAAGGATGTCTTTCAATTCCTCAATTTCCATAATATCATACTGTATTTTGTATATATAATAAGCGTTTATGACAGTGAGTTGCGGGGTACGAACCCCACAACTCACTTATCGGTTTTGTTTCGGGCGGGAGAGTATCACTTGACGTTGTAAGTCGGTAGTACTCCGCTGCCATTGCCCATAAACATCGTGACGTTAGCCTTGTCCTTGCCCTTGACCATCTCAAGTTTCTCCTTCTCAATCTCCAACGCTCGGAGAGCAATGAATTGGTCGGCATTCAAGCCGAGGGTGTGCATATATGCTCGGTCGGCTTCGGCACGTTTGCGCTCTGACTGCTCTCGGATGTCCTGCATCTTCGCTGCGGCTTTCTCGGTCTGCTCCTTCTGCAACTGAACGGCTGTACGGTTGTATTCGTCAAGTGCGTCCTTGTTCGGGGTTGCTCGGTCAACGATTACATCAAGGAGTGTGACGGGAATTTTCTCGGCTTTAATCTTCTCGGTCATAACATCCTTAATCTTCGCCTCAATGGAGTCATATACCTCACGGTTGGATGTCAAATCGTACATAGTGGACTTGGAAATCTCGTTTCGCACTTCCTTACAGAAGAACTTCTTGAGGTTGTTCTCATACCACTGTTCACCGAAATGGCTGTACAGATACGGGGTCTTGCCACGGTTGATTTGGATGATTGCGTGGGCGGTGAGGTCAATGGGGACGTTGTTGTTGGTCATAATGTCGTTGAACGACTCGTCATACTGCACGGGAACAATCTTGAACTTGATTGCTTCAGTTGACGCAGCGCAGTATTCAGAACCCTCTGTCAGCGGGGTCTCATAGACACCACCCTTGCCGAAAATCCACGGCTTGGCATTGAGGACAGCTTCTTCCGTTCCGTCAACGGTCACCAAGTGGCAACTCGTCATTGACATCATAGAGCAAATGAGTGCGATAACACAGAAAAGATGAGTGAAAAATTTCTTCATAATCTCTTGAAATTAAAACTTGTTAGTTGGTTAATACTCTGTTGTTAAAAAGTGGAGAGAGGATGGCGGGCGGTTAACTCAACTCACCACAACCGCTGCTTGCGGGCTTCTCCTCGGTCTGCTCACCGTCAACCGTAGCGTCCGAGCCAACGGTAGGGTCGGGGTCGGGTACGGGTTCGGGGGAGTCTTCATCGTCCTCATCGTCACCGTCCAATACCACTACGGACGGGTCGTTGTCGGGTGCGGGGGCAGGGTCGGGGTCTGTGTCGTCCTCGGACTCCTCTTCCTCTTCTTCACCATCTGTGCCGCAATCGGTAGCGGTGGTGGGGACGGGGTCGGGGGCTTCACCTTCTACGGGAGCGGGTGCTTCACCTTCTGCGGGGGCTTCCTCGGTAACGGGTTTGAATGCCGCATCAACGGGTGCGCTCACGCTCTCAAGATAGCTACGCATTCGGGCAAGCCAAGAGGGGTCTGAATAGACGCAATCTTCTCGCTCCCAATCGTGGTCAACGAACACCATCTTGGCAGAGAGTACAGCGTCCTTGACGCTGACACGGATGACACACGCAGCGAGGAACGTCAGTCCGAAAAAGTGCCAAAAGGTCGGGGCGAAGTTGCTTGCGACATACCCAACGGCTGCGCTCAAGATGGCGATTGCCGCAACGAATACCCATAACATTGATTTGGTTGAGAACTTCTCTTCTGTTCCGTCACTGTTCTTGATAGTTGTCTTTGCCATAATCTTTTCTTTGATTTGGTTTTGATTAAGTTGTTAAATGTTCACTTTCTCATTGTCGCTCGGAACGTCCGAACTACAACCTATTCATAGGAAACTGTTTTTTGTTTGTTTAATGAATATATGTTAAAATTCAAAAGAGAATTGTAAATATATGTTAAAAGACAAAGGCGGGGTGAGCCGCCATCGTCTTTGGTAGTATGAAATACTAATCCATTGAGTATCAAACGGGTCGGAATACGACACGGGCATTGCACTTGACAATATCACCTCGTCTGTTGTAGATAAACGGCTCTTTTCCGTCCTGCACCTCAAACTCGTTCACACAGACCTCAACCTTGTCGTTGGGCTTGTAGTCCAAGAGTTCTGACGAGGAAACGGGCATAAGACCCGTGATGTACATACCGTCCAACTCAACGAAAATACCCGTCTTGTTGTTGGAATTGATGATACCCGTCACAGTACCCGTGTATTTCTTCGGCTGACCCTTTGCGTTTGCGTGTGCGATAAGGCGGTACTCGTTGTAGAGGTTAAGCATATTCTCCATACCCTTAATCTGCAACACACGCTTTCGTGAACCAACCAACGAGTTCTCTGCCGTACCCAAATGACGGTTCACTCGGAACTCAACGAATTTCTGCGGAATGATTTCAACATCCTGCCCAATCCATCGGTTAAAGTCACGCTCAATGTTGAGGACGATGTGACTGCCCGGAATAAATACGGAATGTGTGTACATCTTGCCCGTCAGATTGACCAACGGTGTAATCTCCGTATGGCACACATAACCGCCTTTGCCGTATTGGTTCAGCGTCAAGTCGTCAATGTGTACGGTGATGGGTTCATCGTGCTTGATGCATTTCTCAATGCCTGCCTTCCAAACTTGGTAGTATGCGTTGATTACCGACACGATGTAGGTGTTCTTCACCTTCTCCCTAATCTCAAACAAGAGTTTGTTGTCGTGGGTAAGCAGGTAGTTCTGTACCGCTTCGTAGCAGTTTGAAAAGTTCTCCTTGCAGACGATTTCGTCCTTAACTCCCGGAATCTCTAACTCAATCCCGTGCTTGTCAAAGGATTTCACATAGCCGAGATACAGACCGCCAAGCGTCATTTCCTGCACGGTGTTGATGCTCTGATTGGTCTTTGTCTCCTGCGAGATGTCAACGTCATAGAACACACCGAATGATTTGGCAAGCGACATATTGCCGTAGCTGTTGGACATATATTTGATACGTTCCTTTTCGGAGGTGAAACCGCTGAACACGTCACTGTCCAAGTCCTTGCTTACTAAAACTTTGCTTTTCTTTTTTACCATAAGTATATTTCCTCCCGCTCGGTAGAAGCGGAAAATCATTGTGTGGTGACCCCGTACACCTATATTTATTCGGGGTGGTTTTACATAACTAATGTAGGATTACCGAATACAATAATTCAATAATCCTACAAGTTTTTATTAAAATTTGTTAAAATCTCTGTCAGTTTCCGAAATCTGAAAAATGAAAAATGAAAA
>JAEIGA010008052.1_pt1 | contig 15985 bp, 11 predicted proteins | sample 9270691 | NCBI WGS metagenome assembly JAEIGA01 (sample SAMN17057246, study PRJNA624740) | gut metagenome | biome: biome; isolation source: fecal sample | host: Bos grunniens | place: China: Xizang | collected 2019
AAGGCATTTGCCTGCTTTTTTTCATGGGGTGAGTAATGGGGACAACATCCACAGCGACTTGCAACGCAAGTCTGCCGTGCGACCGCTCGCAAGAGCGCGTCGATTAGCAAGCCGTAAGGCTTGCGTAGGGTTCAGGGCCCCATTCTACACTTTTAGATTTCTTTAATGAAAAAAGGCATTTGCCTGCTTTTTTTCATGGGGTGAGTAATGGGGACAACATCCACAGCGACTTGCAACGCAAGTCTGCCGTGCGACCGCTCGCAAGAGCGCGCCTGTTCGGCTCCGAGCTATTTACTTTACACCTTGATTGTTTTATACAACGTCCCCCGTGCCAATGGTACGGGGGACGTTTGTGTCATTTTACAATATTACTGAAAAGGTATCTCAAGGTTGGTAACGATAGCAATAGCGTTGAGCTTTTTCTGAAGCTCCGCATTCTCTTCCTCGTTATCAGTCTTGTTCTCATCGTAATAGTCGTTGATAGCGGAGATAAGCTCTTCTGCATCGGAATCGGTCAGTTCACCTACTCCAAGAGGGTTGTCGTCGTGTCCGTTATCATAAACCGTCTGATGTAGAGTTCCGCTAACGACCTCGGAATTTGCTACAAGGTCAACGAAATCCTTGGCTGTCGTGTCCATTCTTCCGTTTCCGCTCTCGTTTGAGAATAGTGTCGAGCCCTCCTCTGCGTCCTTGGTCCCGTCCATAGCCAGAGTGAGCACCTTGTTGACGGCGTCAGCCTCTCTCTTGTATGCCTCGGGATCGTCCTCGGGAACGGTGTAGTTAGCCATATTCTCAAACATAGAGCTTACCGAAGCGGATACTGTACTGGATTTTTCCTGGCTGACACCGTAGCCCTCCATCATGGAAGGCTTTACCATAGTGCTGAGTAGCTCTGCGTTTGCAGGGGTCATATCGTTAAGGAGCTTTTGAGTAGTCTCCTGCTTCTGTTCCGCGGTCTTGGTATCGTCGTTTACAGAAGATATCATATCTATAGTAGTAGCAACGCTTCCGCTCACCTGCTGATAAGAGGATCCGTCTGCTACAACTGCATTGTTCATCTTATCGGCGACCTCTGTTACCTCCTCAACAGACAAGTGAAGAGTGCTAAGCATCTTCTCGGACTGAAGTACCGCCGTGAGAAGCTTTGATGTGGTCTCGTGTCCGAATATCTCGGTGTCATCCATCTCGTCGAGAAGTGCGCCGAGCTTATCCACTATCTCCGCCTCTGTCAGACGGTCAAAGTTACCGGAGCTGAATATATCCATTACCGTGTGCACCATATCGGATATCTTTTCAGCCTCGAGCTCAACGTCCTCGCAATCCGCAAAGGAGCCGATGGTCACGTAAATATCATCAAGCGTAACAAGGCAGGACTGCATAGTATCCTTGGAGAACAGCGTAGCTGCGCCCGCAAAATCCGCACCCGTTTTACCCATATTGTAAGCGGAGGAATTCATATAATCCCAAGCGGTGTAGTTTTCAAGCTCTATTCCGTTGATTATAACGGTGTTTCCTTCGATAACGACTCCGCTCGAGTCACTCATATTATCCACGCGCTCTCCGTCAGAGGTGTAAAGTCCCTCGTCTGCGGCAGCTATAGCATATATCATAAAGAATTCGCTTATGTCGTCACCTGTGAGGTCGTATTCGGAACCAAGGTCATCAATGATGCTGCGCGCGATATTGTCAGCCGCCTCGCCGTTCACCGCGACACCGTAATCCTTGAGGGCCTGTGTAACTCCCGCATTTACAAATTCAAGTCTCTGGTCATCATTCATACCGTGGCTGGAGTTGAGCACCTCGCTTATTTCATTCATAAGAAGGTCATATCTCTCCTCGGCATCCTCAGGCATACCTATGGTGGACGCAACAGCTCTTATACTGAGCTTTGTTATCTCATCGGATATGGGAGCCATACGGGAATTTTTGTTAACGGTAACTATCATCTCGGATATTGCTCCGTCACCGAGTATATCGAGCACGGCATCATAGTCATCAGCATTTTCAAGTATATCGTAATCTATGAGGACTCCGAACATCTCTGTCATAGTTCTGAGGTCTGCGATGATAGTGTCCTTATCAGAGGTAGCAAACACCTCAAACATCTTGTTCATAAGAGGCTGGAGCAGCTCTCCCGAGTCAAAGTTAACTCCGAGATACTCATTACCCTCAAGCCATTGCTCAGAGGCTTCCGCAAATATCTGGGCAACCAAGCTTCTCAACAGAGGAGACGTCTCGATAGCATCTATTATATTATTAAGGCTTTCTATCTGATCTTCTCCGTATTCCGACATTTCGCCGTCAAGCTCCTGTATTGCTACGACCGACGATACAATTGCCGAGATCTCGTTCTTAAGATATATCTTCTCTCCATCATAATCCACGGATGCCAAGGAATTGAACATCCAACCGCTGCAAGCGTCAAAGATTTTGAAGGTCGGATCGTCTGCCAGCCCGCCTATATCCAGCTCTTCGAGCATAGCGGCAAAATCGTCTTCCTCGCCGGTGTATTCATCAGCGTCTTCCATATAATCCGGGGCATCGGATTCCTCGCCATCTTCGACACTCTCCAATACGGGAGCTACCTCAACAGCAATATCCATAACACCTACGATGGGCATCAGAAGAATAAAGGAAACGATTATTCCGCAAAGAGCTCCGACCCCAAGTCCGCCAAGTCTCTTTGCGAACCCTTCTACATTGAGAATGGGAATGAACTTGACTACTATTGCCACAATTATGCTGAATATTACGGAAAGCACCGAATATGCAACCATAAAGAAGAAGGGCTTGACGATCATTATGCCGTAATAGGTTATCGCGTCCAAAAGTGCATTTGCCTCTGACGCATCACTTTCAAGCAATGATTTCAGATAATCCATAAGCTCTATCATATCCTCGGAATTGGGAGAACATACGACAGAAGTAACGATGGCCGCTACTATCGCAGATAATGCTATTGCTATAAGTGTGCCGATCGTCTTTTTCAGACCTCTGATAAGACCCTTTACGAGATTGAATACCGTTATAAGAGCCGTTATTGCCAGAAGTCCGAGTGGAACATATTGAGCAAGCATTTGGAGTACCGCCTTTCAAACAGTGATGTAATAGCTTTTTGTGAGATATACGCTTCAAATATATCTCAATATACAACCACATTATACTCCTATTCTCAAATTTTGTCAACATTTAAGGATAATTTTGCTTCACTTATTTCTTATGTAAAATTTGGCATAAGCGTGCAGAGCCGTCTCAAAGTCCATAGCTGCCCTTGAATATGCCTCATAGTCAGCACCAGCAAAGGCTATCATAGACAAAAGATAAGGCAGATACAGCCCTGAATGTGAGTCGGGAACACACAGAACGTCGTCCTCGCCGAGAACAGATTTGAACTCGGCAGCGGGCTTTCTGTGTATCTCGCACTCTATCCTTCCCTCGACGTCATTTATCCAACGTATCTTGAGGTCGTCGCCAAGCTCGTTGGGCTTTGCGGTGTCCGCAAGCGAGAGCAATTCTCTTACGGTCATAAAAACTCCTTTCCGCCGCTTCCGCGGCTAAAAAAATACGGTGCCGCGCACGGACTCGGCACCGTATTTATTTTAGCACATTTTTCTGTATTTGTCGGCTACAAGCCGCCTGCTTTTTCACCTTGAATTGCTTTTACAAAAATCCCTATATTTACCGATAAGCCTTGCTCTCTCCCCTTAAAACTCAAAGAAAACGGGAAGACCGTTTTTGTATTCGGGATAAGACTCGCCGTTTACAAGCGGAAGTATATATTTAAGGCACTCGTCCGTGACGTTATTGCCCCTCTCGTTGATATAGTGCTTGGGCACGAATCTCGTGCGGTTTGCGATAAGGTCGATATCCATATGTCCGTAGACAGAGGAATATGGCTCACCCGCTCCGTCGTTATCACGGAGAATGACCATCATCTCACGACTTACGCCCTGCTCCGCCGCCTGAACAGCGGCGCGTCCCACACCGAAGGACTCCTCTATATCGCAAAGCGATGCGATATGAGAGGCGCATCTCTGGGGGAGATTGAGCTCTATTGAGCGCACCTTGATGCCGAGTTTGTCCTTGACGGCAAGCTCAAGCGCCTTGCCCGTACCCGCAAGATACTTATGGCCGAAGGCATCTACCGCTCCGCCCTGCGTGGACTCGCCCACGAATCTTCCGTCCGCAAACTGAAGTCCCTCGGACACCGCGACTACCACGTTGGGCTTTTCGGCAAGTATCCTTTTGAGGTCCGCGAAAAACTCGTCCATATCAAAGGCTCTCTCGGGAAGATAAACGAGGTCGGGGGCAGGCGCTCCGCAAACTCGTCCGAGCGCAGAGGAAGCCGTGAGCCAGCCCGCGTCACGTCCCATTATCTCAACTATGGTGACCGCCTTGACTGTATACACAGCGGTGTCGCGAAGTATCTCCTGCATAACCACGGAAATGTACTTTGCCGCCGAGCCAAAGCCAGGAGTATGGTCGGTGCCGATAAGGTCGTTGTCGATAGTCTTGGGAACGCCGATAACCTTTATGTCGTAACCGTTTTCCTGCGTGTACTTTGACAGCTTTGCAACGGTATCCATAGAGTCATTACCGCCGATATAGAAGAAGTATCTTATATCGTATTTTTTAAGTATATCAACAAGCTTATCAAAGGTCTGCGCATATTTTGCGTCACTCTCCGCGGGAAGCTTTCTGCGGCAAGAGCCAAGCGCCGCCGCGGGAGTTTTCTTGAGCATCTCAAGCCTACTCTCATCCTCAAAATAGCCGTTAAGACGTATGATGTCCTCACAAAGAAGTCCGTCAACGCCGTTTTTCATGCCGTATATGTTATCGATACACCCCGACTGCATAGCGCCGTATATAACGCCCGCGAGCGTTGCGTTTATAGCGGCGGTGGGTCCGCCCGACTGTCCTACTATCGCGTTTCCTCTCAAATTCTGCATTTTTCTTCTCTTTCTGAATGATACTGTGTATTTTTTCTCAATTTTCGGTTTTCCGCCTCTCAAGCTCCCGCTCCTGAAGCATTTTCTGATGTCTCTCGCTTATTCTGACGTTTATGGGGCGTGATATTGCCGTTACCGCGATAACTCCTATCGCAACACCCGCTGCGAGCATAAGCGCCGCTCTGCCGTTTGTAGAGAAAAGCTCCATATCCGACTGCACAAGACCCAACATCGTGTAATAGAGTCTCGCACCGGGGACAAGAGGTATTATACCTATTATTATCATAACGGTAGCAGGCACCTTGAGCACGTGCGCCATTATATCGGAATAAGCCGCCATCACCGCCGTGCCAATGAAAGCCGACAGAAATATACCGCCCCCACAAAGGGCCGTGAGCTCATACGCTCCGCAGCAAAGCACCGACGATATGATAGCCCACACCGCGTGCTTCTTCTCAACGCCGAAAACAAACGTGAGTCCGCCCGAGCCTATGGTCGAGCCTATCAAAACTATTAATATCCTCAAAAGCTCGTCAGTCATATCACACCTCCGAACAAAAGGATAGCCACGGCGTATCCGAACGCGATAGCGATAGCGTCGACCATCACCGCGCAGAGCCGCAGAGTGCCCGACATTACGTCGCCGCTGAACACGTCCCTGAATGCGTTTGCCATAGAGACACCCGGGATAACGTTCATTATATTTCCTATCATTATCATATCAACGTGACACTGCGACACGACCTTGCCCAGAAACAGCGCCGCCGTTCCTCCAAGCAGACATACCAAGAATTTCGCGATAACAGCATTGAGCTTGGTATGCGACAGATATCTGGTTATAAGACTGAGCGGCAAAGCCACCAGCGCCGCAAGAAGTCCGTCAAGCGCGCACGCCCATACGGTATCTAAGGTTATGCTCTGACCGAAATTGCTGAAAAATATAGCAAATCCCATAGCCGAGAACATACTGCCGAAAACGCAACGGCGCAGACTTATGCGTGTGCTTCCGTTTATATTTCCCATTCTCTTGAGAAATTCCTCTTTTGAGGGCTTTTCGGCGCAGACCTTTCTTGACAGGTCGTTGAGCCTTGAGAGTCTGCCGAGGTTGTTCGAGCCAAACTCTGACAGACGTCTTGATGAGGTTATGCTCTTGCCGCCGAAGTCCACCGTGAGAACTATGACAGACAGTATAGCCGTAACGTCGACCGTGACGGCTCCGTACGCCTTACATATTCTTCTTACGGTATCCTCGGCACGGTATATCTCGCCGCCACACTTGAGTATATGCTCTCCAAGCTCAAGCGCGATAAATACCGCGTCATCGTATTTTTTGTCGTTGTCGGTCGCCTCCAAAGCCACACTCTCGGCGGCCTCGGGCTCCTCATTTCTTATCCCATTTACGTCGTTCATTTTTTCTTCCAAAAATCATTTTAATATCAAACGGTGGGAGCTGTCTCCTCGTTTTTCTCTGCCTCCTCGGCACACTCGAAGGGTGTGTGAGCTGCCGTGGGGGCTACGTTGTTGCTGTAAGACCTGTAGGTGAGCACGTTGCTCTCGGTCTCGCCGTCTATCTGCAAAGCGCAGGGTATATCGAACTCTACCGTTACGTCATCGCCCTCGAATATCTCAACTATCTCGGTGTGCTTGATGTGATTTCCCTTGAATATGCTGGGGAATATCGTAAGCACCTTGAGCCTTGAGCCTCCGTGCATTACCATAACGCTTATCTTGCCCGTGCCTCTGTCTTGAGTTGGAGACACCATCATTCCGCCGCCGTAATATCTTCCCTTCATAGCCGAGGCTACCCATACGTCCGTATATTCTCTCGTAACCCCGTCAACCGTGACCTTGGCTTTGCGTCCCTTGTACTTGTACGCAAGGAACTTGAGCGCAACCGTTGTATAATTCACCTTTTTATCGGTGCGAGCCTTGACCTTATCCACCTCCTCGCACACTGCTCCGTCAAGACCGAAGCCCACGCCGTTTATGTATCTGAGCTTCTTGCCGTTGACCTCTACTGTGGGAAGGTCCTTAAGGTACTCTCTTATATCAACGAGATGCTCGTTGTCCGTCTGGCCTATGTCATTGAGGAAATCGTTGCCCGTGCCCGAGCGTATGACGAAGATGGGACACGGAAACTCCACCCCGTAGGCGTCGTTAGCGAAATGGTGCAGGGTTCCGTCTCCACCGCAGATAATTACTCTGTCATCAGCCGTGAGCAGCTGACAGAACTGCGGAACGTCAAGCCCGATAAGGCATATCTGGCGCACGCCAAGCTTTTCAAGGTCTGCTTTTCCGGGAATTATATTGAGGTCGTTGTGCTCGTTGTTCGACTTGGGATTGTAGAGAATGTAATTCATATTTGTACTCGCCTTTCATAGCGCGGCCTTTTCGGCTCGGCATCTTGTTTTTAAGCCTTGTCTGCAGGCTTTTTCGCGCGTTTTTTGGTCTTTGAGGCCTTGAGCTCGTCAAGCTCGCGTGAGAGCTCGGCTATCCGCTCCTCAAGACGCGAGAATTCCTGCGCCACGGGGTCGGGTATGTGTATATGGTCGAGGTCGTCCACCTTTTTACCGTCCTGACGCACCACTCTCGCGGGGATTCCCACGGCGGTGCTATTGCTTGCGATATCCTTGAGCACTACCGCGTTTGCCGCGACCTTTGTGTTGCTCTCTATCACGATAGGACCAAGCACCTTTGCTCCCGCGCCTACCATTACGTTGTCCTTGAGCGTGGGGTGACGCTTTCCTATATCCTTACCCGTACCGCCAAGCGTTACTCCCTGATAGAGCGTGCAGTTGTCGCCTATCTCCGCGGTCTCGCCGATAACCACGCCTGAGCCGTGGTCTATGACAAGTCCCTTTCCGATCGTCGCACCGGGGTGTATCTCAATACCCGTAAAGAATTTCGCCGTCTGACTGAGCGCGCGTGCCGAAAACGTGTGCCCACCAAGATAGAGCTTGTGCGCCACACGGTATGCCAGTATCGCGTGCAGTCCCGAATATAAGAGGAGCACCTCAACGTCATCGGTGGCGGCGGGGTCTCTTTGCTTTATAGCGTCCACTTCGCTTCTTATCTCGTCCCTTATCTTACGGACGAGTCGGGGAACGGGGGTATCTGCCGCGCGTGCCAGAATATCGGACATAAGGGCGTCAATATCAATTTTTTTCATATCACACCTCCGCGGGTAATAAGCTGAATACTTTTGAAATCCCATCTTTAATAAAGACAAAACCAACTCATTATGATTATATCACACCACCCGCGTTTCGTCAACAGATAAATTCAAGTTTTTCTCCTACTTTGCTTATCGGATACAAAAAAGCCTTGACTCCACATCTGCGAAATCAAGACTTTTTAGTTATCAATAGTCGAAATTAGTTCCAATGCTCTTTATTGAGCTCGCGTGTCCGAGATTCTCCTCGTTGACCTTGATGTCACCGTAAAATTCAGAGCATCTGTCAAGGAAGAGCTTGGTTATCAGCGAGGAATCAAATGAATCAAACCACGCCGAGTACTCCTCGTCCGAGTACTTGCCCTCGTCAAGCTCGTATTTCATTATGATGTGATAGCCGTAATCGCTCTCCACCATAGCCGTCTCGCCGTATTCCATATCCTCAAGCGCCTCAAGGATATCAAGAATATAGTCCTCATATCCCGAGCTCTCTATGCGGCTGAGATAAAATCCGTCGGGATATACAAGGCTCTCGTTCTCAAAGAGCTCCCACTCGGGTATCTCCGCCTCAAAGCTCTTGTAGTTGCCCTTGGCAAACGAGGAATAAAGCTCCTCGGCGCGCGCGGCGCGCTCTGCCATCTCCTCGTCGGTGTAATAGTAGGTGATGCCCTGCCCCGACTCGTCAAGCGTGACCGACGGATAGCCGTTCTCCTTATCGTAAAGGATATTGCCGTCCTCGTCGTAATATACGGTGTTTCCGTAGCTGTCCTTTACTCTGTTGCCCTCGCTGTCATAGACGTAAACGCCGTTTTCCTTGTCATATATGGGCTCGGAGCTCTCGGGGTCAAAGTATATGATATTGCCCTGCTCGTCGGTCTGATACTCGTAATAGAAATTGGATATGAGTATCTGCTTGAAGCGGTAATAATTTTTTTCGTAGTATTCCTGCTTGACCGTGTCCGAGATGAGCGAGCCGTCCGCACCGTACAACCAGGCTATGACCGCCTGATATTTAGCCTCAAGCGTGTATATCTCGCGCAGCTCCTCTGTGGATATTCCGTACTTTGAGAGTATCGCGTCAAGCTTTTTCTCCTCGCCCTGACCGTCGTATTCAATATAGAAACTTATCTCCTCCTCGATATCGTTCAATACCGATTTTGAAAGAGAGAGTCCCTCCTCCTCAAAAATGACCAGCGCGGCAAGATAATTCTTGCAGTTATCAAGGATAGACTGATTGTAGTATTCCTCATGGGTGAGCTGTGTTCCCGCGTGGCTCTCCGACCAGAAGTCGCTGGTCACGCTCACGTCGTATTTATTGCGCGCGAGTGTCGCCTTCATTCTTGAGAGCATAAACTCGTACATACCGCGAGATATCTCTATCTTTCCGTATTCAAGCACGGGCTTCTCTGAGTCCTTTACCGAACAAGCCGTCAAAAGTCCGCACAAAAGCGACGCCACGAGCAAAATGAGGGTTATTCTCACCGCTATTCCTTTAGAAATAAAAGATTTTGTCATATAAGCACCTGTTTAAAATATTTTTAATCAATAAAGCACGTTAGCCGCAACGTCTTTCATACGGGGTGAATCCTCCACAACGTCGGGGTCTATGACCACCTGCGACTTGTACTCTCCACACGTCTGCTCGAACAGATAAGACGTTATGTCATCATAAAAGCCGGCGAAAACGTCCTTGTTTTCCTCGTCGTCGTAAGCTCCGCTCTGATTTTCATACCTTGCGAGCACGTGATAGCCGTAATCCGACTCAAACACGGCACACTCGCCTACCTTCATATCAGAAAGCTGCTCCGCCATATCGTCAAAGTACGCCACGGCGTCGTTCTGCGCGGCATAATAGCCCGCGCTCTTTACAAGATATATGTGTCCGTCACTCTCTCCCTCGCCGTAAAGCGAGAGATATTCCTCAAACGTAGCCACGTCGGCGTCACATTTTTCGGCATACTCGACCGCCTTGTCGTATATCTTGCCCTGCTCCTCGTCAGAATAATATTCTATAACGTGGTCTCCGTTCTTGTCCTTAACGTATCCAACGACTCCGTTCACCTTGTCGTATGCTATCTTGCCGTCCTCGGTGTAGTATTCCACATCGCCGAGCTTATCGCGGCTCTCTTTGCCGAACTCATCCAAACGGGTGACGCCATTCTCCTTGTCATAGGCTATCGCGGTGTGCTTTTCGTCGGTATAATACACCGTGTCGCCAAAACGGTCAAGATCGGTAACGTAATAATATGTCGCGAGGAATATCTGCTTGAAGCACACGTAATTGTCGTTGAGATACTTATCCTTGGTCTCACCCGATATCTTCTCTCCATTCTCTCCCCACTTATGCGCCTTGAGCGCGGCTATCTTGGACTCGAGAACGTAGATATCCTTCAGCATATTGTAATTTACGCCGTATTCCTTAAGCTCTGCGTTGAGCGCTGTCTTTGAGCCCGCGCGCTTTACGTAAGCGGCAAGAAGCTCGTCCACCGCCGCCATTTCGGCGTCGCTGAGAGTAAGCCCCTCCTTATCAAAGAGGTAGTCGGCTATGACGTAATTGGTCGCCTCGGCAAGAATCGTGGCGCAGAAATAATCGTCGTATGTGACTCCGTCTGCCGTCACTATTGTTTTCCAGAAGCTCTCGTTTTCTATATCGTAGCCGTAATAGCCAAGCGTGCCCTTCATACGCGAGAGCATAAACTGATACACGTTGGCACTGAGAGTCTTGTCCTCTATGCTCACGATAGTCTTGCCCTCTCCGCACGCGGCGAGCGTGGGAACAAGCAGACAGAGAATGAGACACAGGCTGAGTATTTTTACAGTCCTTTTCATTTCAGATATCCCTTTCACAAAGGTTTACTACATTATACACTCTAATTATTCGGATTTTTTATCCATTGTTTGTACGGTTTCAAGATAATTTTCAAACATTTTGTTAATTATCGTCAAGGAGCTCTCTCCGCTCTTGAGCTTTATATTGACGTAATTGTCACCCGCGGCACTCATCACCACGCGCAGCCTGCCGCCGACCGAGAAGGACATTTCCTTCCACATATCCACGTCAAGCTTATCCTGATACATTCTTACCTCTCCCCTGACCTCTGTTATCTGCTTGATAGAGAGGTCGATAGCACGGGCGCGCAGGAGAGCTATCGAAAGTAGATTTTCTACCGCCAAAGGCATATCGCCGAAGCGGTCGAGCAGCTCGTCTCTTATATCCTCCGCGTCGTACGCGTTGCGAATGAGAGCTATGCGCTTATAGAGCGTCATTCTCTGCCCCGCGTAGCGCACGTATCTGTCGGGAATAAAGGCATCGTGGTCAAGACTCACAACGCAATCACCGCGCGTCTTGGGTGCCTCTCCCTTTTCCTCAAGCACAGCGTCGTTGAGCAGCTTGATATAAAGGTCATAGCCGATAGCCTCAAGATGTCCGTGCTGCTCGGCTCCGAGTATATTGCCCGCGCCGCGTATCTCCATATCTCGCAAGGCTATGCGGAATCCCGCGCCGAACTCCGCGTACTCGCGTATAGCCTCAAGTCGCTTTTGCGATATCTCGGATATTGCTCTGCCGCGAGGATAGGTAAAATACGCGTATGCGCGACGAGAGGAGCGTCCCACTCGTCCGCGGAGCTGATGGAGCTGGGAGAGCCCCAGCCTGTCGGCTCTGTCGGCTATAAGCGTGTTAGCGTTGGGGATATCTATTCCCGTCTCTATTATGGTGGTGCAGACAAGCACGTCTATCTCGCCCGAGAGCATACTGCTCCATATATCCTCAAGCTCGTCCTTTTCCATTTTTCCGTGAGCCACTACCACTCTCGCCTCGGGAATATTCTCCGAGATGTGCGCCGCTACTCTGTCTATCGACTCCACGAAATTGTGGATATAAAACACCTGACCTCCGCGACGGAGCTCTCTGCGTATTGCCTCCATAATTATGAGGTCGTCGTATTCCAGCACGTAGGTCTGAACGGGAAGTCTGTCGCCCGGTGCCTCGTCGAGCAGAGATATGTCACGTATGCCGCCCATCGCCATATTGAGCGTTCTGGGTATAGGCGTGGCGGTCAGAGTGAGCACGTCGATATTGCCCCCAAGCTGCTTGAGCTTTTCCTTTTGCGCAACGCCGAATCTCTGCTCCTCATCGACTATGAGAAGTCCGAGGTCGCAGAATTTCACGTCCTTGCCGAGCAGCTTGTGAGTTCCTATTATTATATCCGTGTCTCCGCGCTCAAGACGGCGCAGGGATTGCTGTATCTGCTTTGGTGTGCGGAAGCGCGAGAGCATATCCACGTTGACCGCGAAATTGCGGAATCGGCTTATCGCCGTCTGATAATGCTGAAGCGCGAGAATGGTCGTGGGCACAAGGATCGCCACCTGCTTACCCGAGAGAACTGCCTTATAAGCCGCGCGGAGCGCCACCTCGGTCTTGCCGTAGCCCACGTCTCCGCAAAGCAATCTGTCCATAGGCGTGGGGCGCATCATATCCTGCTTTATATCGGATATAGCATCGAGCTGACAGTCGGTCTCGTCGTAATCAAAGGACGCCTCAAAGCCTCGCTGGAGCTCGTCGTCCGCCTCAAAGGCATATCCCGGGCGTCTCATTCTCTCGGCGTAGAGCTTGATTAGGTCGCGCGCCATCTCACGCACCGCTCCCTTTGCCTTGCTCGTGGCTCTCTTCCAAGCCTCTCCGCCCATCTTGGAGAGCTTGACGAGCCCGTCGTCCGAATGAGCGCCTATATATTTTGACACAAGGTCAAGCTTTTCCACGGGCATACAGAGCTTGTCGCTGCCCGCGTACTGAATACTTATATAATCACGGCTCACACCGTCTATCTTGAGCTTTTCAATGCCGAGATAACGTCCGATACCGTAGGTCTCGTGAACCACGATATCCCCCACTTCAAGCTCGGCGTAGGACAGTATAGCCTGCGCGTCCTTGCTCCTCTTGCGGCGCGAGCCGCTCTTTTTCTTTACAGCCTTCGGCTCGTCTCCGAAGCTCTCTCCGAGCGTAGAGAGTACGGCTATCCTCGGCGTGACCAACTCGTACGCCGAGATACAACCCTTATACGTTATATACACTACGTCACGGCAGAGCTCCACCGTGTCGTCGTCAAGCAGAGCCGTCTTGAAATCGGTATCCGAGAGCATATCAGACAGATTTCGAGCGCTCTTCTCGCCCTCGGTCATAATTATTATGCGATAGCCGCCCTTCTGATAGCTTATAATATCCTCACACAGAAGATTGAACTTGTCCTGATAGGTCACGGGCTGACGCGTGCGGAAGCCGAAAAGCCCCGACAGACGCTTATCCGTCATGCCGTACGACAAGGAATTTACGTGCACCGTCACGTTGCTGTCAAAAAAGACGTCAAGAGAAGCGGGCTGCTTGGAATATTCCGCGTATTTTGGGGATATCATACCCGAGCTGACCATATCCTTGATATTCTCGTCTGCGTGCCATCTCTCCGCCTTGAGCCTGTCGTATACCGCGGAGCTGGAGCGCACAAGCACCAGCGTCTTGTCGGGAAAATAATCCAAAAGAGAGCATTTTTCGGGATATATCAGAGAGATATATTTGTCAAGAAAGCCCACGTCGGACACATCTCCCGAGAGCGCCGCAAGCTCCCGCTCAAGCTCCTCGCGAGTCTTTTCCTCCTCTGCGTCTCGGAGCGTCTTGCGTATGACCTTTACTATCTCCTCCACCTTTTGCTTGGTGATAAGCACCTCACGGGCGGGAGAAAATGACGCAGAGCTTATATTGTAGAGCATTCTCTGCGAGGTGACGTCAAAGCTTCCCATTCTGTCTATCTCATCGCCGAAAAGCTCTATGCGCAAAGGGAAGCTGCCACGTCTTATCTCACCGTCGGCATCACGGCATACGGCGTTTGGCGGAAAGATATCTATAATTCCGCCACGCAGGGCGAACTGCCCTGCGCCCTCTACCATATCAACTCTTGAATATCCCGCGCATACCAGACGCTCGGCAAGAGCCGCGGGCTCATATTCGGAGTTGAAGTCTATCTCTATCATGCTCTGCCGCAATAGCTCTGGGGGTATGGTGTAGCCGAGAGCCGCGTCGGGCGTGGTGAAGATTACGTCGTATTCGCCCGAGAGTATTCCCGACAACACGTCAAGCCTCTCATGCTCGAACTCATGGGAGGCGGTAACGTTATAAAAGGTGAGGTCACGGGCTATGAAGAACGCGCTTCTCAGCCCTCTGCCCGTGTATTCTCGGTATAGCCTCTGGCACTCCTTTTCCTCGGAGCACACGACGAGCACGGGTGTAGACCGCATATCTTGCGTGTCCTCGCAAAGCGAGACACACAGAGCGTCCGACGCGCCGCCCGAAAGCCCCGACGTGACCGCGGGCAACGCCTTGTCGCGAAAGCTTTTTTTCACAACGTCAAGGAGCTGAGTATATTCCCTGTCCTCACGTATGAGTGACGTTAAAAGATTTGACATAAGACTCCTTGCTTATTTCTTTGAATTACATATCTGCATAGCGCCGTCAACATCGCCCTGCACAAGTCTCTCAAGTCCGTCGTAAGAGGTGATGAAGCAATCGAAAAGCTCTTTTTTATCCTGCTCAGAGAAGCTTCCAAGCACCCAATCCACCATATCGTAGTCGGGGTGAGGCTTTTTGCCCACTCCAAATCGGATACGTGGAAATTCGTCACTTGCCATACGCTCGATTATCGAGCGGAGCCCCTTCTGACCGCCGTCAGAGCCCGACTTGCGCACTCTTATGCGACCGACGTCGAGGTTTACGTCGTCGGACATAACTATTATGTTCGACACGGGAATCTTGTAGAATTTAGCCGCCTCGACGACCGCGTCACCCGACGCGTTCATAAAGGTCTGCGGTTTCATGAGCAAAACTCTTTTGCCCGCAATGACTCCCTCCCCCACAAGAGCCTTGAACTTTGAGCGGTTGACGGTAGCGCCGCATCTCTGCGACACGTAGTCCATAGCCAAAAATCCCGCGTTGTGACGGGTGTAAAAATACTTGTCCCCGGGGTTTCCGAGTCCTACTATAATGTGTGTTATGGGAGACAGCTCACGGTCTGCCTTTTCCTTCTCGATTTTCTTGAAAATATCAAAAATATTCGCCATATATACCTCTCGGTGAGCTTTTTGCCTATGCGGAGCGTGTCCGTAAATGCAACTATCGCCACTTTTACGTCACGGGGGGTGTTACACTCATTTCCGCGGCGCAAAACCGGCTCTATCATCACTTTCAATAAATTATACTACTTGTAAAGGCTTTTGTCAAATCTTTTTGTGCAGATTTTCCTTTGTTCAAAAAAAGTTTACATTTACATTCTTTTCTTTTTTTGGACAAGCTCTTCCATTATGTCAAAAAGTATGATATAATATATGTCGCTAAAAATAACCGCGCTGATGTACGAACTTGTTCCGCACATTCATTGTTATGTTCAATTTTTGGCCACATTCACCGTCTATTATCAATTTTTTCGAAACAAGGCGCACCGAAAAAAGCAAGGCGAAGGCTTACTGCCGTAAGTCGAGCCGCTTTTGAGGAGCAACACAGTATCGAGAAAGTTCAGAATCGACTAAACAAGCAGAAAAATATTTTATATATGGAGGACAAATCCAATGGCAAAGAAGTATTGTTACCTCTTTACAGAAGGTAATGCAAACATGCGTGAGATCCTCGGCGGTAAGGGCGCGAACCTCGCAGAGATGACCAACATCGGTCTCCCCGTTCCCCAGGGCTTCACCATTTCCACAGAGGCTTGTACTCAGTACTATGAGGACGGCAGACAGATCAACGATGAGATCATGGCTGAGATCATGGACTACATCGTAAAGATGGAGGAGGTTACCGGCAAGAAGTTCGGCGATCTTG
>JAEIGA010008053.1_pt1 | contig 15984 bp, 18 predicted proteins | sample 9270691 | NCBI WGS metagenome assembly JAEIGA01 (sample SAMN17057246, study PRJNA624740) | gut metagenome | biome: biome; isolation source: fecal sample | host: Bos grunniens | place: China: Xizang | collected 2019
TCTACCAGCGTGGCGTGCGAAATTAACAGCTTTTTTAGCGATTTCGTCACCTTTTTCTTCTAATGCTTCAGCTAATGCAATTTTAGCTTCGTCACTAATTCTTTGTGCTCCAGCATTTTTTAAGATACGACCTACTGGTGCAATTGGTAATTCACTCATTATTTCACCTCCAATTAAATGATAGTAACCCATAGTATATAAATGTTTTGGAAAAAATGGCTATATTTCACCCATACATAAACCATTGCCCTATCATGTAAGTGTTTTATAAATAGCAAAGTAATAATAAAAAGATAAAAAAATAAAGACGAAAAATATATGAAAATTATAAAAACAATATCATTGAAAAGTAAAAAAAATAAATTATTCTACAATACCTTTTAGGTATGTAGCGGTCGCATGAGTTATTTTTACTTCAACAAATTCTCCTAAATTAACATCATTAACTACAACTGGAATATAGGAATCTGTTTTACCAATAAATCCACCTTTAGAGCCAATTTCAACAATTAAAACATTTTGATGTGAATTAAGTAATTCCTCATTTTCCTGCTTTGTTATTTCACTCTTAATTTGGGACAAAAATTTTGAACGATCCTTCATAATTTTAGGTGAAATTTCCTTAAGTGATGAAGAAATTGCACCTTTCCTATGTTGATATTTGGACAAATGAATCAAACTAGGTTTGACTTCATTAAGCAAATCGACAGTTTTTAAAAAATCATCATCATTTTCAGTTGGATAGCCTACAATAATATCCGTTGCCAAAGTCAAATCAGGAATTTCTTTTTTAAATTTATTGACTATTTCAAGATATTGATTAATAGTGTGTCCCCGTCTCATCTCTTTTAGGACTTTGTCACTGCCACTTTGTATAGGCAAATGAATAAAATTATATACCTTCGGCTCTTTTATTGCATCAATTATTTCATCAACATCATTTAAAATGTTTTTAGGATGCATCATTCCAACACGAACACGAAAATCTCCATCTAAATTAGCCACTTCTTTGATTAAAGTTGATAGTTTTTCACCACTGTCTCGGCCAAAAGCTGCAGTATCCTGGGCAGTAAGTTGAATTTCACAGGCGCCATTTTCAATAGCTTCCTTTGCTTCTGCAACAATATCAGATATTGGATAACTATTCAATGGTCCGCGAGCAAAACGAGTACAGCAAAACGCGCAAGCCCCCAAACAACCTTCACAAATCTGAATAATATGAATCAAACTGTCGTCAGTAACTTTAGGAACACCGACCTTACTTTCTTTTGAAAATCCACATTCACGTATGACTTCCCCGCAATAAGTCTGTTTTACGACATCAGCAACTTTATTTAACTGATGAGGTCCAATCCAACTGCAATCAGGTCCGATACCATCCAATTTTTCAGGATCAATCTCAACCATACAACCCCCAACAATAATCTTTTTGTCAGGATAATTTTTTTGCAGTTGTTGGATTTTATAAACAATCTTATTTTCAGTCGGCAATTTAACATAGCAGGTATTTACAATAATGACATCAGCATCATCAATATTATCAACTAAATCAATATTATTCTCATTTAAAACTCCTGCCATAATCTGACCATCAGCTTTGTTAAATGTACAGCCGTAGGAATCAATATAAACTTTCATGGATACACTCTAACTAGTTTTTTTGAAAATATTGGAAGTCAAATCATAATCATAATTATTAAATTTAACCGGTTTTGAATAAACTCTCTTAATTACTCCTGCCTTGGCAAAACCTGAAGTGAGCTTTCTATCATTTGTTTTAATGACATGAACTTTCACAATATGATTTTCTATTTTTACAACATCACCAGGAGCAATTTCAAAGTCCCTTTCTAAATCCAGCTTATATGAATCAACTTCACCATGCAAATCTACAGAAAATCCAATTCTTGCTGGAATTTCAACAGATGTTGCCCATATGGTCGTGATATCTTCAATTAATGATTTATTAACACGAGTATCTTTTACTTCAATACTTGAAACTTCAACTTGACCAAAATCAGAAAGCAGGACATCCCCAACTTTCAATTCATCGCTTGGAGATAATTCAATTGAAGTCTTATGAGATTTATTTTGTTCAGATATGATAAGCCTATAATTTTTAGGTTTGCTTGCAGATACAACATCTTTAAAAACGTGACCGCAGTCAAAACATTTTAAAAGATATTCTTCCATAAATTTCTTTTTCGATTCTTTTTGTTTTGAATTTAAAATTTCAATATCATCAGAACCACAAATTGGACATTCCATTTTATGCCTCCTTATAAAAAATTAATCTTTATTTAAATAATGGTTTACTAAACCACCATCTTCTAAAATATCTAACATGAACTCTTTAAATGGTTCAAAATTAACAGATTCACCGGAAGTTTCATTAATTAGACTGCCATTAGCCAAGTCTATTTTAATAACGTCTCCATCCTTAGCTTCAATATCGCTTACAATAACCGGCAAACCTATATTAATTGCATTTCTATAAAAAATTCTTGCAAATGATTTGGCAACAATTGCATCAACACCTGCAGTTTTAATAGCAACAGGGGCCTGTTCACGTGAAGAACCACAGCCAAAATTATCTCCTGCAACTATAACATCACCTTTTTGAACACCTTTAGTGAAATCCGGCCTTTCCCCTTCAAGAACATGATCAGCCAAATCCTGAGGATTGAATGTTCTTAAGTATCTTCCAGGAATAATAACATCAGTATCTATATTTTCACCAAAAGTCCAGGTTTTTCCACAAATAATATCCATAATATCACTATTTAGTAAGAACATGGCCATGATTTTGAGCTTTTGTTGTTATAACAATGCCGTCATCGCCAACATAATCTTTAATTTCTTGTACAATATGCTCATTAGTTTTATCATAAAATGAATAGACAGTTGGTCCAAATGAACTCATTCCAACAGCATATGCACCAATTTCAGTTAATTTAGCCATTAATTGTTTAATGTTATCTGATTGGAGTTTAACCTCAATGCTTTTAAATCCAATAGTTTGTATCTTATTTATTATGTTTCCAAAGCAAGGCAAATCCTTTTCTAATAAAAATGGTATCATATTCATGAAAATTAAATGGGAATACAATTCTACTTCACGACGGTCAATAGGACAGTATTCTTGGAAAATATTAACTTCCTTTTGGCCATTGACACTGACGTCAGATTTCAATATTACAAGCAATACTCCCCATTCATCAGGAAACTCATAACGACCAAATAACTGTGGGGGACTGGCTTTAGAAGCGGAAGACGGTAAAAAAGAGTCCTTTTCTTTTCTGCTGTGTCCACCGTCAACAATAAATCCACCATAATCAAATGCGAAAACTCCGATACCGGAAGTTCCGCCACGACCAGTGATTTTACCAAGAGTAAGACCATTGGCTTCTTGGCCAATATGCTCTGTAATGAGCTTTCCTGTAGATAAAGCTATCTGAGTTCCAGAACCCAAGCCTGAATGTGGAGGATATGCTCCATCAACCCTAAAGTAAAATCCTTCATCCACATCATAATAATCTATGACTTTTCGGGCAGCATCAGTAATTTTTTTAATACATTCATTTTTAATATTTTCAGTTATGTTGGCATCTTCGTTGAAATCTATTGTGATGCCTTTTTCAGCGCTTTCTCCATACAAAAGAAAATTGGGTTTTTGAATTGTTAATCCAATTCCACCGTCAAGCCTACCGTAGGAACCATTCATATCAATAAGCCCTAAATGGAGTCTGGAAGGTGATTTAATATACATAATATGCCCCGAAATTATCTATTCTTCAGATTTTTTTAAAGGTTTTGAAAACTCCTGTTCAACACCTTCACGATACATTGAGTTGAATGTACAGAATGGAATAATTCTGCCGTCAGGAGTTGCATAATGGATAACACATTTTTTAACCCTATCTTCATCGAAATTAAATGGATCCATAAAGTGCATACATGAAATAAGCATTGCATCTTTAGAAAAATCACCTAAAGCTTCATAGGATCGTTTTGTAAATACATTAATTAAGATTCTTTTAACATCCAAATGTTTAGGAGTTTTACTGGAATCTATTAATTTTGGAATTGCTTTAGTAGCACTGGCTAAAACTCTTTGTTTTCTTGCAAAACCGCCTTTTTCTAATTTTTCAGATAATTCATTTAATTTATCAAATAAACCATCAACATCAATAAAATCATTGATTGGTATTAATTTATCTTTACCCGGACCTTCAGTTTTTTCCCTGAATACATAAGTAGCTATACCACAATGTTGATGACAATTAAGAGTAACTGTCGGCACTCCGCCTTCAAGATCACTTATGAATCTAGCGAAAGGTTCAACTGAAGATGGAGGATAGAAATCAGAAGTTTTTACCTCACCATCAGTCTGGTCTTCTATAATCTGGACGAAATCAGGAATGGTAATTCTTTGTTCTTCCACTTGATCGGCAGGAGTTCTTCCAGCAAATGAAACAGGTTGGAAATTAACTCCATAGACATTTTCACTGTGGTCGAATGCAAATTTAATGATTTCCCCTACCTGATGGTCATTTACTCCTTTAATTAAAGTAGGAACCAATACAACACCCAAACCTACTTTTCTACAATTTTCAATCGCATCTAATTTATAAGGAAGTAAATCTCTTCCCCTATTGTTAATGTAAGGTTCTGGAGTTACACCATCAAATGCCAAGTATACTGTATTCAAACCAGCAGCTTTTAATTCTTTAGCTAAATTTTCTTTCATTGCTAATTTTAAACCATTAGTTGCAATTTGAACATGAGTAAAACCTTCTTCCTTAGCCATTTTAACTAATTCTACAATATCCTTTCTGACAGTAGGCTCTCCACCAGCATATTGGATAGCTGGAGTTGGATGTGGTTTTAAATTTCTTAAATTTCTAAGCATTTGCCTAATTTCATCTTGAGTAGGCTCAAATAAACGTCCTGAAGCTGCTGCATTAGCAAAACAAACAGGACATCTTAAATTACACCTATTAGTAACATCAATTAATCCCAATACAGTAGATGTTTCATGTTTGGAACAAAGCCCACAATTAGATGGGCAACTAGCAATATCATCTACACAAGGATTTTCTACGGAAGTGATAGAGGGTTCATAATCATTTACCCTATCATAAATTTCACTGTCACTCCAATAAGTGTTGACAAACTCTCCATGATTATTACAAGTTTTTTTGATATAGATTGTTCCCTCTTCTTCAAAAACTTCTGCATCAAGAGGTTTACCACACTCTGGACATAAACTTTTAGTATCTTTAATTTTCAAAAAATCACCTAACAAAAAAACATAACTCAATATCAGATAAACATAATATAAATAAATATAGTTAATTTAATATTTATAGTTATTTAAAATATAAATACTTAAATGATTATAAAATATAATATAAATTTTATTGGAGCAAATAAAAAATGAGTTTTAACTTTGCAATGTTGGGAATTGAATGTATCACCATCCTATACTTTTTACTTCCCGCATACATATCCAACAGTGGCGGATTAATTTTTGGAGGAGGAAAACCACTAGATTGTGGAAAAACCGACTCAAAAGGCAACCGCTGGATTGGAGATGGTGTAACCTGGAGAGGTTTTATTGGAGGTACCCTATTGGGAACACTCGTAGGAGCAATACAAGGATATTACGGACCAACATTACTTGCATTATATGGAAATGTTATAGTAACTCCAATAGCTGTTTGTGTTTCAAATGGTATCTTAATTGGATTTCTACTTGCATTTGGAGCATTGGTCGGTGACGCTTTAGGCAGCTTCATAAAAAGAAGAATAGGAATTGGACGCGGAAAACCTGCACCAATACTTGATCAGATTGACTTTTTAATCGTGGCATTATTATTTGCTTCATTAGTTGTTAGTTTTAGTTTAGAATTTATAATAATTGCAATTGTATTAACATTAATTATTCATTTGATAGCTAATACCGGAGCTTATTTGCTTGGAATAAAAGATGTGTGGTATTAATCAACATACTTTGATTTTCCACCTAAAAGACCATCATTGCCATCATAATAAACAGTTTTTCCAGATTTGAAAGCATCACTTTTAGCATTGACTGCCAATTCATCAGCTTTATTGTTCCATTCATTTGAAGAATGCCCTTTTACCTTAACGAATTTTAGAATGCAATATTTCTTGCCAATCTCTGCCATCAATCTGCAAACGGTTTTGATTATATTTAAATTTTTAATGGGTTTGTTGTCTGATTTTTTCCATCCTCTTCTTTGCCATCCTTTAGCCCATTTGGTGAATATATCAATGCAGTATGATGAATCAGAACATATTTCAATAGTATCTCCAGATTCTGATTTTAAAAGGAAGTCTTTCATTGATGCATATATTGCATATAATTCCATTTCATTGTTAGTTGTGAGAGGACACCCTCCTGAGCGGCTTGAATCTTCACTGCCATCAATCAATAATACAAAAGCCCAGCCACCAGCTCCACGAAGGTATTTACCCTTTTTATTTATCATGGTAGCTGCACCATCAGTATAATAAGTATATTTTGCCATAGTTAATCATCAAAGTATTTGTTCATCATCACTGCTGTTCCAACGGCAGGAGCTACAACACATTCCTCATCAGTCAAAATATCTCCCATGGATTTAACTTCAAGTCCCAATAATTCGGCTGCAGGCCTATCTAAAATATCTTTGCCCAAACCCGTGGTGATAATCAAATCCAGGTTTTGAGTTTCATGGACTTGCTTCAAACCATCCGCAATCTGTTCGATTTGTTTTTGATGGATAAACTCTGAAATTTCAACAATGTCACTTTCAGATAACATTTCCAAATCTGCGCAGACAACACGTGCAATTCTTTTGGCACAGTCTATTTTTGACTTTGATTCGCCGTCAAAAGTATCGCAGACATAGTCTTTTTCAGTGATTAAATCCAATACTGTGTAAACATCGGCAGTCTGTGCAAACAATTCGCTAGCCACACGATACTGTTTTCCATTGAATTCAATTTTATCTAAAAAGGAAGCCAGATTAGTTCTTAAAGTTCCAGTGTAAACGAGTTCACCGGTGGCTGAACGGTCAAAATCTGATTTTCCGATAGCGCATTCCTTACCGTCCTTAATAGGAATAATATCTGTTGTTGTACTTCCAGTGTCAATAAAAATACAATTATCGGAAATTAATGTTGCTATTTGAGCTGTTGCAATCCAATTTGCAGCGGCTGCCTTAAGAGGCGTTTTTTTAATTTCTTCTTTGGACATCATTCCATCGATTCCAACATAAGCAATCGGACATGCGAAAGTATCCTCACATTTTTTAACTACATCCAAAACTCCGTCCTTTTTAGTATCATAAGCATCTACAAGTTCAGCAGTCATTGATATGCCCACTGCATCAATTTCAGATATTGGACAGATGTTTTCAATCAATTCAACTAAAACCCGTGATAAATCATCATTATTACTCCACATTGGAAGATATGCAAAATCCACTTCAATGTTTTTTATTTCACCATTTTCAAAGTCGATGACTGCCAAATCAGTGTTTGCTCCACCAATGTCAAAACCTGCAATTTTCATTATTTAAATTCTCCTAATATTTAAGTTATTTCCTTCTTTTTTAAATTCTACTTCACCATCTAATGAAATATCAATCTCATCAATATTGCCTTCAATAATCGTTTTTGCTATGTTAAAATTAGCTATTTTTTTAAGCCCCACATAAGGGGTCGCGAATCTTGAGTTGATTTCAAGTAAATATACTGGATAAATATCATCATTTTTGCTTATCAATAAGTCAACACCCACAAAACCTTTTAATCCATCAAGAGATTCGCATGCTTTTTTTGCCACATCAAATATTTCTTTTTCATATTCACTTTTGAAAGGCAGCATCCCACCAAGATAAGTTTCCTTATCATTTTTTAACTGTATAAATTGCTTGTTTAAACTTATTGGTGTGGCATTACCATCTTTACAAATCAGACTGACACTGACATCTTCACCCTCAATAAACTCCTGAACAATGATTCTTGACTGAGGAGGAAATATTTTTTCCAGATTATAACTCAAATCATCAATATCATCAATAATAACTATGTTTTCACAATCAACGCCAATCAACGGTTTTATTATTAACTTAAGTGGAGTTAACGGGTCTTCAGCCTGCCATTTTTTATGCAAATTTGTGATTGCTCTTTTCCAATATCCTTTAGAATCTATTTTAAATCTGAAGGTTCTTGGTTGAGGAACAACATTTGATACTGTTTCGTAAGTCAAAGACTTATCAGATGCTATAAGGCAAGCCTCGCTTGATGAATTGTAAATATAAACATTATTTTCTTCCAGAATCTTCGTGATATTATATAATGCATTATCCATTTCCGCTGAAATGAAAATCGCTCTTTTAAACTTGGAAGCATTCTCTTCAAGCCAAGAGATAATGTCTGTATTAATCAATATGGGATTAACATTATCATATTTTGCAATAATCTCTTCATAAGATTCATTCGCAACAACATCTAAATTATAATCTTTTAAATCATCAATTAATGAAAATAACAAGGCTTCAGCTTCTGAAATTATGCATTTGTCTTTTTCACCGGAAGCAGTAAAATACTCAAATACTAAAATTGAATCATCATTGGTATTCATCATAAGTAACACACATCTCTTTTATATTTAAATCATCAGCCGGAAAACGCATTTTTTCGCCATCGAAAATCAGATGGATTAAAGCATTATTTTTCTCTTCAAACTCCTTAACAGTGATATTTTCTTTTATTGATGCCATTTTTCTTTCAAATGAAGTCATGATATCTTCTGGAGCGGCAATATTCAATAATCCTTTTTCATAATAGTCTTTTATTGCATCAACTGTCAGTTTTGCTGAGTCCCCTTGGCCATATGGGTTTGGAGCATTTCTCATTTTATCGGCAAATTCCTTATCATCCAATATTTTTTTAGCATTTTCCAATATTACTTCCTTATCTGATCCGACAAGTATGTTCCCACCAGCAGTAACGGTTTCCGGTCTTTCGGTATTGTATCTCAATGTTAACGCAGGCACGTCAAGGGTTATTGCCTCTTCCTGAAGGCCTCCGGAATCAGTTAAAATTAATGTTGATTTTGATGTTAACTGCAAAAAGTCCAGATATCCCAATGGTTTGATAATGTGAACATGACTTAAATCATTTAGTTCATCAAATAAACCAAAATCCTGCAGGGTTTTTTTAGTTCTTGGATGAATCGGAAAAATAATATTCATTTCTTTTAGTTCCTTCAGTGCACCAATAATGTTTGAAACACGATTTTTATCATCCACATTTTCCGCCCTGTGCATTGTTAGAGTCAAAATATTATCCATATTGTCAATATCTAAACTAGCTAGAGATTCTTCTTCAAATCCTCTTTTTTTAGCTATTTCCAGATGTCTAAAACAGGCATCGACAACAGTATTTCCTGTAATAAATAAATTTTTTCTAGAATAACCTTCAGCCAAAAGATTAATGGCTGACTCTTCAGTCGGAATGAAATACATTGTAGAAGTCACATCACATGCCCTCCTATTGATTTCTTCAGGCATTGTCATGTCAAAAGATCTGAGCCCTGCTTCAACATGTCCAACAGCAATGTGCAATTTAGAAGCTACAAGAGCGCCGGCCAGAACTGCATTAGTATCACCTTGAACCAAAACAATATCTGGCTTTTCATCAACTAAAACCTCTTCAATACCTTTCATCATCAATCCTGTCTGCCTACCATGGGACCCGGAACCCACCTGAATATTGTAATCTGGTGCTGGAATTTCAAGGTCCCTAAAGAAGTTATCAGACATTTCCTTATCATAATGCTGACCAGTATGTATAAGAGTTAAATCGATTCCTTGTTTAACTGTTTCATCAATAATTGGAGCCATTTTAATAATTTCAGGCCTTGTTCCTAATACAACAGCAATTTTCATAATATCACTTATTAGTATATTTAAGTTTTTAAATAAAAAAATTTTTGTTAAATATGAAGAAACATTTTAATAACATTAAATACACAATATAGAATATGATTAATCCAATTACTATCGCCTTATATTATGGAGACCCTTTAGGGCCTATAAAAAGTATTATCGCAGTTATAATTTTTATTGCAGTTGTTGCCTACTGCTGTAAGACAACAGACCCCAATAATAGTTATCATAGTAAAAATACCACCAGATATAATACTAATACATACAATAGAAAATATGAGCCAGAGGATGATTCCAATTACCAAAATTATGACCCGACATGGGACGATGCATTCTTTGAAAAATATGGTGGAGAGCCATGGTTCGATGATAATCCTTGGGACCATGAAAAAAAATAGTCTTCAAAACTCCAGCTGTTCAGCAATGCACATTTTACAAACGGCATTAGGAGATTCTAAATTCGCATCCTTAACCGGACAATAAAATATACCATCCTTTTCCTCAACCCTCAAAGAACCTGGAAACGGAGTGCCTACAGGATGAATAGGTTCCTCTAAAACAAAGGTAGTATACAAAGAGACAATAGCATAAATCAAAGGAAATTTGGATTTAGTGGAAATTGATTCGGCATCATGATATGATTTTAATGTGGCAACGGCATCAATGAACTCTTCCTTATCCACCGCATTGTCATAATGATTATCATCATCACGTATTTCACGGATGCGACCTAAAAAATACTTTGCATACACGCCAATGCTCTTTTTCTTATAGCTATCCTGAACATATTTACTTTCTTCAATCATTTCTGCATTAGCTGTCATTAAATCAAATACAGAAATTGTTGCAGAGTAATCTTTTAATACCTCAAGAATAGCTTGTGGAGAAACTTTTTCCTCAGCTATTGCAACATTTGAAAAGTCATTATACATATTAGCATAATCATCCATAATCTCACTAATTATATTATTTTTAAAATCTATCTAAAAAATTTTTTTAGTCAATATGTAATATTTAAAAAATCATAATAATATCTATGGAGGCATTAATTTTTGATGAGATGATTTTATGTTAGGTGAATTTTTCAAATTTGATGAAAATGGTACAGATTTAAAAACTGAAATTTTTGCAGGCATAACCACATTTCTTGCAATGGCTTATATTCTTGGTGTTAACCCTTCAATGCTGGCTGAAGGAGGAATGCCTGCATCAGGAGTCTTTTTTGCAACCGCCCTCTCATCAGGAATTGCATGTATCATAATGGGACTTCTTTCAAAATATCCTGTCGGACTCGCTCCGGGAATGGGTCTTAATGCACTGTTTACATATACAATAATACTGGAGATGGGAAATACATGGGAAACTGCTCTTGCAGCAGTATTTCTTTCAAGCATAATCTTTTTAATAATTACCCTTTCTGGTATAAGGGAAAAAATATTAAATATTATTCCTATTGATTTAAAATTAGGTATTGGTGCAGGGATAGGATTTTTCTTAGCATTTTTAGGGCTTAAAAGTTGCGGAATAATTATTGCGGATCCATCAACCTATGTCAGTATGGGAACACTTTTTAATCCATCAACACTTCTTGCTTTAATCGGCATTTAATTACTTTAATCTTTTATGTTCAGAGAGTACCTGCTGGAGTATTCTTTGGTTTGCTTGTAACAGCAATCCTCGGAGTAATCTTTACATTACTCGGATTTGGTGTTGGAGATGCATTAATGCCTACTATTCCAGCACATCCAATAACTACAAATGTAGATACATCACTATTTTTCGGATTTGCCCAAGGATTTGGGCAGCTGTTCACGAATATCCCTAATTTACTAATCATGTTATTTTCATTAGTATTTGTTACTTTCTTTGATACAACAGGAACACTGATGACTGTTGGAAGACAATGCGGATTTGTTGATGAAGACGGACAGGCAAATGGAATTGAAAAAGCATTTTTAAGCGATGCATTAGGAGGAATAATAGGTTCAATTTGCGGTACAAGTACTGTGACAGCTTATGTAGAAAGTGTAACTGGAATTGGTATCGGCGGAAGAACAGGATTTACTTCTGTTGTAATAGGAATAATGTTCCTGCTGTCAATATTTATTTCTCCATTGATATTAGGATTATTTACTCCCGCAGTAACTGCTGCTGCATTGGTTATTGTTGGAATATTAATGGTAGGCCAATTAAAAGAAGTGAACTGGAAAAGTACAGTTATTGCTGCATCCGTATTTTTGACAGTAATAATGATGATTTTAAGTTATTCAATTTCTATCGGTATCGCATGGGGATTTTTAACCTACGCCATAGGATCAATAGCTGCAGGCAAATACAAAGAAATGGGAATAGGAATCTGAATTCTTGCAATAGTTTTCATAATATATCTGTTCTTCGGATTATAGTTTCTATAAACTGATTTCATACAACTTTTAATTTTTTAAACGAACAATCAACCTCCACACAATTTCAAAAAGATGAAACTTTAATATAATTTAAATTAAATAATATATAATGAAAAATGTAACTTTAAGATGATTGAATGTTAGAAAATTTCTTCGAATTTAAGGAAAACGGTACAAATTTAAAAACAGAGATTCTTGCAGGCATCACCACATTTCTCTCAATGGCATATATTTTAGGAGTTAACCCTTCAATTTTATCAAATAGTGGAATGCCCGCATCAGGAGTCTTTTTTTCAACTGCACTTGCCTCAGGAATTGCATGTATCGTAATGGGTCTTGTTTCAAAATATCCTATCGGACTTTCATCAGGAATGGGGCATAATGCACTATTTACATTTACGATAATAATATTTATGGGAAATACCTGGGAAACGGCCTTGGCGGCAACATTTGTATCAAGCATTATAATCCTATTAATTACTGTTTCGGGATTAACGGAAAGAATTTTAAATATTATCCCAATCGACCTGAAGTTGGCCATTGGTGCAGGAATAGGATTTTTCTTAATATTTATTGGGCTTAATGAATGTGGAATAATCGTAGGGAATCCAACAACGCTAGTCAGTATGGGAAACCTTTTATCTCCACCAACGTTGCTTGCCTTGATTGGTATTTTCATCACAATAATATTATATATTCAAAAAGTGCCAGCAGCAATATTTTTTGGATTAATTTTGAATGCCATTCTTGGTTTAATATTTATTTCATTTGGTTTTGGAGCGGGGGAGGTATTAATGCCAACCATTACACCAGAAATAATCACTACAAAAATTAATACTTCACTGATTTTCGGATTTGTTAAAGGATTTGGAGGGCTGTTTTCCAATATCAACAACATAATAGTTATATTTTCACTAGTATTTCTTTCATTTTTTGATACAACCGGAACTTTTGTTTCATTAGGTAAACAAGGAGGATTTGTTGATGAAAATGGAAACATAAAACGAGTAAAAAAAGCATTTATTGGTAATGCAGTGGCTCAAATGATTGGTTCCGCATGTGGAACCAGCCCCATAACTGCATATCTTGAAAGTTCTACAGGTATTGAAATTGGGGGAAGAACCGGTTTAACTGGAATTGTAATAGGGATTTTATTTTTATTATCCATATTCTTCGCCCCTATAGTATTATCACTATTTACCCCTCCTGTAACAGTTGTCGCATTAGTTATTGTAGGGATTTTAATGATCCAGCAATTAAAAGAAGTTAACTGGAGTGACAATGTTGTTATGGTATCTGTGCCTATGACTATTGCAATGATGATTTTAACTTACTCCATTTCCTGCGGTATTGCATGGGGATTCGTAACATACACCATTGCAAAGATTGCTACTGGCAGATTCAAGGAATTAGACTGGATAATGATATTGCTTTCAATTATCTTTATGATATATTTATTATGGGGATTATAAGGAAATGATAAAAATGATTAAAAAAATAGCACCAATTTTAATAATATTACTATTTGGTATAAGCGCAGCATACGCTTTAAACATTAATGAGTTACAAATGCCTAACGATTATTCAAAAAAAGTAGGGGATGGCAGTTATATCATACCAAACGCATATGATAATCCGCGATTTATTGTCAAAGAGTATAACGAAAGTGAATTTAATTTCAAAAACTCATCAAGATATAGTTTTTGGCCTTCCATTGAAAAAAACATATATTTCTTTAAAGATAATCAAAAAAGTGATTTGGGAGCAATTGAATTAATTGAAATGGATGGTAAAAAATACACTGTTTCATCATTATATGCAACTACAGTAATGGACAAGGGTTACACAAATGATGCGCTAAATTATATTGAACAGTTCAACAACAAAAATAATATAAAACCAATAACTCCTTAAAATAAGTCATTTAAACTTTTTATCATAGATTCACGGATTGCATATTTTTTCTGCAAATCATCCAGTGAATCAATTAAATTTCTTTTAAAGCGATTGCATGCATAATCATCATACTTAAATTTAATACCATCATATTGAATATCCATTAAAATTAAATATTCCGCTTCTGTCACTTTAATATAGGCTCTCGGAGAATTTTCAGGAGGATTCAATAAATCATGTACCTCCTCCAAAGTCATTTTATCCAAAGCCACATCTACAAAAACCCGCATCATTTTTCTTACCATATTCCATAAAAATGATTCTCCATAAATATCCACAAAAATTGGGGATAACGTATCATGCAAATTAGGAAATTCCCTTTTGTGATAATCCTCCAAGTCGACTCTTGTGATTTTAATATCATCAATTGTTCTTGTAGTTGTTTTTTGAAATCTTTTTGTAAAATTAGTGAAGTTATGGGTCCCTTTAAATGCTTCTGCAACTTCATTTAATTTATCGATATCAAGATCTTGGAATAATATGTAACGATACTGCCTCATTTGGGCATATCTTGGCTTGAAAGCATAGCGAACAGGAGCTTTAGCCAATATTTGAATATCATCAGGAAGACTGTTGTTAATTTCATTTACCCTGACTTCTTTTTCAGACTGAAAACTAATGACATTGCCTAAACTATGAACGCCCGCATCAGTTCTGCCGGCAATTCTAAATCTGGACTTTTTTAAATCATCAATATAATCCAATTTTCGTAAATGATATATTAATTCCTCTTCAACAGTCCTTACATTTGGCTGCCTTTGGAAGCCATGAAAATTAGTTCCGATATATCCAATTTTTAGTGCTGTTCTTTTCATCACTAATAATTTTTAATTTTAATATAAAATAAGTTTTAGGATGAAAATCCTAAATTAAATTTTTTACCATATGGCTTGTTTCGTCATAATCATCTTCTTCAACAGTTACAACATAACCTAAAGATTTCCAAAATGGCAAACCCGCTTCAAGATATCTATGTGTATGAAGATATATTTTATCATAAGATTTGCTGCGTGCAAAATCTTCAATTTTACCTACAAGATTTCGGGCAAGACCATGTCTTCTATAATTTTTATCAACCATTAATCTCCAGATACTTGCAGTATCATCTTTAGAATAAACATCTTTAAAAAAATCGTAATCCAAATCATAAGCTCTGATGGCAGATGTCGCAACTATTTTATCTCCATCCCAAGCTACAAAAAAATTATTTCTTTCAGGCAAAATATAATATTCTTCTATTCCCTCAATATCATAATGAAACTTTGGAGTAGGACCGATGCCATATTCTTCTTTAATCTGAGCATACAAAAAGTTTTGAACAAGATTTATTTCACTGGAATCATCGTTAATTTCTGTTATCTTAAAATTCATAATATCATCAAAAAAAATAATAAAAAAGAGAAATAATAAAATTCCTCTTATTTTTGTGCAGTTTCCGGATTAAGTAATTTTTCAACATTTTCACCAATTAAATCAAATAGCAATACAACTATTAATAAGGATAGACCAGGATAGAATGCTAACCACCAGTAACCTGAAGATAAATAGTGCATTGATTCAGATAATATAACCCCAATTGCAGGATCATGAGGCGGCAGACCAAATCCTAAAAAGGTTATGGCTGCTTCGTGCATAATGGCATGAGGAAACATTAA
>JAEIGA010008054.1_pt1 | contig 15983 bp, 15 predicted proteins | sample 9270691 | NCBI WGS metagenome assembly JAEIGA01 (sample SAMN17057246, study PRJNA624740) | gut metagenome | biome: biome; isolation source: fecal sample | host: Bos grunniens | place: China: Xizang | collected 2019
CTCCTTAGGGGTGCTGAAACGCTGTCCACCTGGGTAACCAGTGTGACGAACGTACACCTTGTCGGTCATCTTCTTACCAGTGAGTCTCACCTTGTCCGCGGTGAGGATGATAACATTGTCACCACAGTCCATGTGCGGAGTGAATGAAGGCTTGTTCTTACCACGAAGAACGAGCGCTACTCTGGCAGCAAGACGTCCGAGCACGAGATCAGTTGCGTCGATCACAACCCACTCTTTCTTGATATCACCTGCCTTGAGGGATACCGTTTTGTAGCTCTGTGTGTCCATCTTGTACTTTTAAATGGTTAATACTTAATTAATTAAAATAAAAATTGCGATCCCTACACTACATAGGGGTCGCAAAGATAGTAATTATTTTTTTGTTAGCCAAATTTTTAGAAGATTCCCGACCGGAACCGGGAATGACTGATCAGGAAGCCGGTCGGGGATAAGCTTTGGTCAATGACTATATTGAAAGGACATTGAGAACATTGATCAGTTCTCTATCTATAGGCTTGTCAATACGGATGGCCTTATTGAAAGGAACATACACGATCTGGTCGTTCTTCACACCGACCATGACATTGCGCTGTCCGTCCTTGAGGGCCTCGATGGCAGCGACACCAAGACGGCTTGCGAGGATACGGTCATTGGCAGTAGGTACACCTCCTCTCTGGAGATGTCCGAGGATGGTCACGCGCGCTTCGAATTCAGGGTACTCATGCACGAGTCGGTCAGCATAATACTGAGCTCCGCCTGTACCGTCCTTCTTGCTCTCGGATACGAGAACGATCGAACTGTTCTTACTCTTGCGTACTCCCCTACCGATGAATGTAGCGAGCTGGTCAACATCTGTCCTGTCTTCAGGAATGATGGCAGCCTCGGCACCAGTAGCGATTGCCGCATTCTGAGCAAGGAAACCTGCATCACGTCCCATGACCTCAACAAAGAATATGCGGTTGTGCGAATTAGCAGTATCACGGATCTTGTCCACGCACTCCATGATGGTATTAAGAGCAGTGTCATATCCTATAGTGGTATCTGTTCCATAAAGGTCATTGTCGATAGTACCAGGAAGTCCCACACAAGGAACATCATATTCAGAAGCCAGCACCTGCGCACCTGCAAGCGAGCCGTTTCCTCCTATGACAACAAGAGCATCAATACCATGACCCTTCATGTTCTCATAAGCCTTTGCTCGTCCTGCCTCATCCATGAAGCCCTTGCTTCGCGCTGTTCTGAGAATAGTACCTCCACGATTGATCGTACCGCTGACACTTTCAGATGTAAAGTCCTTTATCTCATTGTTGATAAGTCCTTCCCATCCTCTATATATACCTTTAACTTTCCAACCATTATATATTGCAGCCCTTGTCACGGCTCTGATTGCCGCATTCATTCCGGGAGCATCACCTCCTGAGGTGAGCAAACCTATTGTATTGATCTTTGCCATAGCTTTATGTTATTTTATCATATTATATATAGTAAGGCTTGTGCAAGAATCAGTATCTCACAGAACATGCCTTTCATGAACATATCTTCCGACAACAGTTTACAAAGCTACAAAACTTTTTGTATTTTTGCGGGCTGTATGAAGATAGGGAACATAGAACTTGGAGAAAAGCCACTTTTTCTCGCACCGATGGAGGATGTGACAGACGCATCCTTCCGATTTATATGCAAGGAATTCGGAGCTGATATGATGTATACGGAATTCATATCATCCGATGGTCTTATCCGCGACGCGAGAAAATCGCTCGAGAAGCTCGTGACATATGATTACGAGACCCCGATAGGCATACAGATCTATGGAAATATTCCGGAAGCGATGGTAGACGCTGCAAAAATGGCGGAGCAGGCTGCTGAGATTGCCGGTGGACATGGAGCGGACCTTGTCGATATCAACTTCGGCTGCCCTGTGAACAAGATTGCACGTCGTGGAGCCGGATCAGGCATGATGAGGGAACCGGACAAGATGGTGGAAATCACCCGTCAGGTGGTTGAAGCGGTCAAGCTTCCCGTAACAGTGAAGACACGCTTGGGCTGGGATGAGGACTCAAAGATCATCGTAGAACTTGCAGAAAGACTTCAGGATGTCGGCATTCAGGCCTTGACAATACATGGCCGCACACGTTGTCAGATGTACACGGGAGAAGCTGACTGGAGCCTCATCGGAAAGGTCAAGGAGAATCCGCGCATGCATATTCCTATAATCGGCAACGGAGACATCAATTCACCACAGAAGGCTAAGGATTATTTCGACCGCTATGGTGTTGATGCAATCATGATCGGACGCGCGACTTACGGCCATCCATGGATATTCAAGGAAATCAAGCATTATCTCCAGACTGGAGAGCTGCTCCCGCAGATGAGTGTGATCGACAGAGTCGCTTTGGCAAAGAGGCATCTGGCAAAATCTCTCGAAATAAAGGGTGAGAGAGTCGGTGTTCTCGAAATGCGCCGTCATCTTTCATGCTATTTCAAGGGGCTGCCTGATTTCAAGGAAACAAGACTCAAGCTGGTCACTTTGAATGACCCTCAGGAAATTTTTGAAACATTGGACTACATTGCCGGACGCTGGGGAGATGATCAGGCTCCTGTGGCCGGAAATGTATATAACGTATAGATTCTTACGGCCCACAGGGTCTCAGGATAACAGATTATGATAGACAAGGTACTGCTTTTTCCATACTGGTTTGCATTGAAGACCAGACATTTTCTTTTTAACATCGGCCTTAGGAAATCCCATAGCGCCGAGGTTCCGACCATATGTATAGGTAATGTGACTGTGGGCGGAACAGGAAAGACACCACATACAGAGATGATACTTCGTGGGCTTCTGGAAGATGAACATTGGGGAGAGAAGAACCTTGCTGTCCTCTCGCGAGGATATAAACGCGAGAGCAAGGGATTCCAGCAGGTGATGTCAGACAGTTCTGCCAATGAATACGGAGACGAGCCGGTTCAGATGAAGAAGAAGTTCCCGAATGTTACAGTAGCAGTGGACAAATCAAGAAGACAGGGCTGTAGTTTCCTCTGTAATCCTGAACTGCTGCAGAGCTCAAAGAAAGCAAGAAGGTGCAGACATAAGGATATGCCGAAAGCCGACCTTATCGTGCTTGACGATGCATTCCAGCACAGATCCATCAAACCATCTGTTTCAGCAGTCCTGGTCGACTACAGCAGACCTACATTCAAGGATCATCTTATGCCTATGGGCAGACTGCGCGACCTTCCTGAAAGAATTGCAGAGGCAGATATAATCATAGTGAGCAAATGTCCGTCATATATCGATGCAGATGAAAAGGCTCAGTGGGCAAAATCGCTCGGACTCAGAAATTATGATGCTGAGACATGCCGAGGAGAGCGCAAGAAAGGCAAAGTGCAGCATATCTTCTTCACTACCATAAACTATGATGTAGCCAAGCCTGTCTTCCCCGAAGGCGATCAGAGATATGTATATGCAAAAAGGCTCATCCTGTTCACCGGCATAGCGAACGATAAGCCTTTTAGAGATTATCTTAGCGGGGATTACAAGATAGTCAGACATTTCAATTTCCCTGACCATCATAAATTCACACATTCCGACATTTCAACCTTGAAGAATGCGGCAGATTCATTCCCGACATCAGTCGTAATGACTACCGAGAAGGACAGCCAGAGAGTCCACGATGCTGGCAGAATTCCTGAATGGCTGAAGCAGAGAATGTTTTATGCCCCCATCAAAGCATGTTTCATCTCTGATGAGGACAGGAACATATTCTTTACTCTTTTGAAGAGCTACCTGAAATAACTTCGTTCTGAGTCTCGACAGAAGCCTCGTGAATGGCATTGAAGAAATCCATGACGAACTTCTCCGGCAAGCCGTACTCATTACCTTTCTCAACAACTTTTGAAAGGACTGCATCCCATCTTGAAGTCTGAAGGATGGCGATGTTGTTATTTCTTTTGTATTCACCGATCTGGCGGCTGATCTTCATTCGTGATGCAAGTGTATAAAGGATATTCTCATCCAGGATGTCAATCTTTGCTCGAAGCTGATCGATATTCTCCTTCCACTCAGGCGCATTTGAATCCTTTTCCCTCACAACGATGCGATTGTGAAGAAGATCCTTAAGCTCGCAAGGGGTAAGCTGCTGCTTTGCGTCACTCAAGGCAACACTCGGATTACAATGCGACTCGATCATAAGTCCTTCGAATCCAAGGTCAAGAGATCTCTGGGATATCTCATGGATATAGTCTGTGCTTCCGCCCATATGGCTTGGATCCACGAAGATGGGCAGTTCCGGATAGCGGCTGCGGAGTTCGATCGCAATCTGCCACTGAGGATCATTACGATACTTGATCTTGTCAAAAGTCGAGAAACCTCTATAGATCACTCCAAGCTTCTTGATACCGGCACTATTGAGACGTTCAAGAGCACCTATCCAAAGATCAAGATCAGGATTGACCGGGTTCTTTACAAGCACAGGAATGTCAGTATCCTTCAAAGCATCTGCAATTTCCTGAACAAGGAAAGGATTGGCTGTAGTTCTTGCACCGATCCACACAACGTCCACACCGAACTTCAGACACTCGAATACATGCTTCTCGCTTGCCACCTCTGTCGAGATCTTCAAGCCATACTCCTTTTTTGCCCTCTGCATCCACTTGAGGCCCTCGCTTCCGACACCCTCAAATGATCCGGGATGAGTTCTCGGTTTCCAGATTCCAGCACGATACACATTGATACCCAACTCCTTGAGTCCCCTTGCAGTTTCAAGTACCTGCTCTTCAGACTCAGCACTGCACGGACCTGCAACTACGCTTGGTCTCGGCTCTGTGAACATTCCCCAATCGTATAGAGGAATAAGATCTAATTTCCTGCTTGCCATAATATTGTATTCTGTTAAGTCCTTATCTTATAATTCTTCGTATACGGTTTGCATCCTGGATAAGTTCCCTCAAAGCATCCTCATCCGCATCCTCCATAGCCTTGCGGAAAGCATCCAGCATAGCCGTATATGTATCCATTACATGAAGTACATTCTTCCTGTTCTGCATCAGGATCGGTGTCCACATGTCTGCGCTACTTTTGGCCAGACGAACTGTTGAAGAGAATCCTCCTGAGGCAAGATCGAAGATATGCTTTTCATCCTTTTCCTTCTCAAGCACTGTAAGAGCAAGAGCAAAAGATATCACGTGAGAAAAATGGGAGACATAGGCGGTATGCACATCATGACTTGATGAGTTCATGTGTACCATCCTCATATTCAGCACATCATATATTTCTTCCACTGTACGGACTGCTGCCGGAGCAGATTCACTGAAATCACAGATGATGCTCGCCCTTCCATCGAACAGGCCAGGCAATGCAGCCCAAGGTCCGCTATATTCCGTACCCGACATAGGATGAGATGCCACATAGCACTTCCTCATCGGGTGATACTACACTGCCTGGGCAAGACTTTCCTTTGTAGAGCAGACATCCATCAGAACCTTGTCACAGGCTCCATCCGGATACATCTGAGCCATTAAATCCAACACCTGAGGAACTATCCTCAGAGCTGCCCCCACCGGCACCGAAACAATGATGACATCGCTTTCCCTGACACAGTCCTCTATGCTTACCACAGAGTCAACAAGTCCTATACGCTCCGCTGCAGAAGCATTGACAGGATCATTCTCCACGCCAAGAATCTGAGATGCATATGACTTTCTCTTCAGATCTATCGCCATAGATCCGCCGATAAGTCCAAGTCCGATTATTCCTATTTTCTTCATATCATCATATTTTTATACTGCCATTCCTGACCTGAAAACAGCCTTTGATACCCTGAATAGCTACTCTTTTCATCTTACAAACTCAATAAAAATGCTGTCCGGCACATACCGGACAGCATAAAAGATTTCTATATCATTCGATACACAGCGCCCGGTCTATCACCTTTCCTGGAAATAGAAAAAATAAAAACCGAAGCTGTTATATCGACGTGTTCCCATAATGGTCACAAATATAGACAAATTTTATTTAGACTGTCATCATTTCTTTCTCTTTTGCCACTACGAGCTCATCAACCTTCTTTGTGAAAGCGTCAGTCTCCTTCTGAACGAGCTGCTCGTATTCCTTCTGAAGATCCTCAGGCATTCCCTCCTTGTTGGCCTTCTTGAGCTGCTCGATAGCATCACGACGAGCATTTCTTACGCTAACCTTAGCATTCTCACCTGCACCCTTAGCCTTCTTGAGAAGCTCCTTACGACGATCCTCAGTAAGAGGTGGAACTGTACAACGGATGCTCTCACCGTTGTTAGATGGAGTAAGTCCGATGTTAGCATCAAGGATAGCCTTCTCGATAGCAGGAATCATCTTCTTCTCCCATGGCTGGAGCATGAGTGTCTTAGCATCAGGAGTAGTTACTGAAGCAACCTGTGGAACCGGTGTTGGGCTGCCATAGTAATCAACCATCACATTATTGAATACCAACGGGTTAGCCTTACCTGCACGATATGTCTTGAGCTCTTCGTCAAGATGACTTACTGCGTGAGCCATTTTATCTTTGGCTGTAGCAAGAATTTCTTTTGCTTTTGTTATCATGATCTTATTGTTTTGATTTTATACATGTACTAAGGTTCCGACCTTCTCGCCTTTCACGAGCTTGGTGAGATTACCTTTCTGATTCATGTCGAATACGATGATAGGCATGTTGCCCTCTCTGCAAAGCGCGAAGGCTGTCTGATCCATTACCTTGAGACGGTCCTCGATCGCCTTGTCGAAGCTGAGCTCCTCATATTTTACTGCTGTAGGATCCTTCTCCGGATCGGCAGTATATACTCCATCTACTCTTGTTCCCTTGAGGAGTGCATCTGCACCGATTTCAAGAGCACGGAGAGCCGCACCTGAGTCAGTTGTGAAATATGGGTTACCTGTACCGCCTGCAATCAGGGCAACTCCACCCTTCTCCATGACAGCGACAGCATCGTCACGCATGTAATATCTGGCAACAGGCATCATTGGGGTAGCTGTAAACACCTCTGCCTCAACACCGGCAGAACGGATAGCCATTGCAAGACCAAGCGAGTTGATCACCGTTGCAAGCATACCCATCTTGTCACCGTTAACTCGGTCAAAACCCTTGCCTACTCCCTGAAGGCCTCTGAAAATGTTTCCGCCTCCGATCACGATTGCAACCTGAAGACCATTACGTACTGCCGCAGCCACTTCTTCGGCGTAAGCAGCAAGCCAGTTCTCATCTATACCTTTGCCTGCAGGACCTCCCAGGCTTTCTCCGCTCAACTTGAGCAGAACCCTCTTATATGTTCCCATATTATTGTATTGTTTCAAAAATTCAAGCAAACAAAAGTATCGAATTATTATGAAACTTCCAAGAAAGAATATATCTTTGCACGTTAGAAAAGCATATTCAAGCCGAATATTAACTATAAAGATTATAAAACTATTATGGCACTTTCTTCAATTACCAAGAAGCTTATCATGAGTATAAGCGGCCTATTCCTCATCGTCTTCATGCTTTTGCATATGACCATCAACTTCTTCTCTGTAGTTGACTCTTTCAAGGGTACTTATGGTGCTGCAGACGGTCTTTTCCAGGCAGGTTGTGACTTCATGGCACTTCCTATCATCACTGTAATGGTTCCTGTTCTTGCAGCAGGTTTCCTCGTTCACATCATCTACGCTTTCATCCTCACAGCAGGTAACATTCAGGCACGTGGCGGTTACAAGCGTTATGCTGGCGGCAGCAAGGGCAAGGCAGAGTCTTGGGCTTCTAAGAACATGCTCGTTCTTGGTATTGTGGTACTTGGTATCGTAGCATTCCACCTCAACCACTTCTGGGCTGAGATGCAGCTCAAGGAATTCCAGGGTCACCATGCAGAGAACCCTTATCTCCTTCTTAACGAGACATTCAAGAACTGGTGGATGGTAGTTCTTTATATCGTTTGGTTCGTAGCTCTCGGTCTTCACCTTTGCCACGGTTTCTGGAGCGCATTCCAGACTATCGGTATGAGCAACAAGGTATGGGAGAAGAGACTCACTTACATCGGTTATGCAGTTGTAGCTGTTATCGTTCTTGGCTTCTGCGCTACTGCAGTTAACGCATTCGTTCAGGCAAACTGCTGCGGAGCATGCTGCTAATCACGACAGACATAAAATAAAAAGTGCTGGCCAGACGGTCAGCACTTTTTTTATCTATATTACCAGAAGTTATTCAACATCTATCCTCTGAACTTCATCAACTCCAGGGATGGCTGCAATGCTCTCCATCGCCATCTGAAGTTCTCCCATCGAATGTACAGCAAAGTCTATTGTGCAGACACCTATATTGTCAGCCGTTTCTGTTCTGAGACCACGCATCGAGAGATGGAGCTTTTCAGTGATACAGTCCACGAGGTCACTCAAAAGGTGGAATCTGTCGATCGCACGCACACTGATACGGACTGGGTACAGATCCTGGCTGTCTTCAAAATTCACAGCTACAATCGAGTCTCCATGCTGGGATGCAAGGCGGATAGCAGTCTGGCAGTTTCTCTTATGCACAGCAATTGAACCGTCCTGCAGTTTGAAACCTATGACCTCATCACCTGGAAGAGGATGACAGTTCGGACATCTGACGAACTCAGATTTGCCTTTGCGGGCAAGATATGTAGAAATGAACCTGCGAGCCTTGTATGTAAACACATGGTTCAGCCAATCTGCCTGTGGTTCTGTATCCTCATTGGTTCCGATCTCAACGCAATCTCCTCTGTTCAGCACAGTCTTTACTGATGAAAGTTTGCCGTTGATACGTGCATAATGTGCATGTTTACCTATGCGGCTATGTATTTCAAAAGCAAAATCAAGAGCAGTGGCATCCTTAGGAAGAATTATGCCCCTTCCTTTAGGAGTAAATACCATGATATCATCATAATAGAAGGATGAAGTGACATCATCCATGAAGTCAAGGCCCTCATCTCTGTCTGCGACCTCCTTCAGAAGCTCATTGAACTTGTCAAGCCATGCCTGAATGTTATCGTCGGTTCTTTCTGCCGCACAGCCGAGACGACCGTTACGTACCATTCTTTCAGAAGAGATATGAAGCTCCTCCCATCTTCCCTGATCATTAAGAAGTTTGACCTGGAAGCTCTGATATCCGTTTTCCTTTGGAGCATCGATATAGTTGGACACACTGCCCGGACGCTCCTTGAATGCATCTGTAAGAAGAGAATATATACGCAAGCTGGTATCTTTCTCTGACCACGATTCCAGAGGCTGATAGATGACTCTTACATAATACTTGGTATCCACATGGGCGAAGTCGCAGCCTTTTGCATGCATCTTCATCCAGATACTGTAAGGTCTGCGGTAGCGCACCTCCGTACGGGCCTGAATGCCTCCTTCAGAAAGAATACGTTCTATCTTATTTGTAAAAGCTTTGATATGAAGTGCTTCATGATCGAACTCCTCGGCAAGAAGCTTTTCAAGCAGGGCAAACTCACGAGGGCAACGGTATTTGAAGGAAAGATTCTCAAGTTCCGTCTTGACATGGTAAAGTCCGAGACGGTTTGCCAAAGGAGCATAGAAATAGTCTGTTTCTCCGGCGATCTTCATCTGTTTGTCCGGACGCATGCTGTTAAGCGTTCGCATGTTGTGAAGACGGTCAGCCAACTTGATCAGCAGGGCACGTACATCGTACTGCATGGAGGCGAGAATCTGCCTGTAATTATCTACCTGCTTTGACTGTACATAATTATCCTTCTTCTCCTTGGTAACCACACCGACAAGGAAAGCGACATCGTCACCGAAGCGCTCGCGAATATCTTCTATTGTATACTGAGTATCCTCTACAACATCATGCAGGAAAGCTGCAATGACCGGGTCAGCTCCAAGTTCAAGTTCTTCCGCAACGATACGGGCTACGCATACGGGATGAATGATATATGGTTCTCCCGATTTGCGTCTCTGGGGACTGTGTGCCTCTCGCGCGAATTCAAAGGCCAAGCGTAATCTCTCCAACTCTGAGGGGCTCACCTTCTGTTCCATCCTCCTGAACAGTTCGTCTGCACTACACTGTATCAGGGCATCATAGTTCGTTTCCATAAGTTTTTCAGCGAATAAGAAGCCCAAGTTAGATAAAAAATCTTACAACGGCAACGTTTTAGCCCTCAACCACACTGTTTCCTCCTCCGAAAGCAGTGGAGAGAGAGTCCTGTAGACTCTTTCATTATAAGCATTCAGCCATGCCCTCTCCTCGGAATCCAGAAGATCAGCAAGAATGGCAGCAGTATCTATATGGCAGCATGTAAGTGTCTCGAATTCGAGCCAGTCACCAAAGTCATTGACTCCCGCCTCCTTGCACAAGATGACATTCTCATGACGTACGCCGTGACGACCTTCGCGATAAAGTGCCGGCTCGTTGGAAGTCACCATGCCTGGCAGCAGAGGCTGTGAGTTGAAATTCTGACGGATATCCTGGGGTCCCTCATGCACACAAAGCCAGTATCCTATACCATGACCAGTACCATGACCAAAATTACGCTTCGATTTCCACAAGGCATTTCTCGCAAGCACATCAAGCTGACATCCGGCTGTTCCGCGAGGAAAAACTGCCATTGAAAGGGATATCATACCCTTGAGGACAAGAGTATAGTCCTCCTTTTCGAGCATCGTGCAGTCACCCATCGGAACGGTTCTGGTGATATCGGTAGTACCGGTAAGATACTGTCCGCCAGAATCCACGAGATAGAGACCCTGAGGACGTATCATTGCACTGCCCTGCTCCGGAGTCGAATAATGAGGAAGAGCAGCATTGGCACCATAGGCAGAAATATTTTCGAAACTGTTTCCCCTATAACCCGGAATCTCCGCTCTCAATGAGCTAAGCTTCTCGGAAGCTTCCCACTCTGAAACCTCATTCCTCTGGGCAACTTCATGTTCAAGCCAATATAGGAAACGTGTTACAGCTACTCCGTCGTCAATATATGTCTGTCTGAGGAAAGACACTTCTGATTCAGTCTTGACAGCCTTCTCAAGAATTACAGGTGACTTTCCAAGAGTAAGTATTATATCAGGACAGGAATCCTTGATGTAATTATACACATGATGGTTCAGGCTTGAAGGATCTGCAAACAGCTTTGAACCCGACTCAGACTCAGACAAGGAGAAATATACTGCGTCATAATCCTCTATCTCCACCTCATCCATGACAAGTTCATTGAAGCTGTCTTCCGTATCTGGATCAGGTGTGGCGAAAGACAACTTCTTGACAAACCACTTTACATAATCCTGACTGACAATCAGATACGATATCACCAAAGGATTATACTCTATATCATTTCCTCTTACATTCAGTATCCAAGCGATTTCATCCAAAGATGTAAGGAGTACCTTATCCACCTCCTGAAGCATCATCCATTTTCTCAACCACGAAATCTTGTCCAGACGTGAGATTCCTCCGAAACACTCCACATCCAGAGTAGCGATAGGACTTGAAGGAATATCAGGGCGATCATGCCACATTGCCTCAAGCATATCAGGCACATCTACAATCCTGAAATCTCCATCAGGATGAGTTGTGGAAAGGGCTTCCTCCATTTCACTCACGGCACCCATGCTCTGGCAAAGGCCATCGACAGCTACTACAGAAGCATTCTGGCTTAACCATTCAGGAATAAGCACAGCTCCCGGAACCCTTGTCTTATGGAGTTCCACACCTGTACCCTCAAGCTGAGAAATAGCCTGAATGAAATAGCGTGAATCAGTCCAAAGACCGGCATGATCCATTGTCACGACCACATCTCCTGCCTCACCGGTAAAGCCGGTAAGCCACTGCACCTGTTTCCATCTTGGTGAAGGATATTCACTTGAATGAGGATCGGAACCGCAAATAACTACAGCGTCCCAACCTTTATTGGCCATCATCTGCCTAAGGGCAGAAATTCGTTCAGCATAGATGTTTTCCATAGACAAAATCCGTGTTTATATTAAATCAAATAAGCTTGGATATGATATTATCGGAGACGAAGAAACGCTTCTCCGGTATACGAAGTTTTCCTGAGTGAGAAGGCACCAGATCACCACACCTCAATGCAAGATCAAGTGCTTCATTGTCTGCATGTTCTCGAAGATATTTCTCCGATATGCCTGCTGAGGTCCTTAAGGCGAGCATTATCTTTTCCAGCACCAGCTGCTCTTCATTCAGGTCCTCATGCTCCTGGACGGATAGCGGATCGGAGATATATGCCTGCAGGTCCGGATTGTTCCACTGACGTGAGCTGTTCGAGAAGCTATGAGCTCCCGGACCTAAACCGACATAAGGCACATGCTCCCAATATGCGCTGTTATGTCTGGCCTCATATCCTTCCTGTGCAAAGTTGGATATCTCGTAATGATGATAGCCTGCCTCACTAAGTGTGTCGCACAATATATCATATTGCCTTGTACACTGCTCATCAGAAGCTTCGCTCCATCTGTTCCTTTCCATAAGCTTTGCCAAAGCACTTCCCGGCTCTACAGAAAGCTGGTATGAAGATATATGCTTAGGAAGTACTGCCTTTGATGATATGTCGAGAGCGCGCTTCAGAGTTTCCTCCCACATGCTTTCATTCAGCTGAGGCAGTCCGAAAATAAGGTCTATACTTATATTTTCCACACCTGCACTTTCAAGGATATTGTAGGCTCTGACTGCTGTTGCCGAATCATGACGGCGGTTCATCCATTTAAGGATAGCATCATCAAAAGACTGAACTCCCATACTGATACGGGTCACTCCCAGCTCAAGCAGTCCCTCAACATAGTACTCTCCCTTTTCCACTATATCCTCGGGATTGACCTCAAAGGTAAATTCTTCAAATGGAGCCTTGATTCCCACTGCTCCAAGATCGTGAATCAGACGTTTATAAACATCAAGAGGCAGCACCGATGGGGTGCCACCTCCTATGTATAGGGTATTGATTCCGTCCGACATTTCGCCAGCTCTAAGAGCAATCTCATGAGAGAGCGCCTGAGAATATGAGCCGAAAAGTTCCTCCTGACGAAGCTCATCCTGAGCTCTGCGACATCTTGCGGCAAGTTCCGAATAGAAGTCACAATATGTGCAGAAACTTCTGCAGAAGGGGATGTGGACGTAAATCACGATTTATCGAAGCATAAGCTCTGCAGTTCCAAGGAGAGATGTCTCTGTGTAGGCCTCTACAGTGTAAATACCCTTGACATAAGCAGTTATGTCATTAAGATAGATACTCATCTCTACCTCCTTGCCCTGATAATCAACCTCACGCGATGCTGAGCAGATCATAGGCTCACCATCGAAGTTGAAAGTACGCTGCTCAGAGTTTGTAAGAAGGATTCCATCCGGTCCCTTTACTCTGATATATACTCTTACAGGCTGCTTTGGTGCGAGATCATTCTCCACAAGGCTGAGAGTAGTGAGAAGACGTACAACTCGGCTGCTTCTGTCAGTTACCTTGTCAGAAGCATTGTAAGCCTCGATTCTGAGACCACGAGCCTTGATGACAGCTCCTGCAGCAACCTGACCAGAAAGGTTCTTCACCTGCTTGCTGAGCTCCTCAGACTTCTTTCTGCTTGCTGCAGCCTCGCGACGGGCAGCGGCTGCATCAGCTGTAAGCTGCTTGTTGAGAGTGTTGAGAGAGTCAATCTGAGTGATATAGTTACGCATGATGCTTCTGAGAGTACCAAGCTCCTTCTCGTACTGTCTGATCTTGCTTCTGTTTGTAGCCTCGGTCTTCTTGATTCTCTCGATAAGCTGAGATACTTCCTCGCGTGATGAATCAAGCTGAGAGTTGATTGTATCATAATCAGATGACAGTGTAGCATAGTCATTCTGGAGCTCCACCATCTGAGCTGTAAGCTCTTCCTTTTCAATCTTAAGGTCATTCACAAGCGAAGACTTCTGATACCAGATGAATGCCAGCGTACCCGCAAGAATAACTGCGACTGCGATCAGCGCATACATGATTTTTTTCAGATTCTGCTCTTCCATATTAGTTCTGTTTGGTTTAATAGTTATCTCAATAGGGCCACAAAGATAGTAAAATATCGGTTTTTTCTTACCTTTGCCTTGTTCATATCAAATTAAAGCTTATGAAATATTTAATCAGATCAATCAAATACTTCTTCTATTTTGCGTTCCTCACAACTGCCATCATCGCAGCCCTCGTCGTAACAGGACTTGCAGACGGCAACATTGATACCATGTTCAGAGGAGGAGCTGATTCCATCTGGAAAATGGCAATCTTCTTCGCCGCGGTAGCTGCAATCTATCCTAAAGTAGGATGCATAAGCCGCAAGGTAAGCACTGACCGTGCCTGGAGCGACATAAGGAACGAAGTTGTAGGCTTTATGCGTGAACGTCAGTACGATATCGAGACAGAAGGCAATGGCATCATTACTTTCCGCCACAGAGGAACTGTCAACAGATTGACACGTATGTTTGAAGACAGGATCACTATCACCTTAAAGGAAGACGGCTTCGAAATGGAAGGTCTCAGAAAGGATGTATTCCGTCTGTCTGTCAATCTCTCATATCGTCTCAATCCACAGCAGTAAGCCGGGAATTATTCTCCGTTTATATGTTTGGCAGCCTCATCCATAGCCTGCCAGAAATCCTCTCCGAAATAGCGCTCAATCGGCTCCTTAAGGAACTGATATACACGCACTTTCTCCTTCTTTCCCTTCTCGAAGGCATCACGACAGATGTTCCAACGGTGAAGATTGAGGGCTCTTGTTCCGTTACTCAGAGGTGAGATTCGTATCGGATAAAGCCAACATGAGATCGGCTTACGGAAATCGCCCTTACCCTGGAACCAGCATCTTTCCATAGAACAGAAGCAGTTACCGTCTTCATCGAAAAGAGTATAGGCACATTCCTCGCTGCCCGGTACAAGAGGTGTTACCATATCACCGTCAACATCCACCTCAAAGAAGCCCTTGGCATCAACAGCCTTACGTCCCTTCTCCTGCATGATCGGAGAAAATATATGGTAGTTCTTCTCTATAGCCTCAACCTCACATTCCTCAAGCGGAGCTCCACTATCACCGATGACACAGCAACAACCTTGACATTTCTCGTAGTCGCATGCAAAATATTCAGTGAAGATCTCTTCTGAAATCAGGCAGTCGTCAATCTGCACAATTGTTCCAAATCTGCTATTCATATTCTATTATTCTACAACATATTCAACTTTACTTCCACCATTGAGCGCAAGCAGCATAAGATTCACCTTATCAGCCGTAACTGCGTCTATCTTAGCCGCATACGATGTAGTGAAGTCCTTTCCGTCAAGATATCTTTTTGCTATGGCATCCACCCAGTACATAGGTTCTGTCATTCTGCTCGCTATGAGATTCTTGAGATATTCCTTGCCGGCAGCAATCTCCTGATCGGAAATATTGGTCAGAGTGAGGTCCTTAAGGGCAGTCCTTACAATCTGCAGGGCATCCATAGGACCGGTATGCTCTATATGCGAGGCATAACCCATAGGTGACACGGATTCCACCGACACAATGAAGCTCAGTCTTTCCTTCGGGCTTATCTGGAAATTATAGCTTACTTTAGGATACATTCCAGTCTCGGAAAGCGCATCTGCCAAGCTGTTTTCAAGAATCCTCGAAGCAATAGAAGCAGTCATATAGTTATCCATTGTCAATGGCATAGCTACAGACATTACCACGTCTATACTTTCATTCTCTCCTGAGGCAGTATGGGTCGACCAGCCTGACACCGGCTGATATCTGATGGATGGTCTTCTGAAAGCGGAATCCATAGTACGGAAAGCACCGACATAATTCAGCAACAGTTTCTTAAGCTCAAACTCATCCATATCGCTTACCAAAATGAGAGCACCATCATTCATCTTCTGGAACTGGTGTTCATAGAAAGCATCAGCCTTAGCTTCAAACGCAGGAGTCAGCTTGCCCTGAGACTTCATCCATGAGTATTTATAGTCAGGACACATGATGCTGTCAATCGCAGCAAGCCTTGCCTGTCTGC